>ERZ724520.1946-NODE-1946-length-9899-cov-5.184986_pt1 | contig 9899 bp, 9 predicted proteins | sample MGYA00376053_ERZ724520 | MGnify/ENA primary metagenome ERZ724520 (study PRJEB28724, sample SAMN07190886) | activated sludge metagenome | isolation source: activated sludge of sewage treatment plant in Hong Hong | place: USA: Christiansburg, Virginia | collected... | reverse complement strand
TGTATGGTTTCGAAAATCTAACTAAATTGTACCCTAAACGAAGTATTTTTTTTTCTAAAAAAGTCATAAGCAAATTTTATTTACTTACAAATATGATAAAAAATAAGACAATAACCATATTTACTCCATGTTATAATGAAGAAAAAAATATTGAAACATTAATTGCAAGAGTTTTTTCTGTTATTGATAAAATACCAAATTATAATTTTGAGTATGTATTTATTGATAATGCTTCAACTGATAATACACTAGAAGAATTAAGGAAAATAGCTGCTAAAGATAATAGGATTAAAGTTATATCTAACGTTCGAAATTTTGGGCACATTCGCTCACCTTATTATGGATTATTGCAATGTACAGGTGATGCTGTAATTGCAATGGTTGCAGATTTACAAGATCCACCAGAATTATTTCCAAAATATATTGAAGAATGGGAAAAAGGCCATGCTTTAGTTTTAGGAGTTAAAACGCAGAGTAAGGAAAATCCCATTATGTTTTTGATTCGTAAATTATTTTATTCGGTAATTAAGAAAATTTCCAATACTGAGCAATTAAAAAATTATACTGGTTTTGGATTATATGATCAAAAATTTTTAAATGTGGTGAGGATGATTGACGATCCATACCCTTATTTTAGAGGGATGGTAATGGAGTATGGTTGGGATATAAAAACAATTGAATATACTCAAGAAAAGAGAAAAAAAGGAAAATCAAGTAATAATTTTTTCACCTTATATGATTTGGCAATGCTTGGTTTTGTAAATCATTCAAAATTGCCATTGCGATTATCAGCATTTATTGGATTTTTCTCTGCAATAATTAGTTTTTTAGTAGCAGTTGGCTATTTCATATATAAATTACTTTATTGGGATAATTTTCAAGTTGGGACTGCTCCAATGGTTATTGGGGTTTTCTTTTTCTCTTCAGTACAATTGTTTTTTATTGGTATAATTGGCGAGTACATTGGCGCCATACACACTCAAGTGCGTAAGCGACCATTAGTTATTGAGAAAGAAAGAATTAATTTTTAGAACTACAAAATAATAGTTTTTCTATTTGAATTCCCATCAATTTGTTCAATTTCAGCTTTAATTGCTTTACCATGAATTGCTGATGCAATTATTATAGGCATTTTTGTATGAGTCTTAATAATATCTGGTGAAGTAATTGATATATCATTTATTTTATTCCCTTGTTTATTGCTGTCTTTGTCAATAAATGAAATAATATTACATCTATTTAATAAACCATCTTCTAACAACCTTAGGGTATACATACCAGCGCCCCAAACCAATATTGGTTCGTTATTTTTGATCAATTCGTTTAGTTCATTGTGTTCTGAATGCTGTTTTGATAAATCAATATAGTTATTAATACTAGATTCTACTCTAACATCTTTTTCAAATGAAGTATTTAAATTATCACTTTTTACTTTTTTAAATACAGTTCGTAATACAGGGTATGATTTATCATCAGATACAACTATTGATTTTTCTTCAAAATACACACATTCGAAAGATTGGCTTAAAAATAAGTTTTTTAAGGCAGTAATATTTAAGTGATTTATGTGCTCGCAATCAAAATAGTAATAAGGAACAAAAAAATAATTATGATAATTGGAAGCATCAGGTACTTCAATGTATATTAATCCATCTTCATTTACTAATGATGCTAAGTTTTTAGCAGCATCAGATAAATCTCTAATGTGTTCCATTACATGTGATATGATTAAACAATCAAATTGCTTTCCTTGTAAATTTTCTAAATTAAAGATGCCACCAAAGATGCTGTCGTAACCAAGTACTTTTACGTTATCAACACACTTTTGGCTAATATCAATTCCAATTAAATTTGAAAATCCCTTTTCATTAAAGCAATTCAACATTCCACCATTTGCACAACCAATATCTACTATGGAGTTAGATTTTGTAGGAATGAATTGTGCTAATAAATCAACAACGGTGTCCATTCTTAATTTATCTAATGGAGATAAACCGCCACCAGTACCCGTGTTTTTGTCTTCGTATTTAGACATTTCATTGTAATACTTGTCATAATCTGCTTGCGTAGCAGCGCTATCGGCAAAACAAAAACCGCAATTATCGCAACAAACTACATCATATACCTTTGGCAAAACAGATTTATCTGGTAAAGAAAAATGTTGAGTATGAAGTATTTTTCCGCTTGTATGACTACAAATGGGACAATTTCTTAATAATTTTTTCGAATTTTCCATAGCATATAAATTTAAGTTTTTTTTGTTTAACTACATACTTTGCAATAACAATAAAATTTGCTTTCTTCGTATAAAATAAATTTTATGAAATAGCCATGTTTGCCATAACACAAACACAAATGATTAAACTGGCTATACCATATGACAAAAAAGACAACAATTTAAACATATGAAATAGCCATGTTTGCCGAACACAAACACAAATGATTAAACTGGCTATACCATATGACAACTAAAAATAATAATTTAAACTTATGAAAGTAGTTATTTTAGCAGGGGGCTTAGGAACAAGAATTTCTGAAGAAACAGATACTCGACCAAAACCAATGGTTGAAATTGGAGGTAAACCTATTTTGTGGCATATTATGAAAATTTATTCTCATTATGGATTTAATGAGTTTGTGGTATGCTGTGGATATAAGGGCCATTTTATAAAGGAATATTTTTCTAATTTATTTTTACATCATTCTGATATAACGTTTGATTTGGCAAACAATAAAATGGAAGTTCATAATTCTTCTTCAGAAAACTGGAAAGTAACCTTAGTAGATACTGGTAAGGATACCATGACTGGTGGTCGTATAAAGCGTATTGAAAAATACGTAAACAATGAAACTTTTATGTTGACTTATGGTGATGGTGTAAGTAATGTAGATATTAATGAATTACTAAAAACGCATAAACAACATGCTAAACTAGCTACTGTAACTGCTGTTCAACCAAGCGGACGTTTTGGAGCTTTAGGAATTAATACAAACGATGAAGTAGAATCCTTTTTCGAAAAACCTAAAGGTGATGGTAGTTGGATAAATGGAGGTTTTTTTGTGTGTGAGCCAGAAGTGTTTAAATACATTGATGGTGATTCAACAATTTGGGAACAATCACCATTAGAGAATTTAGCAAAACACAATCACTTAGCCGCTTATAAACATAGAGGATTTTGGAAACCAATGGATACTCTAAAAGATAAGCAAGATTTAAATGAGTATTGGGAAAACGGAAAAGCTGAATGGAAAATTTGGAAGTAAATTCATTAATCTTATAATGCCATTTCTCTCATATTCAATTCAATAAAATCATTTTAAAAACATCAAACCCTTATATGTTCTTTTATGACTTATATGGTTCAATTAAAAAATAATGAGTTTAGATTTATTCAATAATACTTTCAAAAACAAAAGAGTACTTATTACCGGTCATACTGGTTTTAAGGGTTCTTGGATGGCAATTTGGCTTAAAGAATTAGGTGCAGAGGTTTATGGGTATTCTTTAGAACCTTATACAGAAAAGGATAATTTTAATACAACTGGACTTTCTAGTAAAATACATCACAAAATTGGAGATGTGAGAAGCAAAGAGGATTTGCAAAATTATTTTAATGAAGTAAAACCTGATATAGCATTTCATTTGGCGGCACAGCCTTTAGTAATCGAATCTTATACTAATCCTCATTATAATTTCGAAACAAATTTAATGGGTACTGTTAATTTTTTTGAGGCAGTAAGGAATTGCTCTTCTGTTAAAGTTGCAGTTAATGTAACTACAGATAAATGTTATCAAAATAACGAATGGCTTTGGGGCTACAGAGAAAATGATGCAATGGGAGGAGATGATCCTTACAGTGCATCTAAAGGCTGTTCAGAATTAATTACAAACTCCTACATTAAATCTTTTTTTTCAAAAGAAGGAACAGCAAATGTTGCATCGGGTAGAGCTGGTAATGTTATTGGTGGTGGCGATTGGGCAGAAAATAGAATTATTCCTGATTTAATTAGAGCTTATGAATTAAATCAAACTTCTACAATAAGAAACCCTAATTCAGTAAGACCTTGGCAATTTGTGTTAGAGCCAATTTTTGGTTACATGAAACTTGCCGAAAAATTATTAGTGGAAGGAAAAACATTTTCTGGAGGATGGAATTTTGGCCCCTCATCTTACGAAAATTACAGTGTAGGTGATGTGGTTAATGAAATAAAAAAGATTATTCCTACAATTAAAGTTGATTCTCCAGATATTTCAAATAAACTTCATGAGGCAGGATTATTAAAATTAGATATTACAAAGGCTGTTAATCAACTTGGCTGGAAACCAAAATTAAATTTCGAGGAAACAATAAAGTTTACAATCGATGGTTATTTGGATGAGATTAATAATCTAAACAATATCTACGATTGCCGTGTTAAACAAATTGGAAATTATTGTTCTAAATAGAAAAACCATATAAGACATAAAAGTTCATAAAGAAAATTGTAAGATATATAATTTAAAAGGATTGTAATAGATAACTAATGTAAATAAACGCACAGTGGGTAAAAAATAAGGGATAGTATAAAGATGTTATATTTTCTTTTATGATTTTTATGTTTCAATTAAATGCTACTAACTAAAACACAAATAAAGGATCTCACATACCAAATAAATGGTGTTGCAATTGAAGTGCATAAGGCTATTGGACCAGGTTTATTAGAAAGTGTTTATCACAAATGTATGATTCACGAATTAAATATGAGAGGAATTTCTTTTAAAACAGAATTGGTTGTGCCAATAAATTATAAAGGATTACAATTAGATACAGAACTTCGTTGTGATTTGTTTATTGAAGATACAATTGCAGTTGAATTAAAAGCCGTTGAAAAAATATTACCAATTCACGAAGCGCAGTTACTTACTTATATGAATTTGCTAGAAGTGCCTTTTGGCATATTATATAACTTTAATACTACAAATATATTCCACGATGGTCAGAAAACATATGTAAACGAAATATATCGAATATTAAATGAATAAACCCTTATATGCTCTTTTATGACTTTTGTGGTTCAAAAAAATGTATTAGCACTTAAATGCACTTTTATGACTTTTATGGTTCAAAAAATGAATAACCCCTTATATGCTATTTTATGAATTTTATGGTTCTAATAAATCAATAAAAAAATATAACTTTATCGGGCATTAAATGACTTATATAGTTCAACTAAAATAAAAATACTATGTCAAAATTATTAGATATTAAACACCAAATACATGCTCTAATTAAAGAGTATCATGATGAAGCTTTTAAAACTAAACCTTTTGTTGCTGGAGAATCTGCAGTTCCTGTTAGCGGTAAAGTGTTTGATCATAAGGAATTAACTTATATTACAGATTCGGCTTTAGATGCCTGGTTTACAACAGGAAAGTTTAATGCTGAATTCGAAAAAAAATTAGCAAAGTATATTAATGTAAAATCTGTCTTAACAGTTAACTCTGGTTCATCTGCAAATTTGGTTGCCTTTTCAGCACTTACAGCAAAAGAACTGGGTGAAGAAAGGATTAAACCAGGTGACGAAGTAATTACAGTTGCAGCATCTTTTCCAACTACCGTAAATCCAATTATACAATATGGTGCAATACCAGTGTTCTTAGATGTAACCATTCCGCATTACGAAATTGATGTTACTTATTTAGAAAAAGCCCTTTCTCATAAAACTAAAGCGGTTGTTATTGCTCATACAATGGGTAATGTATTTAATTTAGATGCAATTACTGCCTTTTGTGAAAAACATGATTTATGGTTAATGGAAGATTGTTGTGATGCACTTGGTGCAACATATAACGGTAAGCATGTTGGTACATTTGGAGATATAGCTACACTAAGTTTTTATCCAGCACATCATATTACTATGGGTGAAGGAGGTGCAGTTTACACATCTAATTCTAAATTGAAAAAAATCGCAGAATCTTTTAGAGATTGGGGAAGAGACTGTTGGTGTGAACCAGGAAAAGACAATACGTGTGGGTTGAGGTTTTGCCAACAATTGGGCGATTTACCAATGGGCTATGATCATAAATATATTTATTCTAGATTAGGATTTAATTTAAAAATAACTGATATGCAAGCCGCATTAGGTTTGGCTCAATTAGAGAAGTTAGATGAGTTTGTTAAAATCAGAAAACATAATTTTGATTTAATTAAGAAAGGATTAGAAAAATATTCAAATAAACTTATCTTGCCTGAAGCAACTCCAAATTCTAGTCCTTCATGGTTTGGCTTTTTAATTACAGTAAAAAAAGATGCTGGTATTACGCGCAATGATTTAGTTCAAAAATTAAATGATAAAAAAATTGCTACGCGTTTATTGTTTGCTGGTGACTTAAGAAAGCAGCCTTATTTTAAAGATTACGATTATAGAATAGTTGGTGATTTACCTAATACAGATATAATTGTAAACGATACATTTTGGATAGGTGTTACTCCAATGATTAATGATGAAATGATTGCATATATGATTGCAACATTTGATGAAATTATAGGATAGGCACTTTTGGAATCTTTTTATTTTAAAATACTACGACAACACTTCTGCAAGTAATTCCATTTCTACCTTAGCAGATTTATGATTGTAAATAATATTGTTTACTGCCTCAGTTATTGGCATGTTAACTTTATATTTTTTATTTATTTCGCAAACACATTTAACTGCATAATAACCTTCTGCAATCATATTCATTTCTAATTGTGCATTTTTTACGCTGTAGCCTTTTCCTAACATGGTGCCAAACATTCTGTTTCTGCTAAATTGAGAATAAGCTGTAACTAATAAATCGCCTAAGTATGCAGATCCTTTAGTGTCTCGTTCTATTGGATGCACAGCCGCAACAAAACGATCAATTTCTTGTATAGCATTGCTTACTAATACTGCTAAAAAATTATCTCCATATCCTAAGCCATGGCAAATACCTCCTGCAACAGCAATTACATTTTTTAATACAGCAGAAATTTCTGTTCCATAAATATCATCACTACTCGAACATTTAATGTATCTGCAACGCATAGCTTCGCATAAAATTTCAGCATTAGTTATGTTTTTACTTGCAATAGTTAAATAGGATAATTTTTCTAAAGCAACTTCCTCAGCATGACATGGACCTGTTATTACTCCAATATTATCAAATGGAATATCAAAAATTGTGTTTAGATATTCTCCTACAATTAAATTGTATTCTGGCACAATGCCCTTAATAGCTGAAAATATAAGTTTGTTTTTAAATAAAGATTTTGGTAAATCTTTTAATGTATTATTGATAAAGGCAGATGGAACTGCTAAAATTATAATGTCTGATTCGTTTATTAACTCTGTAATATTTGATGATACATTTAATTTTGATAAATTAAAATTTACAGAGGATAAATATTTAGGATTACTTTTATATTGTTTAATATAATCTATATCTGTTTGATTTCTGAAATACCAATTTACTAAATCATTGTTGTTGCATAATATTTTTACTATTGCTGTTGCCCAACTACCACTGCCAATTACAGCTATTTTTTTAGAATTCATCATTAAGTTTTATGTGTAAATAATATTGTCATCAGTTAAAATTTCTAATCCTTTTAATGATTGATAAATTTTTACTAAAGTAATTACATCTTTAATGCAATATATTTTTATTCTTTCAATGTTTTTTTCTTCGTAATACACTTTTGCTATTTCACTTCCATCAATATCATCTTTAGGCGAAGGTATATTAAACAAGTTTGCAAGTAAATTTAGAGAAGTGAAATTTTTAATGTCTCCAAAACGCCACATTTCCATGGTATCAAGGTGTTTTACTTCCCAAGGTTTAAAACCTTGTATTTGTAATAATTTTGGTAATGGAATTTTATTTACAAGTAATCTTCTGCATAAAAAAGGGTAATCAAATTCTTTTCCGTTATGTGCACATAAGTAATGTTCTTTTGTATTAAAAAACTGACTTAGTAAATTAGAAAATTCTTGTAATATTTCTTTTTCATTGTCACCAGCAATTGCTTTAGTTCTAAATTTACCTTCGCTAATAAATCCTAAACCTATACATACAACTTTAGCAAACTCCGCATAAATACCAGCTTTAGCATATTGTTGTTCAGGCGTGGTATCGCGCATATAGAACATTTTTTTGTCCCATAGTTCTTTTTCAGTTGGCGTTAATTGATTATAGTTATATTGAACAGGTACCGTTTCTATATCAATAAACAAAATGTTTTCTAGTTTTAATGAACTCATTGTAATTTATTTTTAAAGGATACTTTTTCTTTCAAATTTTTGATAAGTATAGTTAAATTTATTTTTCTCGTCAGCAAGGTGTTTTTCCTCCCAAGTTAAATCAAATTCATTTAAGTTTATTTCAGGAAAATAAACATCACCTTCAATAGTTGTATTTACTAATGTTTTATAAATGTTATCAGTTATATCAATACTTTGTTTGTAAATTTCGCCACCACCAATTATAAAAACTTCGTGTTCATTATGCATTTTTACTAGTGCTTCATCCAAACTAGAAACCACAATTAAATCAAATTGATTATCAGAATTAAAATTTTTGTCGCGAGTAACAACTACATTTTTTCTACCAGGTAAAGTTCTTCCAATTGACTGAAATGTTTTGCGCCCCATTATTACTGGGCAACCCATGGTTGTATTTTTGAAAAATTTTAAATCAGCAGGTAAATGCCAAAGCAATTGATTGTTTTTTCCAATTGCATTGTTTAATGAAGTTGCAACTATAATTGATACTACCATGTAATTAAATATTCTCGATAAAAATTGAAGACTTTAATATTGCAAATAATACTATTGTCTGTACTTAACTTCTACATTATGTAATTCAATAATTGGTTTTAAGAATTCTTCTAAATCATAAACGCATAATTGAGATGCAGCATCACATAAAGCTTTTTCAGGATCTGGATGAGTTTCAATAAACATACCATCTATACCACTTGCTACACCAGCTCTTGCTAATACAGGTAAAAATTCGCGAGCACCACCTTTTTTATCTGAACTAGGAATTCCGTATTTACGAACACAGTGTGTAACATCAAAAACTACAGGATAGCCAATGTTATTCATATGATAAAAAGCACGTGGATCAACAATTAAATCATTATACCCAAAAACATAACCACGTTCTGTAAGAATAATTTGGTCGTTACCAGCATCTACACATTTTTGTGCAGGATGTTTCATGTTATCAGGCGCTAAAAACTGGCCATGTTTAATATTTATTACACGCCCTGTTTGTGCAGAGGCTACAAGTAAAGATGATTGCATACATAAGTAAGCTGGAATTTGTAAAACATCACACACTTCTGCTGCTGCTGCTGCTTGATCGTGTGAATGAATATCTGTTAATACAGGAAATCCAAATTGGTCTTTTATTTTTCCTAATAATTCACATCCTTTTATTAAGCCAGGGCCTTGATAATAACTTAAACTACTACGGTTATCTTTTGTAAAAGATGATTTATAAATAACTTTTATTTTTAAACGTTCAGAAACTTCTTTAAGCATTTCTGCAGTTTTCATCATAATTGATTCATCCTCAATTACGCATGGACCTGATATTAAAAACAATTCATTGCTTCCGCAATTGATATCTCCTACTTTTACTATTTTTTTTGACATGCTATTTAATCTTAATAATTAATTTAATGTAAAGTTAAGTTTTATTAGGATAAAAAACCGCTTTTTGCCATTTAATTAGTTAAAACTATTTAAATACTTGCCTTTTCTAGTTCTTTTTTGTTTAGCCAATAAGCAATGGCTATTTCAATAGTAGGAATAAGTAAAATTAAGAATACTATAATGTAAATGGTGTTTTTCATACCATTAAATAATTTATCAATTTGAATTAAAAT
>ERZ724520.1939-NODE-1939-length-9923-cov-3.947710_pt1 | contig 9923 bp, 7 predicted proteins | sample MGYA00376053_ERZ724520 | MGnify/ENA primary metagenome ERZ724520 (study PRJEB28724, sample SAMN07190886) | activated sludge metagenome | isolation source: activated sludge of sewage treatment plant in Hong Hong | place: USA: Christiansburg, Virginia | collected... | reverse complement strand
AATATTTTCAAGAGGAATAGTTTTTTCAATATGTAATATTAAGCCTTTTGAAAACTTTAAATTTTTGTTAGAAATTTCGCACGACAATGTTTTGAAAAATTTAGCACTTAACCATTGTCCTAAACCAAATACCCAAAATGGAACTACGAGTATTCCAATAATACTGGTAATTAAAAAAAACAATACAATAAAAAAAATATATGTTTTTACTTTAGGATTAAACGTTGCTTTATTTAGAATAACTTCTTCTGTCATAATTTTAAAATTACAAAATTTGATAATGAAAGGGAGAAATTGTTAATATTTACTAGAAATTAAAACTTAATTCCTATAATACAGATGTCATCAACTTGTTCCAAATTGCCTTTCCACTGATTTAGAGAAGAAATTAACAATTGTTGTTGCTCTTGAACATTCAATTTATTTGAATTTATAAGCAATTCTTCTAACTGTTTATACTTAAATTTCTTTCCTTTTGGACCTCCAAATTGATCAGCGAATCCATCTGTAAACAAATACAAAGAATCTCCTTTTTGTAATTCGAGTAAATGAGTGGTAAAAGGCACAGGATTATCACTTTTACCAATAGGTTGTTTATTTGCTTTGATTTGTTTTAACTCATTGTTTTGAAAGTACCATAAAGGATTATTTGCTCCTGCCCATTTCACACTATTTCCATTAATGCAAACTAAGGAAATATCCATTCCATCTTTAATATCAGCTCCATTTTTTGAAAAACTTTCTAAAACAAATTCACGTGTTTTATCTAAAATTTTACCTGGGTCAATTAACTTAAATTCATTTACAGCTTTATTTAATGCATTACAACAAACTACAGAAACTAATGCGCCTGGTACGCCATGCCCTGTGCAATCAGCAGCTGCAATAAAAAAATCATTTCCAACCTTTTCAGCCCAATAAAAATCACCAGCAACGATATCTTTTGGCTGATAATAAATAAATGAATTTGGTAAATGCGCATTAATAAATTCAAATGATGGTAAAATTGCTTCTTGAATACGTTTAGCATAAATAATACTATCAGTAATTTCCTTTTGTTTTTCTTCTACTTCATTTAAAGTCTCTTTTAGTTTTTCTTCGGCAATAGCTCTTAATTTAACTTCTTTTCTAAAAGATATATTCCAAAAAATAAAAGTAATAACCAACGTAACAATACCTGCCTGGATAAGCTGAAGACCAGCAGGCCAATGCATAAACTTAAATAAAAGACCATTAATAATCAATGAGATAGAAATCATATCGGCAATACTGAGAACCAATGTTTTTTCAGACACTAAAGTTATTCGTTTCTCATATCGAGATTTCATAATCAATGGTAAACATCCAAATGAAAATAAAAAATTTGAAGTGATGATGAGTACTGAAGCGCCTGGCCAATGCATAAATTTAAAGCACCAACCAATTGCAAAAATAGAACCTGAAATAATACTAATAGCCGTAATGGCTTTTTTTCTTTTTAAGGGAATTGAACTATAAAAAATAAGCGATAAACTAATGCTAAATAAGATGTATGAAATAAGTAACAAGATACCTCCAACGGCTTCTTGCATACTCTCGATAAAAAACATAGACAACAATGATAACACAAAAACAGGTGAACTAACCACCAGTATATATTTCCCAATTTTATTCAAATTCATTGCCCTTTTAGTTTTATAAATAACATAAATAGTTAAATCAAAATTGAACTATAATTTTCATATAACAAAAAATAAATTTTATTATATTGATTTTCAATCATTTAAAAAATATTTTTAACATAATTGTCAAATACATTGGTTTCTTATGTATCTTTGTCTTAAGTATTAACTTATAACATCATAAAGTAGCTCTAAAAAAATATTTTATACATGATGATTAAGCTTAAATAAAATAACAATTAATAAAATTAACACTATGAATTATTCATCAGAATTAATAAAAGGCACTTTAAAAACTATTGTTATGAAACTATTAGCCGACAATAAAAAAATGTATGGCTATGAAATTACTCAAAGAGTAAAGGAATTAACGTTTGATAAAATACAAATTACTGAAGGCGCCCTATATCCTACTTTACATTCATTAGAAGCAGATGGTTTAGTAACTACAGAAAATGAATACATTGGAAAACGTGTAAGAAAATACTATAGTTTAAGTCCAAGTGGTAAAAACAAAACTAAAGAAAAGGTAAGTGAATTAGCAGATTTTATGGAAACCATGAAATTTTTACTAGATATTAAACCAAAAACAGTTTAAAATTATTTTGGACAAACCATATAAGACATAAAAGTTCATAAAGACCGATATAGTCAAATGTTTCAATAATAAAATTATTATTTACCAATCAGCGAACTCCAAAAAAAAATTAACATTAAAAAAGCGCAAAACATTAAGACTTAAAAGTTCATAAAGACCGATATAGTCAAATGTTTCAATAATTAAGAATAACATGTACCAAATCAGTGAACAACAAATAGACTATATTCTCAACGACATTAGTGCACGTGGCGTTGAGATGGAAAGCCTGCAGCAAAATCTATTAGATCATATCTGTTGTATTATTGAAAATAATCTCAAAGAAAATGGAGACTTTGAGAGCTTCTATCAAAAAACCATAAAAACCTTTTATAAAGATGAGCTATGGGAAATTGAAGAAGAAACACTCCTATTACTAACTTATAAAAACTATTACGCCATGAAAAAGACAATGATAATAAGCGGATTGTTTTCTGCTGCAACAATGATTTTAGGAATACTATTTAAATTTATGCACTGGCCTGGAGCCTCACTATTTATAGTACTTGGCGTTGGCTCGTCAAGTTTAATTTTTCTACCGCTGTTATTTGTTCTAAAATCAAAAGACAAGCATCAAATTAAAGACAAAATTATACTTGGATTAGGAATTTTAGCAGGAATTTTGCTAAGCTTACACATCTTATTTAAAGTATTTCATTGGCCACATGCAATGATTTTAGGATATGCTTCTATTGTTTTAATTGGATTAATTTTACTGCCACTATTTTTTATTACAGGAATTAAAAATCCTGACAATAAAATTAATACTATAACTATATCAATTGTAATGATAATGGTTTGTGGCCTGTGGCTAACTTTAGTTATATCTCCAAAAGGTATGCATTACATTAAACTTAAAAACACAACGGTATATTTAATTAATGAACAAATTGTATCTAATGAAAAAAATCGGGTTGAAAGTTTACATAAAAATGATTCTATAAAAACAGAAAAAACCAAACTGACAAACGAAATAGTTGAGATGTGTGACCAATTAAAAAAAACAATCGTATTAGCAGAAACTGGTCTAGCTAAAATTCCAGAAGATTTTGACTTAAAAGAAATATACTTAGGTTATAATCATTCATACGACTACGAGCAAGATAAAATAGTTGCATTAAATCATTTAATTAAAGACTATAATACAAAAATAGATGCTATTTCATTAGATAAAATAACAACAAAAAATCCAGACAATTTATTTGATATTAATTATAAATACTACAATGGAACTAATGTAGAAGTATTAAGCCAATTAACACAAATTCAATTAATTGTTTTACAAAATGAGAAATAATTTCTATATAAATAAGATTAATTAAACAACATTTTTAATCCTATTTTATGCCCTACATTTAAGGATGTAGGGCATTTTATTTTGTATTATTACACTATCATATTTATGATTACTAAATTTACATTATGGAACATACCAATCAACTCATAAACGAAACAAGTCCTTATTTATTACAACATGCGCACAACCCAGTAAATTGGTATGCATGGAATGAAAAAACGCTTGAAATAGCTAAAAAAGAAAATAAATTAATACTTGTTAGTATTGGATATAGCGCTTGCCATTGGTGCCATGTAATGGAACATGAAAGTTTCGAAAATTATGAAGTTGCTGAAATTATGAATCAGCATTTTATTAATATTAAAGTTGATAGAGAAGAACGTCCTGATATTGATATGGTTTATATGGGCGCAGTTCAATTAATGACAGGACAAGGTGGTTGGCCACTTAATTGTTTTGCATTACCTGATGGGAGACCAATTTATGGAGGCACCTATTTTCAAAAATCTCAATGGATAAATGTATTAACTAACTTAGCAGAATTGTATAAATCCAATCCCGACAAGGTTTTTGAATACGCTGAGAATTTAACCAATGGGTTGTTGCATTTAGAAAACCCAAAAGATACTTCCGAAAAAGAATTCACTTTTGATGTATTAAAGAAATCTGTTACTAAATGGAAGGCTCAATTTGATAACGAACATGGAGGACCAAACAGAGCGCCTAAATTCCCATTACCAAATAATTACTCTTTTTTGTTAAATTATAATTATGTAGAAATTGATTTACAATTAAAAAAACACATTGATCTTACATTAAAAAAAATGGCATATGGTGGCATTTACGACCAAATTGGTGGTGGATTTGCAAGATACAGCACAGATATAATTTGGAAGGTTCCTCACTTTGAAAAAATGTTATACGATAATGCACAACTAATTAGTCTTTATAGCCAGGCATACAAACAAAACCCAAATGAATTATACAAACAAATAGTATTTGATACCATAGATTTTATTAAAAGAGAATTATTAGATTCTAATAATGGCTTTTATTCTGCATTAGATGCAGATAGTGAAGGTGTAGAAGGAAAGTATTACGTTTGGCAATTACATGAATTACAAAAATTACTTAGTGACAAATTTGAAATTTTTAAAGATTATTACAATGTAAATGATTTAGGATATTGGGAAGATGATAACTATGTATTGATACGAAACGAAGAAAACTCTGTTATAGCAATAAAACATGGTATATCAGAAACTGAATTACATTCAATAATAATTAATTGTAATACAATTTTATTAAAAGAAAGAGACAAACGTATTAAACCAGGATTAGATAACAAAATACTTGCATCATGGAATGGTTTGTTATGTAAAGCATTAGCAGAGGCCTATCTAATTTTTAATGATGAGTCGTTTAAACTTTTAGCGATAATGAATGCCGAATATTTATTAAATAATCATTGCAAACAAAATGGTCAAATCCTTCGCTTATGTAATGAAAAATCAACTATACCAGGTTTTTTAGATGATTATGCATTTGTTATAGATGCATTTATTTCCATTTATATGATAACAGCAGATATCAATTGGTTGAACAAAGGAAATGAAATGACTGCATACGCAATTGAGAATTTCTATGATGAATCTCAAAACACTTTTTTTTACACCGATAAAAGCAAGGAAAAATTAATAGTTCGTAAAGCAGAATGGAGCGACAATGTAATACCGGCCTCTAGTTCTAAAATGGCAAACAACTTAAATACACTTTCAGTTTACTTTGATAATTTATATTACCAAGATATCTCAAACAATTTACTAAAATCAGTTTTAATCGAAATTGAAAGTTATGGGGCAGGATATAGCAATTGGGCACAATTACTACTTCAAAAAACACAGCCCAAAATAGAAGTGGTAATTGTTGGTAAATATGTTAATGAAAAATTAGTTGCCTTATATAAACAAACCGCTCCAAATGTGATATTTGCTTTAAGTGATAAACCATCTGATTTAGCCATTTTTAAAAATAGATATGTAGAAGAAAAAACCTACCTATATATTTGTAAAAACAACAGCTGCTTATTACCTACCGAAGATATTAATACAGCGCTTAAACTACTTGAAACTAATAACACATAGCACTTACCTAAATAAGAAAACAATCTTTTTTATTAATTTATTTATAATTCTATTTTTTAAGGGGTTTACTCAAACACTTTTACCAACAGCAGAAACTGCCTTTGATATTCAGTTACCGTTTAATAAATCCTATATAAAACAAAATAATATAAAATCAATAACATTTGATATTATTGATAAAAAAGATTTGCAAGTAGCAGAAGATAAAGGTTTATTAAACTACTATCAATTTAATAAAGACGGGCAATTAACCCGATTTTATTATACAGTAATAAGCAAAATAGTTCAAAAGGAATTTCATCATGATGCCGTTTATCATAAAAAGAAAAAAGTAAGTAATGCTTATTCGTATACAAAAAATGAATACATATATGATACTGTTGCCACAACCTATTTTTACAATGATTACAAAGAATTGAAATTAAAAAGAAATCAGGATGGGTCATTTTATGAAAGCTACTACTTTGATTATAATTCAGATGGTAAAATAAATAAAGAGCGTAGGTGCAAAGAAACAAATGTATCAGCCATAAAATCCGACTTTAAACTAGGGTCACAATTAACAATAAGTGAAGAGAGTTTTACCTATTTGTCTACAGGGAAAAATCAATTTAAAAAAACATGCTTGAATGATGAAAATAGACCATTTAAAGAAATGATCTATAATTTTAATGATGCGAAATTAATTACAAGCATTAATGAGCAATACATTGTTACTTGGATAACTCAAAAAAGTGTATTTGAATATAATGCCAATAATTTGCTTACAAAAGCAATCTACACAAGTAATAGCAATGGTTTGCAACAATTGGTCAGAACCTATGAATACGATAAAAACAATTGCTTATTAACCGAAAAGCATTTTAAAAATGATAAATTGCAAAAAGAAATAAGTTATATAACAGACGAAAATAAAAAGGTAACTTCTTACCTCATACGTGATCCTAATGAAAAAACAATTAGGATAGTGAAATTATATTATCAATTTTATTTATAATAATAGTAATAATTACTTTTTGAGGAGTTTTTAAACTATTCACCTAACTGAGATTTAAAAAACTCATACACCAAATTTGCTTTTGAACTACCAATAATTGCAATCAATTCGGCCAATGTAGCTTCCTTTATACCTTTTACGGATTTCAATTCAGTTAATAATTTTTGTGCCGTTTTATCACTTATACCTTTTATTTCTGAAAGCTCTGTTTTAAATGTTTCTCTGCTTCGTTTATTACGGTGATGTGTTATTCCAAAACGATGAGCTTCATCACGAATATGCTGAATAATTTTTAAAGTTTCTGATCGCTTATCTAAATACATCGGCACAGAATCTCCAGGGAAATAAATCTCTTCTAAACGTTTTGCAATTCCAATAACAGTTACTTTTCCCATTAAATCTAACTTGCGTAAACTATTTACTGCTGCTCCCAATTGCCCTTTACCTCCATCAATTACAATTAATTGTGGCATTGGCAATTTTTCTTCTATAACCCTCGAATAACGCCTAAAAATAACTTCTTCCATAGTTGCAAAATCATCAGGCCCTACAACTGTTTTCACATTATAATGACGGTATTCTTTTTTAGCGGGCTTTCCATCAATAAAAACAGGCATGGCACTAACAGCATAATCACCCTGAAAGTTAGAGTTATCAAATCCTTCAATTCTTCTTTGCTCTTCCTTCATTCGCAAATCTTTCATCATTTGCTGCATAATTCTATCTGTATGCCTTTCCGGGTCAATAATTGCCAATTGCTTTTCTCTTTCTTTCTTATATAACTCAACATTTTTAAAACACAAGTCTAACAAATGTTTTTTATCTCCAATTTTAGGAATAACGTATTTTGCGTTTTCAAAATTAAATTCAGGTTCAAAAGGAACAAAAATTTCTTTGCTTAATGAGTTGTAGCGCGTTCTAATTTCATTTATTGCAAACACCAACATTTCTTCATCCGTTTCATCCAATCGTTTTTTTAATTCAAGAGTTTGAGCTTGAATTATAGTACCATTCATTACTTTAAAGTAATTTACATACGCCACTTTATCATCACTAATAATGGCAAAAACATCTGTATCAGTAATAGAAGGATGCACAATTGTAGATTTACTTTGGTATTTTTCTAACAACTCCAATTTCTTTTTAATACTAGCCGCTGCTTCAAACTCAAGATTTTCGGCATGCGCAAGCATTTTACTTTTTAAATCTCTCAAAGCAAAATTTACATCGCCTTTAATAATCTCTCTTATGTGTTTTATACCATTATCGTAATCTTCAAAAGACTGCTTACTTACACATGGTGCTTTACATTTACCTATTTGATATTCTAAACACGCAGTGAATTTTTTCTTATTTATATTTTCGATTGATAAATCTAAACTGCATGATCTAAGCGGATACAACTGTTTTATTAAATCTAATAAAATAAACATTGTTGTAACTGATGGATATGGGCCAAAATACTCATCATTATCTTTTTTTAATTGTCTTGTATGAAAAACCCTTGGAAATGATTCATTCTTAATTACAATCCATGGGTATGTCTTATCATCTCTTAGCGCAACATTATATTTTGGATTTAAATTTTTAATTAAATTATTTTCTAAAATCAAGGCATCCATTTCGGTATCAACCTTAACAGTTACAATGTCAACAATTTTTTTAACCATTAACCTTAACCTAAAGGTATCATGCTCATTACTAAAGTATGAACTTACGCGCTTTTTAAGATTTTTAGCCTTGCCAACATACAATAAATTATTCGATTCATCGTAATACCTATAAACACCAGGTGATTCTGGTAAGGTTTTTAATATGCTTTGTATATGCTCAGAAAAATGTTCAATCACAAAGTAAATTTAAGGATTAATTTATTTTGATTAATTTTAATTTCACTAAAAAGTGTTTAAAAACAAAACCATATTTATTTCGGCTTTAGATTGGGGCTTAGGGCATGCAACTCGTTGTGTGCCAATAATACGACAATTACAAACTAACAATACTGTAATAATAGGAACAACTCCATTAACTCATTTAATTTTTGATGAAGAGTTTCCCGAATTACATAAAATAGACATTGTTCCTTATAATATAAAATATTCAAACAAAATAAGCATTATTGCCAAATTACTACTAAATGCACCACGTTTATTAAAGGTTATAAAAACAGAACATCAACAACTAGCAGAAATTATCAAAAAACACAAAGTTGATGTTGTTATTAGTGATAACCGTTTAGGCTTATATAACACCAAAATAGAAAGCATTTATATAACACACCAGGTAAATTTGCAGGCTGGAATACTGTCTAAAGTTGGTAATTTTATTCATCACAGCTATATTAAAAAATTTAATCAATTGTGGATACCAGATTTTGAAGACCCGCAATTTGCTTTAGCAGGCAAATTATCGGCTAAAGGCAATTTAGAAAATGTGAAATACATTGGTCCTCTTTCTCGATTAGGTTTGTTAGACAATACAAATACTCATTTTGAATATTTGTTTTTGCTTTCTGGTCCAGAACCTTATAGAACAGATTTAGAAAATGCTCTTTTAAAAATTGCAAGCAAATCAACTAAACCAATCTGTTTAGTTAGGGGAACAACAAATAATTTAACAACAAAAATCCCAGCTAATATTAAAGTATTTGATTTACCAAAAGCTTCGGTATTATCAGAAATAATAATCAATTCAGAAACAATTATTTGTAGAAGTGGTTACAGTACACTTATGGATTTGAATAAATTGAATAAAAAAAAACTCATTTTAATACCAACTCCAACACAAACCGAACAAGAATACTTAGGCAAGTATTGGCAAGAAAAATTTTTGGCGCAGTACTTAAATCAAACTGAAATCAACGCCAAATTAACAATATAATAAACTATTCTGAAGGTTTAGCAATTCACAATTACAGTTTAATAACTCAATAGGCTTAAAGACTTATAAACCTCAATTTTACTTAAATTAGACTGTGCAAATTCTGAAAAAAATAGCTTTTTATTTATTTATAAGTTTATCCATTTCTGGTGCTATTTGGGGGTATTATAAATTGAAGGAAAGTAAGGACCCAAATGCGACTGTTTTAGAACATATTTCAAATAAAGCGTCATTCTTAATAGAAACGAATAATTATTCTGATTTTATTAATCAGCTTATTCGTCAAAATATTATTTGGAACAATTTA
>ERZ724520.1938-NODE-1938-length-9923-cov-8.635792_pt1 | contig 9923 bp, 8 predicted proteins | sample MGYA00376053_ERZ724520 | MGnify/ENA primary metagenome ERZ724520 (study PRJEB28724, sample SAMN07190886) | activated sludge metagenome | isolation source: activated sludge of sewage treatment plant in Hong Hong | place: USA: Christiansburg, Virginia | collected... | reverse complement strand
CAACGCACACGCAGGCACGTTATCGCTTACCCTCGGTGATTGAAGGCTTTGTTAAACGCTTTCCCGATGTGACCCTGAACATGCATCAAGGCAATCCACAGCAAATCGCCGAGATGGCCGCAGACGGTACCGTCGAGTTTGCAATTGCCACCGAGGGCATGGAGCATTTTTCTGATTTAGTAATGCTGCCGTGCTACCACTGGAACCGTACCGTAGTGGTGCCAAAGGGCCATCCACTCGCCAACGTAAAACGTCTGACGCTGGAAGATGTGGCCAGATATCCCATCGTCACGTATGTGTTTGGCTTTACCGGACGCTCCAAGCTTGACGCTGCCTTTCAGGCGCAGGGACTTACACCGCACGTAGTGTTTACTGCCACCGATGCCGATGTCATCAAGACGTATGTACGCTTAGGGATTGGCATAGGCATTATTGCCAGCATGGCATTCGAGCCAGAAAAAGATGGCTCAGACTTAGTAGCCCTTGATGCCAGTCATCTGTTTGACAGCAGCACAACCAGCATCGGCTTTCGCAAAGGCACTTTTTTGCGCGGGTTTATGTACGACTTTATGAAAGCATTTGCACCTCACCTTACGCGCGACCTGGTGGATGCGGTCGTGCAAACGCACACACAGGAAGAGCGAGAGGCGTTGTTTAAAAACGTCGAGCTGCCGAGGCTCTGAAAAAATTAGCAGATGATTTTAGAGTCTCTGAATATTAAAAAGCCCTCACATAGAGGGCTTTTTAATTTAACTGGAATTTAAAAGATTGAGCTGACGAATTAAAGCTAGGCTGTCAGTTCAAAGAAAGTCGAGATCAGGGTTGTTCTGTAAGAGCTCTTTAAGCTCGTCTTTTTCTTCTACAGGCAGGGCGAGCACTTCTTTCACAAACTGTAAGTAAATCGTATACACCTTGCGGCTACCGTCATCGTGCGTCACTACAAAGAAAGGTGCCTGCGTAACCCCTAATTCTGCCGCCAGAAGCATGCCGTCAGACCACGGGTCGCGCTCATCCGCGACCAGAATTTCATTCATGAGTCGAAGCTGGTCGCCTTTCTCCATATACCCCAAAACTTCCCCGCACTTTTTGCAAGGAGAGCCATCGCGCAGAATTTTCTTCACCATCGTTATTTTCATGTTGACGCTCCATTGTTAAAACTGCTTGACGGTGAAATTAAAGCGCCACTCGATAGCCCACGGAATAAATTAGTTTTTCAGATTAACGATATGCAAGCCGCATTCTTTTTTGGTGGATTCTTCCCACCACCAGCGGCCTTCGCGTTCATGTTGCCCCGGTAGCGTCGGACGAGTGCAGGGTTCACAGCCAATGCTCACAAAGCCTTTTTCATGCAGCTCGTTATAAGGCACCTCAAAGGCACGAATATACGCCCACACATCCGCAGAGCTCCAGTTGGCCAGCGGGTTAAACTTCGCCAGTAAACGCTCTGGTGTAGAAAACGCTTTATCGGCTTGGGCCACAGGCACCGCCATACGCGTGCCAGGGCTCTGATCTTTGCGCTGTCCGGTAATCCAAGCATCCAGCGTGGCCAGCTTCTTGCGCAGCGGCCCTACCTTGCGAATGGCGCAGCACTCCTGATGCGTGTCCTGATAAAAGCTGAACAGCCCTTTTTCATTCACCAGCTTTTCTACTGCCGCCGCCTCTGGAAAGCACACTTCGATGGTAATGCCATAGTGCTGGCGTACCTTATCGATAAAGCGGTACGTCTCGGCAGGCAAGCGACCGGTATCCAGGGTAAACACCCGAAAAGGGCGACCCGTTTTGGCGGCCATATCGATCAGCACCACGTCTTCGGCACCGCTAAACGAAATGGCGATATTGTCGAATTCGGTTAGTGCCAGCTTGATGATTTCCTGAGGCGTTTTGCTGTCAAACTCGGTGGCCCAAGTGGCCAGAGTGCTTTCGTTGATAGGCATGAAGGTATCCGTGAGTCCCGCAGTTCGCCCGCAGAGTGGCGTATGGAGTAGGGCTGATGTGCCAGATTGTATCAGAAGCGCTTTAAGCCTCTATATAAGATGTAGTTGCGTTGATATATCCAAAAACAGGGGTGCAGGTACGGGCCCGGATTGCCTCGTCATTCTCTAAAAGGTAGAGTTGCGCCGCATTTTCAATCAATTATTTTAGGGGTGTGTTATGGAAATTGTCTGTCTGGATCTGGAAGGTGTACTGGTCCCAGAGATCTGGATCAACTTTGCCAAACGCACCGGCATCAAAGAACTGGAAGCCACAACCCGTGACATCCCAGACTATGACGTGCTGATGAAGCAGCGTCTGCGCATTCTGGACGAGCATAACCTTGGCTTGCAGGATATTCAGGCAGTAATTGCCGAGATGGGGCCACTGCCAGGCGCACCAGAGTTTGTGGAATGGGTGCGTGAGCACTTTCAGCTCATCATTCTTTCAGACACCTTCTATGAGTTTGCTCATCCCCTGATGCGTCAGTTGGGCTGGCCCACCATCATGTGCCACAAGCTGGAAGTGAACGAGGCAGGGCGCATCACCAATTACCTGCTGCGCCAGCCAGACCAAAAGCGCATGGCCGTAAAGTCCCTGCATGCCCTTAATTACAAGATAGTGGCCGCGGGCGACTCCTATAACGACACCAATATGCTCTCCGAGGCAGATAAGGGCATTCTGTTTGACGCCCCCGCCAACGTGATACGGGAGTTTCCACAGTTTCCGGTGACCACTACCTATGAAGAGCTCAAGAATGAAATACGGGCCTGGTCACCACGCAATATTGGCTGAGCCAGTCAATGTAACTAAGTGATGTATTTTTGTACGGCCCGGCCTTCTTCTAGAAGGTCGGTGCCACTTAAATTATTTAAAATAATAATAAAAACAGATACTTAAGTGATTTATCGCGCCATGTCAAACGCCAACCAGACATCATGGGTGACATTTATTGACCGGCGAGTCAGTTCATTCTCTTGTGCCTTGCCTCTGTTCCAGCATATAACGCATGTTGTGAAATGAGTGTCGTCTGTCCACAGCACCTGTCGTAGCACGACAGTGGGTATAAAGTGGCAGTCAGGCCTCCCTACAAAAATAAAAAACAGCCAAAAGGGACATAACAATAGCCCTTTGGAGATCACATGACGTTTATTACGCCCAAGCCTGTTTCGAATAACCGCTCCCTCGGCGCCCTTAGTGCTGGGCGCATAAAAGGTATTGCCCTCAGCTTGGCGCTAGCGTGTTCAGCACCGGCCTTGGCCATGCAAGAGTTAGGTGATGCCGACCTGAGTGATGCCACGGGTGAGGGTATTGCCATCGTTCTGAATGATTTTGCGCTGAAGTTTGGCCCAACCAGTTATTTCGAGCTAACGGGTGCAGATGAAGCCGTTGGGGTTAACGAACTGGGTGGTGCAGGGTTGGTGAACCGCCGTGGCGATTTGCGTTGGTACGGTATTTCCTACACCAGCGGTAATCGTGCCGCGGCCTCGGTAGGGCAGGCATGGAGCGGCCCATGCTCCAACGGTATTCTTAATTTGGGCTGCCCACTGGGTGGCAATATTGCAGGCTTGGCCCCTCACGATAACCCGTTAATCCTGCGTGCCTTCGACTATGTCGGTACCACAATGACGGGTACAACAAATGCGACGCGCTCGGTTATTGAGCTTCTTTTTCCTTCCAAGCACGAGCGTTATCGCTTTGCGTTCTGGGGTGAAATCAATGTGGGTACCGGCACCACAGTAGGTGCAGGTACTAACGCGCCCAGTACCATTGGTGATGGTAGTAGCAAGCTACAGATACAGAATATCTGGAGCAATATTGATCAAAGTGGCACGATCATTCGCCTGTTCCAAACAACGACCGGCAGTAACGACACGCTCGGCCTGCAGTACATCAACCGCTTTTCAGCCGATATCCGCATGAGTGTGGCGCAACGTATTTCCAGTCCGGATACCTTGGGCCAGACCCCAGAGTTTGATGACCGTGAAGGCTTGTATATGGGCGACTTCCGTATCTTTATGCCACAGGGTGCACTGCACTATCAGGCCATTGTGGTGGACGATGTGGCGGTGGGCAATGGCAACTTTCAGATCAAATTAACCCAGCTACCTAATATTGCATCCGTGTATAACGAAGCCTATGGCCGAACGATTACAACTGACCCTACCGGTGGATATGATCGTACCAAGATTGGCTTGAGCAATAGTGCCTATAACCTTACCCATGGCTATGTGCGCATGGGCGATTGGACCGCCACTCACAGGCCTAATGTTAATGCTCCACTAGCTGATGCCTGCAACGCCGCAGGTACTTGCTACCCCTATAATATTGGCGCGATTGGATTTGACACGCAGGATGCGCCTATTGGTGGTTCCACCAGAGCGATGCAAAGTGAAATTGTTGGCGGCGCTTGTATGCAAGACAAAACTTCTTGCACCAAAAATTCGCCGTATGACACGACTGATGGCGTGTTTTTCGTGGCGGCCCCAGGTGAACGCTTCACGGTGTTCAATGTTTCACCCAACTATATGTCTGACCCTGCGGGTGGATTTCTCGACCCGGATCTCAATGAAAACAATATCTTGAATAACACGCCGTCAGGCACATATGCCGCTAGGCCCATCTCCAGACTGAGCACAATCAATCTCGGTGATTCCAATATTCAGGGCATGTTTATGCACTCCTTGAGTATCCGCACATTGGGGGCAAACTGATGCGTGCGCTCACGGCTAATAAACTGCCTTTTATGCATGTGATGCGCGGCGTGGTCGCCATCACCGCGTCGTGTCTCGCACTGAGTGCAACGGCATTAGAAACAATGGCGGACGCCGAGCTTTCTTCTGCTACCGGTCAGGAAGGGATTGGTCTGCAAATGGAGCTGCGTATCAACTCAGACCAGTATGGTAATGCCCTTACCTCTGGCAATCCGGGTGATCGTGGTATGTTAGCCGCCAACGCAGGTGATTTTACCAATTGCGGCAGTACCACCAACTTTTCGTCCACTGGCTGCCGCATGGCACTTAAGTTTGCCAATCAAAATAATGGCAATCCTGGTGATCTTGGTGAGTGGTTAGTACTCAAAAACTTTTACGGCCGCATCGTCATGCCCTTGATATATATCGATGCCGGTCTCACACCCAGTGCGGCAACACCGTATGTTGACTTAAACAGGTTTAAGGACAAAAACGGCGTACCGCTGCTGGCATCTCCCAACAATATTCCTCTGGTTCAGGTTTCTTACCCCAAAGACATTGAGATATGGAATCTGACCATTGGTGGTATTTCAATGGAGCACGGTGCCACTGGCTATCTTAATGCAGACAGCAGCACCGTTGGTGGCATAAAAATCAGCAATAGTGCCCCTAATTTGCCTGCCACTATTAACATGCAAGGGTCCATCGGGATTTTTGGTTTCTGATCATGGCGCATAAAAAAAATTACAGCATAAAGGGGTGGGGTATGACGGGCTTGCCGCGCGTACTTTTAGGAACGCTGCTGGCGTCTTTCGTGATGTCCGGTTCAGTAATGGCCATGGAAGAAATGACCGATACCGCTTTGGCCGAGAACTCCGGCCAAGGCCTTTTGGTGGCAGATAAATTAGCCGGTGTTGCAGGGTCCAATCATACGTTCTACCGCATGGCGCTAAATGCTGAGTTGGGCCTGAATACCTCTATTGACCGGTTGCAGTTAGGCTGTGGTGGCTTTAACGAAGCGGTTGTGGCCAATGCCTGCGATATTGATATCGATTACGTTACCCTAATGGGGCGCGTGCCCACTGGTGGTCAGTCGGGTGCACCGGGGGCGGGTACAGCAGCTGAAAGCCAATTCATATTGACACGTCCATATATCGAGATTGCAGTCAAGAATGACGACGACCCCAGCCGTCGCGAATTTATTGGGTTTAAGTTGGGCGCAGCAACTGTAGATGGATTCATGGGTATTGGTCGCTATACGGCACCGGGCTCTCCAGGCGCATCGACTAGTTGTACTAACGCAACTGATGGTGCAGGAGCCTTTTACTGCCATCAGGGTATCAATCGTTTGAGTGGATATCTTAAAAATAAGATGTCCGGTGAGGCATTTGGTTGCTTCGGGGCATTTGGGTGTACGCCCGACAGCAATATTTACCGGCAGTATCGTGTAGCAACATTCCAAGGTGATTTGGTTATGTGGGGCACGCGCATGAATCGAATTCAGGTAACGCTGGCGGCCACAACAGACCCTGATGCAACACTGGGTTTGTCCCTGAATGCTGATTCCTTTGCTAACCAAAGCCTTCGCTTTATTCATGGCCTATCTATTGATTCCACCGCAGCAGAGTTCCAGGCAGATGACTTTTTCCAGTCTTTTCAGCGCGAGCCGGTGCGGTATCCTACCTATAACAAAACAGCAGCCTACTCTAATACGGCCAACCCTGGCTGGTGGATGAATATTCCTTTGGCACGTCTGGATGGCCTGAAAGCCTATAATGTAGAGGCATCACTGGGGTCTCTTAGTGGTATTTCGCTTGATGACCCGGATATTGGTCAGCGCCCACCAGACAACTGCTTTGGTGCATTGAAGTTTTGCTGACATTCAAGTTTTGTTAATAAAGCAGCACAAAAATAAAAAAGGGCCATCAAGGCCCTTTTTTCATGTCGTGCTGCCGTAGCTCATGGGCGTTGCTTGCTGCTGTCTTTTTTTCAGCTGATCCAGCAAAGGAGAGAGCATCTCCTGATAATGCAGTAAAGCGCTTTTAACATGCGGTGACTGTTGTTGCAGTTGTTGTAACTGTTGCTCCTGCTGATAGCGCATGACGGCAGTACCAGCAGCATGACCAGACTTGAATGCCATACTGATGCCTTCACCTGTCCACGGGTCGGCCAGCCCGGCCGCATCGCCGCATAGCAGGGTTCTTTCTATGCCAAGACAGGTATCCGGGCCGTAACTGCCAATGGCGGCTCCCCGGCTGCGCCCCTGTTGCAGCGCTTCTTTGCCGTGGCACTGAATAAAAGAGTCCAGAGCCGTTGCAATATTGCCGTGCAGTCCGTGCATAAAGGCAATGCCCAGATTGCTGGTATTGCCTTTGGGAAAGTGCCAGCCATACCCCCCGGTAACAAAATCATAGTCAAACAGGGCAGGCCGGGTTTTTGCATCAGCGGGAAGTGCCAGGTCAACTTCAATGGCAAAAGCATCATGGCCCACGCTGGGCAGATTGAGTAAACGCCGGATCAGGCTATTGGCACCGTCGGCGGCAATAACATGGCGTGCAACAAGCAGCTCTCGCTGGCCGGTGGTTAAACGAACTTCGTGAGCCGTTTGGCGTAATTTGATGAGCTCCGGTACTTGCCTGAAGGCAACCCCTGCGGCCATTGCCTGCCGGAACATAAAGTCATCCAGCTCTATGCGGTGAGTGAGCAGGTTTTGCTCGTGCAGATGCGTATCTTTACCGTGCTCACGCCACAAAATGCCGGATGAAACTGCGCAGATAACAGGGCCGGGGTGAAAGGGCGCAGCGCTAACAGCTGCCGCAGACAACATGCCGGCACAGGCTTTTTCGCGTGGAAAGGTTTTTCGGTCAATCAGCAAGGGTTTACCCCCCGCCCGAAGTACCGCCATTGCCGCAGAAATGCCGGCAGGGCCTGCCCCTACAATAATGGCGTCCCACATGGGCATGGTCAGTTTACCCCTGCATACAGGGCAAATCGCCCGGTGACCGGGTCTCTGCCAAAGTTGCCACTTCGATGATTCTTGAGCGGTATCAGGTAGCGAAAACAGGGGAACGGATAATGAGTGGCCAAGCGCGCCAGCACCCCTGCAGGCAAGGGGTGTAACTCAATCGCCGTTTTACCGGGAATCAATGCAGTGCCGTCGTAGCGCAGTTGCTGCCAGGGCCATATCTCGGCCCCTTGCCAATCGGGCAATCCCAGTTCTGTCAGCAGGTGATTTACCCATTCCGTCTGGGCAGCAGGAAAATACATGCTGCAACCACGGTGATCATCAATACCCAGAAAAAGAGGTTTTACCGTGGTGATGGCATCTTGCAGTACCGGGTCGTCCAGCAGGTGAGCTATTTGCTGGTGGTCTTTGGGGTAAACGTAGATTTCGCGGCTGAGTGCAGTGGGGGTAATCTTGATGCCACAATGAAAGCGTAACTGCTGGGCAAGAATGGCATCTACCCACGGCATCAGGCGGGGTGACTGTCTGGCAATGGCCAATAGTGAAGGTACGGCACCCAGATTCCGTGACTTCAGGTTGATCTTCAGGGCCAGGGTGTCTTCTATGCCTATTTCCAGCCCAAGCGCATTATTCATAAGGGCACGATCGGCAGGGCCAAAGAAATCGGTCAGCTCGCTCTGCCAGCGGGACAGCAGTTGCTGCTCGGCAAGGCTGCCGTGCTGGCCGGCAAGCCGGACTAGCTGGTTAAAATACAAGCTGGACATGGACAGCGCCTTGTGAGGTGCGTTAATGTGGTATCAAATGCATTGAGTGTGGCGCATTCTGCCATTTTAATGCGCACAAAGGCATGAAAACGATCGGGATTACAGGCTTTTTCCCCGGGTTTTTATGCCCTTGCCGTAAAAATAACAAATAACAATAAACCCACTTTAACCGGGTAATGATCATGACCGACACCATCCGTACCACCAACACTGTTGCTTCCCCCCGTCCTGCCCGTTTTCAGCCGCGCGTGCTGGAGCCTCGTGTCCTGCTGGATGCGGCGGCGGTAGAAACGGCGGCGGCAGTTGCCGCTGATGCAGGGGGCGATGCTGCCGCTGCCCCGGTGGATACCTCGGTCTTGTTTGATGCGCCGGCGGTTAGTGGTCGTCGCGAAGCCTATGTGGTGGATACCGCGGTACAGGGTTATGAAAGCCTGTTAACGCAAGTGCCTGATGGAGCCGAGCTTTTTCTGATCGACAGCAGCAAGCCCGGCCTTGGCCAGTTGAATGCGGCACTGGATGCTGCCGGTGGGCAGTTTGATGCCATTCATGTGGTGTCTCATGGTGCGGGCGGCACACTTAATCTGGGCAGCGATACCGTGTCTTCGGCCACTTTGGCCAGTCACGAGGCCGCGCTACAGGCACTGGGAAGCCATATCACCGAAAATGGTGATTTACTGCTGTATGGTTGCGATATTGCCGGCACGGCAGACGGTGCCCAGTTTCTTACCCGCCTTGCCACGTTGACCGGTGCCGATGTGGCGGCATCCACAAATGCCACGGGTGGCGCGCATGGGGATGGCGTGCTGGAAGCCTGGGCCGGTGTGGACGGCATTCAGGCCGATAGCTGGTCTGCCGTGAATGTATTGTCGGCACCGCTGGCGCTGGATGGCTTGTACGGGGGCCGTGAAGATGGCGATCTTACCCAGGCAGATCAACAGGGCTGGGCAGTGGATGGCAGCGGCGAGTGGGTAGTCTCGGCCGGTAATGGCACCGGAGAGGTGCAAATCTGGCGGGTGATTGGTAATACACGTACCGAGCAAAAAATTACCTTGCCAGATGCCACAACAGCGCCCTTGGGGGTGTCCATTTCGGGGGACACCTTTGTGGTGGGCAACCCTTCGGCGGGCACCGCGGGCAGGGTGTATGTATACCGGCTCAACTCGGCCACCATGCTCTGGTCACGCGTGCAAACGCTGGATGTGGCAACGCTTGTTGGTGTGCCTGTGGGCTCGAAGATTGGCGGTTGGGCAGACGGCAATAATGGCGGTAATCAGTGGATTGCGGTCTCCGGCAACCATATTGCCGTTGGTGCTCCCAATGAAGGTGGTGGTACAGGCCGGGTGATCTGGTTTTCCGACAAGTCGGTTAATCTGGACTGGTCCGACACCTCGGCAACCGGTTTGAGCAGAAACTATTTTGATGAACCAGACGATACGGAAACCCGTATTCCTGACAGCATTAATGAAGATACCCCAGCCCGCTTTGGTGCCTCGGTGGCCATTGCTCAGGATATTCTGGTAGTTGGCTCGC
>ERZ724520.1937-NODE-1937-length-9926-cov-4.068483_pt1 | contig 9926 bp, 7 predicted proteins | sample MGYA00376053_ERZ724520 | MGnify/ENA primary metagenome ERZ724520 (study PRJEB28724, sample SAMN07190886) | activated sludge metagenome | isolation source: activated sludge of sewage treatment plant in Hong Hong | place: USA: Christiansburg, Virginia | collected... | reverse complement strand
TATTGATAGCATCTGCGGATTGTTTGCGGATATATTCTTCCACTTGTGAGTTAGAGCTTTCGTAAGAAATTTTATCATCTTTGCTATTTCTGGTGGCAAAAATGGAAGCCAATTTTACATTAGGGTCTAATTCTTTGTAGGCTTTAATAAACAAAGTAATATAATCATCACTGCTGGAAGCCATTCTTTCTTCTGCTAAGTCTAATGCTTTGTTGAATTTAATGTCACGGTTGTTTTCTGATAGCGACTGTAACAGTTCTTTTAAAGAAACCTGCAAAACGACACTCATACCGCCTTGTAAGTCCAATCCTAAACTTAATTGTTGCTCTTTACACATTTTGTAGGTATTCCATAGGAACACTTTTTCATTAGAGATGGAGTCAAGGAATCTGTTTTTAGCAGTAATTCTTGCCTGATGAATGGTATCTTCGTATAAGAATTGTCCTAATTGATTTCCAGGATAGCGTTTTTCCAAATCTGCCATCGGAATGTTTTGCTCAGCTAAAGCTGCAGCTTTGTTTTCAATAGAATTTACTTTGAATGTGAATGATAAGCAGTAAAAACATATTATTACTACTAAGGCGGTAAGAAAAATTAACGCCGATCTGGTTCCTTTACCCATAGATAATTTAGTTAAATAAGGGCGCAAATATACTCTTTTTGAGTGTAATTATTAAATGAATAATGCACAATTGTTATAAATCATGCACAATAATTGGATAAATATTTAAATAAAGGGTGTATTTATATTTATTTCTATCTGAATTAAGGTGCGATTGCTACAAATTTCCCATTGGTGTATTTATACATTTTCAAATATGCATTGTCGAAATAATCTATAGATCCATGCTTGTCAAAAACTGGTTTATAAAGAAATTTTGTGTGCGTATTATCTAAGTTGTTTGAAAAGTTATACGTATTACTTTGCAGAGGCTGTTTGTTTTCGATAGTATTAAATAAATACATCATCAAATCGTATGCTTGATTGACTGTTTCTGTAGTTTCTTTTCTGTATTTTTCTTCAAATTTTTGCGCAAATATGGTATAATTTGGGTTGTTTGTATCAAAATAATTTGCAACATAAATGGTGTGTGGATTTTTGTTGTCACTTAGTGCATTTACGCCTTTTGCTGCCATGGAGGTAAATATATTTAAATGATTTTTTATTGGTTTCAACTTAGCTATAATTGATTTTATATAACTTCCTTTCGAAGAGTATATTAAAATAGTTCTGTTTGAAATGGTGTCTGCAGTGTATAAATTTTTTGCCGCATCGCTCCAGCTTTGTAATGGATAATATTTTATACTATTGATGTTAAAGTATTTATCTATAATAGGTTTAAGTGTTTCGATAGATTCTTCTGTAGAGTCTTTGTCGTCATATAGTATTTCAATTTTCTGTTGTAAAAAATTGTTCTTTATCTGTTCTGTTATAAAATTATATTGCGATGTAACCGAAGGGACACTGTTGAAATAATTAGGATTATTGCTAATGTTTGAAGTGTTGGCTAAAGGAAAAATCATAGGAATTTGTGCTGTGCGTGCATAATCTGAAACAATAGTAAGGTTCTGTTCGTTTAGAGGACCAATGATGTAATCTACATTTGGAAAAGGTTTTTGTTGCAAGATATTTGTGGTAGTGGTATTGTCATTCATATCATCTAAGAAATAGACATTGGCTGTTAAATTTGGATTGGTATATTTTTCTTTAGCCATTTGACATCCTAAATAAAAATCCATTGCAAATTTAGAAATTGGATTTAGCTGTTTGGTGGTGTCGTCAGCATATTGTCCTAATGGAATTTGATCCAGAAGAAAGGGGAGGATAACAGCAATATTGATAATTTTTTTCGAAGAATTTTCTATCGGTTGTATGTTTTCATAAATAATAGTATTTGAATTATTTACATTATTGATTAAATCAAAAATTTCGGGTTTTCTTAAGATAGAGTCTTCATTTTTTTTATTTTTTTCAATAATAGTTGTCTTAATAGATACTACTTCTGCTTTTGCAGGCGGTGAGGAGCTTATTTTCTTTGCAGCGGCAGCGCAAGAAGTCATTCCTATTAATATTAATAAAAAAACTACTATTTTATTCCCATTCAATAGTGGCAGGCGGTTTTGAGCTAATGTCATATACTACTCTGTTTATTCCTTTTACATTATTTATGATTTCATTCGAAACTCGTGCCAAAAATTCATAAGGCAAGTGACACCAATCCGCAGTCATTCCATCTATACTGGTTACAGCTCTCAATGCGACTACATTTTCGTATGTTCTTTCATCGCCCATTACCCCCACGCTTTTTATTGGAAGAAATATTACCCCTGCTTGCCAAACATCGTTGTATAATCCTTCACGTTTTAAACTTTCAATAAAAATATAATCTGCTTTTTGCAGTGTTTCTACTTTTTCTGCGGTTATATCTCCTAAAATACGAATACCTAAACCGGGGCCCGGAAAAGGATGCCTGTTAAGGATATTTTCTGGCAATTCTAATGCTTTTCCTATTCTTCTAACCTCATCCTTAAATAAACGATTTAATGGTTCAATAATTTTTAAATGCATCGTTTCAGGCAATCCACCCACGTTGTGATGTGATTTTATTTTAGCCGAAGGACCATGTACGGATACCGACTCAATAACGTCTGGATAAATAGTGCCTTGTCCGAGCCATTTTACATTTTCTAATTTACTAGCTTCTTCTTGAAAAACATCAATAAATACTTTTCCTATAATTTTTCTTTTCTCTTCTGGTTCTGATGCTCCTTTCAGTTCGTCATAAAATCGGTTGGATGCATCAACGCCTATTACATTTAATCCTAAATGTTCATAAGAATCCATCACTGATGAGAATTCATTGTATCGAAGTAATCCATTATTTACAAAGATACAAGTTAATTGATTACCAATAGACTTATGCAATAAAAGCGCAGCAACACTTGAATCTACTCCGCCGCTAAGTCCTAATACAACTTGGTCGCTTCCTACTTGATTTCTAATTTCAAGAATACTTTCTTCAATAAAAGCAGCAGGTGTCCAATCTTGTTGGCATCCACATATTTCTACTGCAAAATTTTGTAATAATGTTTTTCCGTCTGCAGAATGTGTTACTTCTGGATGAAATTGAATAGCATATACTTCTTTATCTTTTAGTTTATAAGCGGCTACTGGGATTGAATCTGTCGTGGCTAAAAGTTCAAAATTAGTAGGCAATTCCAAAATTGAATCTCCATGGCTCATCCATACTTGAGATTTTGGTGGAATATTTTGAAATAATTTATTGTTAGGCTCTATGAAATCTAAATGAGCACGACCATATTCCCTTTTGGAGGAGCGTTCTACTTTTCCTCCAAACGTGTGTGCCAAGTACTGTGCTCCGTAACAAACGCCTAAAAGAGGAACAGAATATTTTTCTAATACTTCTTTTACTGGAAATTGTAAAGCATTTTCTTGCAGAACTGAAAATGGTGAACCTGATAATATAATTCCACTAAAATCACCTTTTTCTAAAATATTTAGGTGGTTATAAGGGTGAATTTCACAATAAATATTCAATTCACGAATTCTTCTGGCTATTAATTGCGTGTATTGGGAGCCGAAATCAAAGATTAAAAGTTTAGAATGCATGCACAAAAGTACGCTGACAAAAAGAAAAAGGCAAACAACTTGCTTAAAAGTTATTAAGATTGTTTTTTTTAGGAAATAATATAATCAATAATTACAGATAATCGGCATCTGCCCCCCAGCGATATTCCATTAAATAGTTTAAGGCTTGGTGTACATTCATGTTTTCAAATAATACTTTATAAATATTTTGGATAATAGGCAATCTAATTCCAGTGGAATCTGCAATTTTTTTAGAAATACTTACAGTTTTGATACCTTCTGCTACTTCTGTAGAGCTGGCAATAATCTGTTCAAGGGTTTCTCCTTTTGCCAAGCGTGCGCCCACTGTGTAATTCCTACTTAAAGGAGAGGTGCAAGTGGCAATTAAATCACCGATACCAGCAAGGCCTAAAAATGCTTGTCTGTTTGCGCCCATCGCTGTGGCAAGGCGAATAATTTCTCCCAAACCACGTGTTATTAAAAATGCCATTGCATTTTGACCATATCCCAGTCCGCCTAATGCACCTGCGGCCAATGCCATTGAATTTTTTAGCACACCCGCCAATTCTACGGCATATATATCATGATTGCCATATACTTGTAATCGTTTGCTTCGTATCGCATTTTCACCTTCCCGAATAATTTCATCAAATTTACTGGCAATAACCGTTGCTGCGGGGTGGTGGCTGGATAGTTCTTTTGCCAGGTTAGGACCACTCATACAGCCGATACGTTTTACACAGGTTTCTTCTAATATCACTTTACTCATGGTGTAAATATCAGAAGGTTTTAATATGACATCTTTATCTAAAATAGTTTTTCCGGGTTCTAATTTTATATCAAATCCTTTGGTACAATGAATCATCATGTGGTCAGGACGAAGTAAAGGGGACATTCGCTGCATCATAACTCGGAAAGAATCGGAGGAAATAGATGGAAATATAAGATAACAGGATTCTGTTATTTCTTGTAAGTCTGTGGTGGCGCGTATGTTGGTGTGCATACTCTGTCCATTATTGATTCGGTTTTTATTGATTACCTCTACGGCATCTTGCCGACGAGAATATAGCAATACTTCCCCATTTTCTGCTAATAGATTAGCAACAGCTGTTCCAAAGCTACCGGCACCTATTACGGCTACCGGATGTTTATCGGATATGTTTTTCAAGCCCATAGCCTAATAGTCGATTGTGATAATAGTATAATAATTTCAAATCTTCGCTGGTAATATTTCCATCTTTGGTGCGCATAATGGGCAAGTTGGTATGGTATATTCCTATATTGCTAATGCCTAAATCAATAATTTCGTTTAATTCTTTTGTGGTTAATATTGGTGAAAGTTTAATTAGGCCTTTATTGTTTAATGTATATAATTCATCAATTAGTCTTTTTACTGCCATTTTAAAATCATGCCAATCAATTTCTCTGTCTTCGTCAGAAATGCGCATTAGGGTAAATAAATCAGGATTTAATAGTTTTTTCTTTAGTAACTCAAAGGCGGCAAAAGCTACAACGTGAGAAGAATAGACTACATTGTTTTTGAAAAAACAATCTATGATTTTATCTCCAAGCATTTGGGTGTAAATCATTTCACGCTGTTCGTCTGCTTTTAGATGTCCTTTGTTTAAAAAATAACTTCTAATGTCTATTTGATTTCCAAGTTTATTAATACTGTTTCCATTGTCATCCAAAGCATTGCCAAATACATCCATTGGTTCACTTAAGGAGAGTGTTATGTCTGTTGATTTAGAAAACGTACCCCAGAAAAATTTCCACAATCCCTTTCCTGTTGGTTGGGGGGTATCTTTTACTAGGTATTGTTCTTTTCCTGTTCTTCGTAATTGGTCTTCTATTAAAGAAGATGCTTCTAATACAAAATGATAGCTAAGTGTAAGTGGAACTATAAAAATTTTGGGAGCTAAATTGGAAGGATTTTTCTCAAAGTGAATTCGTTGAGCATCCATTACGGTGCCTAATAAACCTAATTTTAATTCTGTTTCAATATTTCCGGCACGAGAGCGTGTGCCTCCTGGAAAGAAAATGGTATGAGCACCGGCTAAAACATTGGTTTTAGAAAATGATTTTAGTGTTTCTAAGTAAATGGAATTCTTTTTTCTGCGATCTAATTTATATGCTCCTAAATTTCCCATAAAAAAACTGAAAAATTTAGAGTTGAATAAATTTAAACCTGCACCGTATTGAAAGGCGGGCATTCCAATATAATCCATCCCAAAACCTATGATAGCAGAATCAAGATTACTGAAATGGGTGGGTACTAATATAACGGTTCCTTTTAAAGATAAATTGCGTAATTTTTCTACCTGACCTGCAACTATCAATTTGTCTTTTAATTTTTCTCCCGGATTGAAAATTCCTTTAAATCCTCCAAAGTGTGAATTAAACAACCGTGCAAAAAAACGCACTAATAATTGGCGGGTAATCCAAAAAATATTTGGATTAAAATTTCCAATAATTTCGTTGGCATAGCGCGACATAATATCTTGTAATAATTCTTGATGTAGTTGTTTGGATTTATCTTCATCAATATGCGCTGGATCTGCTTTTAACAATTGTTTTTTTATTTTCCCCCAAAATTCACGCTCATCTTCAGGATCTACTTCCCATGATTCATTTTTAATACGAATGTGTTCGAGGTATAATGTTTTTTGCAACTGGTTGCGTAGCTGTGTAAGCGTAGGATTGGTTTTATTAAATTCCAATACTGCTTCTGATATAGTTTCTTGTAAGATCTTATCCCGCTTTTTTGCTATCAAATTGATAGGCCAGTCTTTGATTCTTGGAATAACAGATTTTAGCATAGTTAATTTACTCTCTGAAAGGTAAAAATATGTATTAATTTATAAAAATTGTATGTTTATATCCAACGAATTTTCTTTTGTAGATATTTTTATGCGATTTGAACCTGAAATTAGATATGATATGGATGCATTGGATTTATTAATTTCAATAGGAGAGGGCGTGCAGTTGGATTTTAAACAAGGTATAAGTAATGCTAAGAAAATTGCTCGAACTTTAGTTGCTTTTGCTAATCATAAAGGGGGAAAATTGTTGATAGGTGTTCAAGATAATGGAAATATTATAGGTTGTGATACGGAAGAAGAAATGTATATGATTTATGAAGCTGCGAAACACTTCTGTAACCCTCCGATTGATTTTAGTTTCGTTGTTTTTGAATCGGAAGAAGGGGCTGCTGTTTTAGAAGTGATGGTATTGCAAAGTTTTAATAAACCTCATTTTGCCTTAAACGATAAAAATGAATGGAGTTTATATATACGGGAAGGTGATAAAACATTATTAGTTCCGAATGTAGGATGAAAAAATGAAATGCTATTGTGTTAATCTTGAATGATTAATTTATCTCCACATTTGCGGCAATATTTCGCATCAATTTCGTGTTTATTACAGGCACAATTTGGGCAACATTTTGTTGTATCTACTTTATTTTGTTGTATCTCTCTAATAAATTTTGCCGAAATTATTCCCGTTGGCACTGCAATAATTGAATAACCCAAAATCATTATGAAAGTAGCTAATATTTTCCCTAAAGCTGTATGTGGTGCAACATCACCATAACCAACGGTTGTAATGGTAACAATTGCCCAGTAAATACTTTGAGGAATACTAGTAAATCCTGGATTTTTTTCATATTCTAATACATACATTATAGAGCCTAATAGAACAGACAACAAAACGATAAAGGATAGAAACACTACGATTTTTTTATAACTTTTAACAAGGGAAACCATCATTAATCGGCTTTCCTGTAAAAAATCTACCATCTTAAATATTTTGAAAATACGTAGCAATCTAAAGGAGCGAACCAGCATTAAAAAATGTGTGTGCGGAAAAATTATTTCCAAATAAGATGGTAAAATGGCCAAAAAATCTATCACTCCATAAAAACTTTTTAAGTATATGGCAGGTTTCTTTACGCAAGAGAATCGCAAAATGTATTCAATCGTAAAGATGATTGTATAAAATAATTGTAATTCTTTGAAAAAAAATCGGTATTTACTGTAAATCGGTCCTATGCTTTCCAACATTATTACCACAGTGTTAGATAGGATAAGAAAAATTAAAATAATATCAAATAGTTTTCCAGCTCTTGTATTCGATTCAAAAGTGATTTCATAAAGTTTCCGTCGCCACCTACCGTCTGGTTGGTTGTTTTTGGGACCTTCTTGCTTATCGGTTAATTTTTCTTTTTCTTCGTTCAATTTTTTATTATTGAATCAAAATTACTCATTTTTTTTAGAAATCAATTATATAAATAATAATTTTATGTATAAAAATTTATCGTTGTTTTCTTGGAGTTAAATTGTTTATTTTTCGTTCTCCATTTGGTTGTAAGCCACCCGGTGTTGGTTGGGATGTTTGCTGTGTTTGAAATAAAGATTGTTTGCCTTTAAATAAGTTTCGTGTAGAATCATTTTCATTTTCAGTTCTGACAAATAGTTCATTTTTAGGTTTGTCAAAAGGATTTTTATAAGGGTTGCGTGGCGTTAATTTTGTTTCATCATCAAATAATTTATGGGATAAGAATAATTCTCGTCTTGCTGATCGTGCAATTAATCCTTGTGTAGGATTGTAAGCTCCCTCTATTCCATCAAATGGAACTGATTCTACCTGTTCCAATCTATAGGTAATAGAAGTTTGAGAGGCAGAAACATCATTTACATTTGCTTCATAGTCAAAATATTTTTTTATTATATTTCTGACGTAATTAAATGGTTCTATTCCTCGGCAATAACCATATTTTACAACAGGATCATTATAAAATCGAGGATTGGATTTGTAGAGCATAAAATATTCAACAGAACCATCCCATTTGTCGGCAGGGTATCCATTTTTTTCGGCCAAACGTGCTGCATCTGCAACGTGTCCGGGGCCGGCATTGTAGGAGGCTAAAATAAATTTAATTCGTTGGGTATAATCACTAATATTAGACCAAATTTTTTCTAAATGTTTTAGATAATTTGTTCCTCCTTCAATGTTTGTTTCAGGATTGTATGCATTGCCATAAATTCCCATTTGTCGGGCGGTTCCAGGCATTAATTGCATTAATCCTTGTGCGCCACACCAGCTTCTGGCGGTTGGGTTAAATCTTGATTCTTGATGAATAACGGCAGCTATTAAACGCCAATCCCAATTTATTTTTTTTGCATAACGCTGTATGGTTTGATCGTAATGAGAAATCATGCCTTGTTGAAGATGGGCGTCGTCGTCATATCCAAATAAAATTCCTTTTTCTGTTTTGAAATATTTATCATATATGAGTCCATAAATTTTCTCTTTTTCAAATTCTTTTATCCAATAATTTAAAGAAGTTAATAAATCTGGTGCATTTTTTCGTACGGCCCAATGGAGCGAAACTGGGTTGCTTAAAGATAAATCTATGTTCAGGTTTTCAAAATATGATTTATTGACTAAAGCAATATCTTTATTGGCAATGGTATAGTCTATTTCTCCATCTGCTACCGCTTCTATAATGTCATCTATACCACGTTCATTTGGCAATATTCGAACGTCTATGTTTATTCCGTTAGAATCTGATATTTCTTTCAATCTATTATAATACACAGAATTGTCGGGTACATATACTATTTTGTTTGATAGTTCTTGAAGTTTTTGCACCAGTGTATCTTTTTTCTGAATACTATCAATAGGATTTACGCTTGTTCCTGTTCGGCGCTGTACCAATACTTGCTCAATATTTCGATAGGGCTGTGTTAGGGTTACTTGTTGTATAATTTTATTGCTTTTAAATAATCCATTTGCAATAATATCACCTTTGCCTTCATTTAATAAATTATATTGATCATCGGAAGATTTTGCTAATACAATTTCTAATTTTACTCCAATTGATTTTGCAAAATGTTGCATCAATTCGTATTCAAAGCCTAAGCGTTGGTCTTTATAAATAAAATAACTAATAGAGTTATATTCAATAATAACACGCAAACTTCCTCTTTTTATAATATCTTTTACATCTATGTCAACCGTAGGCTCTGTAATGGTGTTTTTTTTATCTTGATAATTAGCAATCCATTTCACTGCAAGAAATGAAAACAATGTGAACAGTGTTAGTAAAATCCAATTGCGCGCAGTATTCATATAATAAAAACTCTATTGGTTTATTGAAGCGTAATAGTATTGGCAATACTAATTTTTTTATCCGCAGTATCTTTTGCGGATGCAAACGGATAAGTTACCAATGTAATTGTTTTTGCATCATTTGAAAGAATAGAATGAGTATTTTGTGCCTTATTGATTGTTTGTTCAAATGAATAAGTTG
>ERZ724520.1936-NODE-1936-length-9936-cov-4.606518_pt1 | contig 9936 bp, 9 predicted proteins | sample MGYA00376053_ERZ724520 | MGnify/ENA primary metagenome ERZ724520 (study PRJEB28724, sample SAMN07190886) | activated sludge metagenome | isolation source: activated sludge of sewage treatment plant in Hong Hong | place: USA: Christiansburg, Virginia | collected... | reverse complement strand
GTTATTGTGAGATATCGGTTTTTGTTTGATGTTGTGGTTGTGATGATTGTGGTGGGTGGAGGGAGTTGTGGTTGAGGATGATAATTGGAGATATTGTTTTATTAAGGATAACCATGGCAACTCAATATATCAGCAGTCGGTGGGGCAGTGCAGGTTTCAGACACAGGCCCAATGCCCTCATTCTCGCGACAGTCGTGTCGGGGTTCGCTTGGTACTTCAACAACCAACGGGTGAACGACTTCCGCGTGCAGCAGCAGGAACTGATCAGACGGGTCGAGCAGGACGAGTCCGCCGAGGGATGTATTTGGGTATAGACGCAGTTAAGTCGGCATTCAACTACCACAAGTCTGAGGACTGGGAGTGCAAGCGGGTGAACCTGGACGGCGTGCTGTTAGGCGGGCGGTTCTTCGTGAAGCGCAACCGGGGAACGCAGGAGGGGTACTACGTGTTGGCGCCTTTCGTGATCAGCACCAAGAACACTGATTTGGTCGTGGAGGATGAGGAGAAGTACAACACGCATTCTTCGCATCGCAAGCTGATCATCAATTTGGGGTGGATTCCACGCAGTCGCAAGTACTTGGTCTACGATACCATCTCCAATGATGGGTTCGGGCAGGAGATCTATACTGACCGCAACGAGGCAGTTAAAAAGCAAAGCGAGGATGGACTTGTACGAGACTCCCTCGCCGGGGTTACCACTGTTCCAATTACGAACGTGACTGCCTATGTGCGCAAGGGCGAGGCTTAGGATTGCACTAACGGTCGAATTAACTGGAAAGAGAACTACCTGTACAAGTGGATCGACCTCAACACCCTCACTAGAGCCTTCCGTGTGTTCAACGAGGAAGAGGGGGAGAGTGTCTATCTGTAACGTGCCACAAAAAGGTAGTAGTGTGTTGATTTAGTGCTGACGAGCCTGAGAGTTTCCCTCTGCCGGCCACCAAGGAGTCAGTGATCGAGAGCATCAATACCCAGACTAAAAATTTCGAGAACAGTGCAGGCAAGGCGACTGCTGGGATCTCGGGTTTCGCATTCACCGTTGCTGCCTGGATGACTTTCCTCTGATAGCCTCATTAATACTCACACTCTTTATTAACAAAGTATCCGCCCAAACGATCTATAACGCGATTTTTGGGTTAATAATGCGATGGAAGCATGCCGATTGGTATGTGAGGATGGAAGAGGGGGGGTTTAGGTGGTTGTAGGCTGAATCGGAATGAGTAAGATATAAATCAGCGGAGGAGGACGCTGTCGGTGTGGAGGAGGGTGTGGGTTTTTCGCGGGCCGTCGTGTCGGCTGGGGAAGATGTTCCAGAAACGGAGAGTTTCGTCCCCGGCCCCAGTGACGATGGTGCTGCCATCGGGACTCATCGCGAGGTAGAGCACGCGATAGGTGTGGCCAGTGAGGGTGGCTACTTTTTCCATTCGAGGGTACTTCCAAATATTGATTTCGTTGTGGGAGTAGCCGTGGGTGCTGACAATTTCGTTGAGAGTACGACTGAACATCAGGTTACACACTTGTGACCCTGCGTCCAGCGTGCTGAGCGTTGTCCCCGTCAGCGTGTTCCTGAAGCGAATGGTGCGATCGGCAGTGCCTCCACCTGAGACAAGCAGGCCGTGTTGGTGCGGCGACCAGGCCATCGCTTTGACTGCAGCTGTGTGGTCGTTGAATTTCAGGACTGGCTAGCTGGAGTGGCCGTTCCAGATGAGCAATTTGTTGTCGTTGCCTCCTGAACAGAGTTGCTGCTCGTCTGGACTCCATTTCAGCCCACAAATCTACTGCTTGTGACCGACGAGTTTGCTAACGAATGTTGAACTTACCCTTAAGTCTCTTTGGAGAATTGTTTTGTCTCTTGAACCGGTACTTACTACGCTGGAATTCCAAGCAATGGCTCCTACTCGGTTAGTATGGCCCTGTAGGGTACGTAACCTCTTCATCTTTCCCACATCCCATATCTGAACTTCGCCTGAATTGGTGCCTAGCGCAAAGAGGGAACCGCGAACGGCCCATGAAACGGCTGTTGCAGAATCTGAGAGGCCGAGATCACAGAGTTTGGTGACTTTTGAGTTAACAGCGTTCCAAAGGTAGACACTGGATGCCAGTCCAACTGCCAGGAAGTTTTGAGTGCTCCAATCAATGAGATTGAGGTAGTAATCGTCTTGGAGAGCGGGTGCATCCAGAACCTTGCAGGGAAGCTTGTTGATCTTGCGTCGCTGAACCATTCCGCCTGATAGTTCCTCAGTAAATTAGAGGCTGGCATTTTTGGCGAGCATGAGTGCATCGGAACCGGTCGATGGCCTTGAGGTGTAACGCAAAATATTGCTGTTTTCAAAGGACTAAATAAGTTTCTCTCTGCTCTGCTTCGGGCCCTCCGATAGTACGAATCGCCGATACAGGTCACCAACATTTGTGTTATTTTAACTTCGATTTGTTTAGTTTTCTTGTTCAGTGTCTTCCTGATACATGGAGTCTCGTTTCAATAGTTTTCGGCTGGGGATGAACCGATCGGTTACTGCAGTCCTTTCTTGGTAAGGATCTTGAGATTGTGGGTTTTCGAGGTAGGGACTGAAGGGGGAGACGCAATCTGAATGTTGTTTGGGGTACGCATGAGATCGGCGAGAGAGGGGAGGGTGGAGACGGTGGAGGCGGGGTGGCACTTTGTTTCGTGAGATTCGAAGTCCTGTTTGATATCTGTTCCATTTTTGCAGGAGCGATCGGAGTGAGCGAGATGGATTGAGGTTTGGCTCATCGTTTGTAATAAAATTAAGTTCTGCACTTATACTATTTGCTCTTTTAGATTAATATTCTATTATCCAGTTAAATTTAAATATTTTAAAAGATATCTCTCACGTAGTTCAAGTTTTCTCTCGAATCTCAGCTGAACTATGATAGGCAGCTTATGGTGTTTTAATATTATATGATTATATGGAGGAATGACTCGATAAGTGTATGTAGAATAAAACTAGCGATCATTTCAAGATACGCTTGATCTTCCATTACAAGATACCTTTCAGACTGTTCTACCCTTCAAACAAACCGATGTATCTCTCCATATTCTTATTGGCCTTAGCGATTGCGTAAGTCACTCGGGCCTTATCAACTAGTTTGCGGTCTTTCTTGTCACTTTTCTCAGATTTGGCAGCCTCAAAGTAAGACTGATAGAAGTTTATTGCCTTATCTTTATCTCCCTTCTATTCTGATAGCTTTGCCAGGTAGTATGACGAATCTGCTACTGCATTTTGTGCCTTGGCTTCTTTTGCCATGCGATGGTACTCGTTCAGATGCAAATCTGCCTGTTCTATATCTTTGAGTTTGAGGTAGCATTTCGCGAGACTGGCATGCGCTTCCATTTCTTTGAACCTCAATGAGTTTTGTCCCTCTTTTTTTTATGGAGCTTCTTCGTTATCTTTTGGCTGTTCTTCTTAAATAGTTTGCTTGAGTTTAATAAGGTATTGTTCTTGATACTCTACGCTCTTTTGATAGTGTCCCTCCAGATAGTAGAGCTATCCTATTTTATGGGAAATGCGAGCCTCACTTTAACGTTAGCTGGCTCGTTGGGCGATGGCGAGTGCGCTTTCATAAGCTTTGAGGGCAGCTTCTAACTAGAATTTGACGAGATCTTCTGCCTTTTGTATGTAAATCTATATAAGTTCCTTACCGATCAGCTTTACCATCTATAATCTCAGCTCTTTTTGCTAGAGGGTGCTGGCGTTGTCAAATGCGTCTTCTAATATTTCTATTGCCCTTTCCTGTTTTTTGCCCTGATCGTGGCACTTGCCTAATCCCAACAAGGCTACTAACTAGTACTGTTTGTTCTTGATAGGGCAAATGGTACCTTGCATGATACGGCTAATTCGATGACTTTCTGATAGAAGTAGCAAGCAGTGACAAAATCTCCCTGGTCTTCGTAGTTGAAGGCGATGGAGTTGTACTAGTTCATGGCTGCTTCTTTTTGACTCCGTTCTGAGTCGGGTCGTACTTCTGCTTTGACCAGCGATACGGCGAACTCATTGTAGAAGAGGAGAGGCGCTTCTTCCTCTGGGGCGAGTCTGTATGGTGAGAGATGTACTCGGGGAGGTGCAGTTTTTCTCCAAAGTAGTTGCGGGTCTCCATGAGGTTGGGCAGGCACTTGTGGGAGATGTAGAAGAGATCGATGAAAGACTGTACGTTGCCTGTTTCTAGGAGGTTGGTGCATATGTTTTAGCGGTTATTGTTTTTGTGCTAATCGAGGTGCGGTACGGTGGTGGGTTGCTTGGTCTGGCGGTCGGCTTTGGCGTCGTCCTGGCGTCCGAGCTTGTCGAGGAGGATGGGGGGACGGTTGGCCTTGCTCGGTTGTTTCATGGGTTTGATTTTGCGCTACTTTTATCGGTTCTACCTGCTGACAGCAGTACCTCGCCCTTAAGTTACCCTTTCATCATCGAACAATAAATTCAAAAGATTATAACTTGCCCATCTCTATCCACTCGAACAATTAAAAAAGATCACCAACGGTTGCGCATGCGGGGGGCGATGAGTTCGTTTTTGGTGCAGAAGCCGGAAGCGCAGTTGGTGTTGGCCTGCTCGTCCATCATACTGTAGAGGTTGTACTTGTAGCTGTTGCTTTTTTGTCGCGATCGTTCCATGTTTTGGGTCTTTTCCAGATTCTTTGAAGTCTTGAAGTCTTTGTTGAAGGAGTATTTGTTGCATTACTGGTAATACTCCTGCATTTGTTCTTGGGTGTCCCTTGTTTCTCGATTACTTGCCCTTATTTCGTTCTAAGTATGCGATATCTTCTTATGTTTTTCTTTTGTTTTTTACATATCGTTTAGGGTGATTGATTCGTTGGACATCATTCTTACTGGTGCCCTTCGATCTATCTTTATTGTTTTAGACTACACTCTCTCCACTCGAGGGGCAAAACTGTTGTAAACTGGGTTGATCAATGTGCAGCTTCGAACACGAGCGGGTACTTTGTAGCCAATGCTGAAACGGGGAGACAGGGGTCCACTTTAAACTTTTGGCTGATAGCAATTTGGTTAGTAATCGTATACGATTTCTGTTGTCCTATTGGGACGAGCAGCGATGTTATTTTGGAAGATTTGTGGAGGGAGGGGAGTTCCTATGGTTTCCTCTACGCTGATGGCTCGGTAGCTGCGGGAGCGTGCCTTGATGCGTTTGAGGGGGTTGTTGGTCTGTACGAGGTGCATGTTTTGGGGGATGAGGGTTGTTTGCTTCTAGATGGGGGAGGGGGGTACAATGATTTGTTGTTGTTTGCCGCTGATTTACAGCTGGCTGCGTTTCATCTCTGATCGGTAGAGGGTGGCGCTCATTTGTCCGATGGTGCGCGAGAGGTCGCTGCCTTCGACGGCACGTCTCAGCGGTTCGTAGAGCCGGTCGGTGCGATAATCGGTGTGGCGGTCTGCTATCCGACTCAGCTTCATGGGCTCCTTTTGCATTCAGCGCTGATTATAATAATGTAAATGGGTGGGCATGGAAGCGTATGGAATAAGTGATAAAAATGATCAGCGGTGGAGGTCGATGGCGTGGACGGCGAGGGAGAAGGAACGGCACCCGTCCAGCTTCTTGAATTCCCGGCAGCCGCTGTCGAATCGGTAGAACTACTGCACCATGCTCGCTGATATCTCGTTGGGTGCCTTTTAGCCGTAAATCCGGTCTAGTCGAGACTGTGAGTTGTCCATAGCGTAGATGCCCTTTACTATCTTACGGGAATACTATTTAAATAGGAACACGAAGAACTAATGTTAGCTTGCCTATAGTACTTATACGAGTTTTTATCGCTCTCGACGGTTCAGTTCTCCGGGGAAGCACACGTGAGTTATCGCATTCACCATCAACTTCTTGTTTGACTGTCGAGAAAATGAATTTTTACGCTCTTTTGGTTCTATCTTCGGTTACATACGGGAGGCTGATTTCTACCTGTTGCTCTCGCCCAAAAAAATGTTTGAGTTTTTATTAGCGCTTTTTTGTCGATTTTAGGACAGTATTGTCTTTGGAGTACGAAAGGGACTTACTGCTTTGGGAGGCTGATCTTAAGGCTGAAGGTAGGGACGACTGTTGTTTTGCTTTATTCGCGACTGGGCCTAAGGTGGATCTAAAACTGCAATCGGTGTATTTTTCATTGCAACTTCTCTTTATGAACGGTTCTCCATTTTAGGGGGTTTAGCATTGTTGACTTTTCGTTCGATAGTTGTACTTTTCGGTAGTGGAATAATTTATTATTCTGATTTTTATGTTTTTTATTGTTTTTTTGATATGCTGTTACGACCGCGTGGCATATCAACCTTTTTTTGAGATTAATTTCTACGAAATTAAACTATCCTTTCTTGTCTTTTCTTTTCAATTTCTTTAATACGTTGTTTTTTAAGTTGTTCAAGGTAGTTAGGATCAACTTAATTCTCCATTTGAATTTAAAAAGCGTAATTTTTTGGAAGCTCCGATGCTGTCATTGATTCAGATTACTCCATAGTTAAGAATACTCCATTATGCTCTTAATTATGAACTTACTATTAAACTTAGTGATCATAACCATCATTATTCTCTTATTACTATGATTATTAATGGTATTTCTATTCTTTTTTAATTTATTCTTATTTTTTCATTAAAGCACTTCTCCTATATCCAGATTTACTGGCATTAATGTCCTCTTCTTAAGTTTTAGGGCGATATTTGTTTTCATTTTTATATTTTTATTATGGTTAGTCTTCATAATTTTGAATTTTTAATTATCTATTAGATCGATTCGGCATTTGAAATTGATTGTTTTGTTAGATGGGTGTTTCTGCAATAAGTTGAGGAACATACTTATTTGCATATTTACTGAGACTTTTTATTGATTTGTTTTACTCGGGATGGATTTCAACCTCTGGTTAATTGTTAACAATATCTAATCTTCTAAGAATACTCTCCTCCTCCAAACTTTTATTTCTCTTTTTCATGTTAAAGGTTATTTATGCGAATTCGTGCTTTTAGCAATCAGCTTCGCTATATTCTTATGCTTTGTTTCGAGGGGCTGAGAGGGGAATGTTGACGAGGTTCGTTTTGATTTATACTTGATTGGTTTTTAGAGGTTTGACATAGTTAGGTCGATTATCTTCGGAAGTTGGATCGGAGTCTGCAGTTTTGGCTGCGTGAGATTTATTTTCGGTTTATTGTTTTTGGATTGAATTTTTTTGTTGGAGTTTCTGTCGGTTATTAATGATTTGCAGCATAATGTTCTGTTTGAGTTGTTGTTTATGCTACATTTCTTACTCTCGACTGCGTTCGTATTGCTGCATGAGATCGCCTACTTTGCTTTTGAAGTATAGTTTGCCTTCGCCTAGATTATTTGAATCCGTCATTAATGGATTATAAAGCAATTTATCATTAAAAAGAAGAAAGCGAATGGCAACGATCAGCCTTAGCATTTTTTAGAAATCTATAAAAGAAAGAAAGTTGGCAAGTGTTGAGAATTATTCGTTAGGAATAGTTTAATATTGAGAATTGTGGGTCAAATGTATATAACAATAAAATCATTCAGTAAAATATATCTTGATGAGGAAAATTCTGAATCTAAAATCAAATGTTGATCTAATTAATGATAGATCAGCCTCTAGCATTCAAAAGAGAATTTCAATCACGGAAAGATAAAACAAGAAAAAGCTGTCCCATCCTGTGTCATTTAAAAACGCTTTTAAAAATATTTTGCTTTGTGACTTTGGAGACAAGCATGATGAAAAGGATAACGAGGAAGTCTTGAGTAATGATGAAAAAGAGGATAGAATATGCAACAACTCATGTAAAACTACAGAACTAAACTCTTCTTCAATGAACTTCTAGGAAAGAAAGTGTTTTATATAGAGAGTTGGAAGGAGCAAAAGCAGGAACCTTTGGGGCGATAATTCTCCTATTAATAAATTGAAGTCATTGTTGTGACAGTACTTTGAATGATTAATAATTTGCTTGGCAACAAGATTTATTTTTAGACATTTTTAAATCATTTATCTTATAGTTAGCTTTTATTTTAGGAAATCTATGTTTGAGTTTGTTATAAATAAATCATAACTTAATGAAATTGACAATTTTGGAAAATATGGCTTTTTATATAAAACAACTGTAATTCTAATACTTGAGTTCGATTATACTAATTTTCGAAGTCAAATGTATTTGTGAAAGACTCTTTGATAAAAACAGTAAAAGGAGGGAAATAATGTGATTGTTAATAAAATTAATTAAAGATTATGAACAGATAAAAATCTAAGGGCAAAATGCATCTTAATAAATCACAAACTTTAAACCCTGACCAATCGACTGAAAATAAGTCATAAGTGCCTTTGTTATAGATAAATGAATAGAGAGAAAGTGAACCTTTGGGCGCTGAGACGAACGTGCATCAATTCATCCTTTCTGAGTTTAAGGTGAAATATGATCAATTGAAGAGCCAGTACTAGTTGAAGAAGAAATAGGCCGATACTTTGCTATATGATAAAAAGAAACTTGAGATATAGTTGCTTAATCACAATGTTTAGTACTACTAGAAGTAAATTGTCCGATTAAGCCAGTAAGTCCAAAAATATCAATTGGAAAATGAGGAGAACAAACATCGTTATTTGATCGCGGAAAACAGCAAAAAGGATTTGGAGGCGACTGCGAGAGTCAAGCAGGAAGAGCTTAAGACTGTGTTAAAACAGTTATAAAAGGAAAAAATTACTGTTGTTTAGCTGCGACACCAACTTACTGAGAAAGATCGCAATTTTACTACGGTGATAGAGAGTATGGAGAAATCAAACCACTAAATTTCTGGTAAATTTGATGAGGCTAACACGAAAATAGGTAAGCTGGAGTCCGAGCTGAAGGTGAAAAGTATTGAGGCAGACCAGGCTCGGCGGGAGTTGTAGAGAAAAGAGAAGGAGTTGGAAAAGAATGTGTAGGAGGCTGAGAAATAGAAGGAACGGCGGGATTTGTTGTAGTACCGTTTGAAGCATCAGCTTTAAGATTTGGATGAGGATATAAAGGACTATAAAGGAAAGTAGAACCAATAGATTAATAAGTTGAAGGGAGAGGTTCAGAGCCTGAAACGTCAGTTGGCATCAGAACAAGTGCTTCTGGCTCAAAAAAATGAGGCAGTGGTTGGAATTCGTAATATTCATGAGAAAGAACTGGAGATAGCTGCCCTGAGTGAGCACAATAGAGAGCTATAGTTCGAGCTAGGGGAGCGGAACGTGAAGTTATAGAAGATGGAACAATAGTTAAGGGGAGTGTGTAGCATTGAGTTGTTACATGAGGCGCAAGATAGTTACAACGAGTTGCTGACAAAGCAGAAGGCAGTGGAGCGAAACCTTTAGAGCAAAATAAGTTAGTTATAAAAGCAGTTGGAGTTTGCTAAACTGTCTCGGGCTTCGAGCAATGGGGGTCCGATTCGAAGCGATTTCCAGGAATTGTTGAAGAATCAGATTGAGGAAAATGCGAAGATGAAGTCTCAGTTTGCTTCAAAAATAGATTAGGTTTATGCGCTTAAGACTAAGATCGAGGAATTGCAGATAAGGGAGAGCCTGTATGAGAACGAGATTGAGATTCTGAAGAAGAAGCAGAGGGCTGAGTAGAAGAACAGCAAGATAGGTTTTGAGATTGAGATTCAAAACTTGAAGAATGATGTGTAGAGTTTGAGGCGAAAGGTGGAGGTAACTTAGGCGAAGTTGGGTCACAAAACGAAGGAAGCCAAGGATAAGGACAGTTTTATTAGTGGTGTGATAATTGGGAGGAGTCGACAGGAAGACGTGCCCTTTATTTTGGCGGAGTTGCAGCGAGTTTTCGAGAGTGACTACGCGGGCAAGCTCAGCGAGGCCAATTTGAAAATAGCGGATCTGCAGAGTCGATTGCAGGGGCGTTGATGCTGTGAAGTTATTATTGAAGGTGTGATGTTATTATTGATGACATATATGATAATCATTGTTTGGGGTT
>ERZ724520.1933-NODE-1933-length-9942-cov-17.433499_pt1 | contig 9942 bp, 3 predicted proteins | sample MGYA00376053_ERZ724520 | MGnify/ENA primary metagenome ERZ724520 (study PRJEB28724, sample SAMN07190886) | activated sludge metagenome | isolation source: activated sludge of sewage treatment plant in Hong Hong | place: USA: Christiansburg, Virginia | collected... | reverse complement strand
TTTTTATCAAAAGTCTGTGGGCTTTTCGTTGCCATCGGGGCTAGATTTTAAGCTGCAGGAATATGATTATGGCTTGTAGTTTTGCCAAAGGCAATAGAATAGAGCTTACGAAACTAAAAGTTTCGAAGAGCGGGGGTATTTTAATTAATTATGTAAAGTGGTTCGTGAGGACACAAACCATGGCGGAGGGACGGGGATTATAGCTATCAAATTCCTATATAAATTATTCTTTACATTCGTAGTATAACTTATGGTAATGATTCAAAAAGAAAGCTTTGGTTCTGAATTAGATAAATTTAAACAGTATTTACAAAGTGCTAGTGTTGAAAATGCAAGAAGGGCATTGTTGTACCCATTGTTTCAAAAGCTATTTAAAGAAAAATTTAAAATTGAGAATGATGCAGCAGGTGCAGACGTATACATTGTTGGTCAGTTGGTTGTTGAAAGTAAGACTGAGCATAAACAATGGTTAGAAGGTTTATTTCAAGCTTTACATTATCACCGAAAATTTGGTTTGGGTTTTCATACAATAATGGTGATTGCTAGAGAATATATAGGAATCTGGAAAGTAAACAAGCTACCTGAAGAAGCAATTAAACTTTCTTATAAAGCAGATATACAAAAAGCACCAAGTGAGATTGGTAAAATTTTGGCAAAAGATTGTACTAAAGAATTAAGAGTAGCTATTCATGAATCTGCTTTTTATTGGTTAGAACCAAAAAATTTAGTAGGAGATATTTTTGGTGGGGCTAAAAACTTAATTACTGAAACATATGAGATACTTAAAATTTTAAAGAATCTTGATAGTGACCGTTTTCAAATAAATACTCACAACTTTATCAATACCATTGAAAGAATGAGAACATTCTTTCCAACTCCAATAGAAGCTGTACATGCGTTTTATACAATAGTTGCATTTTGGGATATTACAAGTACAGTTTCTGTTAATGAAGATGAAACAGAAATAACAGTTATTGGATTTAAAGGAAAAAAGAACAGTGCAGCAATACCAATACACAGAAATAAAGTAAAAGATTTTATACGATTTATTGAATCGCAATACATTTTTACAAATGAAGGAAGTGGTTTAACTGCTGATTATTACTTTGGTCGTTTTGATGAAGTTTTAGCAACGATAGATGCTGAATATGTGAAACAACATGGTATATTTTTTACCAATAATAATCTTAGCAAATTTGCACTTTGGTTTGCAAAGCATCAATTAGAAGAAGACTTAAATGAAAACTATATTGTGTTTGACCCTGCTGCTGGTAGTGGTAATTTAGTTAGTAGCTGGAAAGGTAAATTGAAGCATAAAATTGTAAGTGAATTACAACCCGATTTATTGAGAATTATTGAACGCCGAATGAAGGCTGACCCTTGGCATGTAGAGCATGGTTTTACAATTGTTCCAAAAACTGCAACCAACGAGGGATTAAATTTTTTAGATATTGATGCAGCTACATATTTAAGTAGATTAACAGGGGAGGTACAACGCAATAATATTTCAATGGACAAGCCATTGGCTTTTTTAATGAATCCACCTTATAAAAACACTGATGAAAATATAACTGCTCGTGAAGCAGTTAATTCGGAATATAGTATTCACCCAGATATACTTGAGCTTACTGGAGAAGACGCTGGCAAAGAAAGATACTTGGCTTTTTTAGGGCAAATATTGTTAATGGCAAAAGCACAAGTGAAAGAATTACCTAAAGCTGCACCATTAGTAATGATTTTTACACCAACCAGTTGGTTATTACCACGCCCAACTTACAAAGGCTTTAGAGATATTTGGGATAAGCACTTTGTTTATGAAACTGGTTTTATTGTAACGAGTAACGAGTTTTTTAAGTTGGATGGGAAGTGGCCATTGGCTTTTACAATTTGGAAATACAAACCCAATATTGCTAGTAATAAAAATATTGTAAAAGTTAAAGACCTTACTACATGGAAAGCAATTGATTTAAATATAAATTGGGACAATGAAGAAGGTGGTTTGGGGAAAGAAGTAAAAAAATTATTTCGAAGTAAAAAAGACGTTCGACTTGATAACACTAGAGGCTACATAAAAGATATTATTAACCAATCTATGTATGACTTTAAAAGAGATAGGACAAAAGAAGAAAAAGAATCTGGAAAGCCTTGTGGAGGATTGCCAATAAAAGATGAGCGAAGAAATAATAAAAAGACTTATGGAATAACTGATTCAATATTTATTGGCTTTATGGATGATTCCACTCCGTCAAGAATAAAGCAAGACAAATTTAAAAGGCATTCAAATAAACCAGATAGAATTTGGTTTCAATTAAGGCCAGGGTTTATTGATATAAATCTTACAAAAGTTCAATCTGGCTCTCCAGACAAATATGGTTATGTAGCCTACGATTTAGCTTCTGCAAAAACCACCTGTAGTTGGTTTGCATTAACTAAAGCATTAAATGGTGCTTATCCAGTTTGGGCAAACCAGTACAATATATGGTCTCCAAAAATTGATAAAAGCCAAGAAGCGTATTGGTATAGCTTGTGTTTTGCATTTGTATTGGCAGAAAATCGTTGTGTAGTTACTAAGTTTGAAAAAGATAATCCTGTTAAAGATGCACCAGAAGTATTTGTAGATAATCCACTTAGTACAAATAATAAAGACAGTTTTTGGAATAAAATTTTATTACCATCAATAGTACAACAACCTAACGATAATGTAGCAAAGCTTTTAGTAAATGCAATCACACAACTTTATAAATATTGGAATGAGGAATATTGCAAAGGACAAACTTTAGAATATGTAGGTTTAAATAATGAAGCTTATTTCAAGTATTTCAATTATCCTGATTTTGTTACTCCAAATAGTGGGCTTATTCAAATTAAGAAATTTGCCGAACAAAATACTTGTACTGATTTATTGAATAAGTTTACAGATATACAAAAGTTAACTTCTGCTGTAAAAAAAGAGTTATACAGATTATTAGTAGACGAATTTGAATATTTTGATTAAAACTATCCGCCTTGTTATGTGTTCCTCCGCTCTTCGAGACTTGTAGTTTCGAAGTTGTATTCTGTTGCCTTTGGCAACCAATACAATGTATACCATTGCTACAAGCAATATAATAAACCTTCGAGGCTAGAAGCCTCGAAGAGCATTTGGGAGTTCGGTTTTGCTAGTATTAAGCTTATTTAGTTTGTTGGGCAAGCCATAATTCCAAACAAATAAAATAGAAGAAATAATCATACAGCTTTCTCCAATTTCTCTTGAATATTTAAATACAATTAGTACATCTTCAGTCAACATTAATCCTATTAACATTAATACACTTGAAGTAATATTTATTTTCCAACTGCATATAACGATTAAGCTTGTAGCAAGCCACTGCACTATGTTGTAGGGGTTTCTTACAGTTGGCGTAGTTAATTCGAAAATTATATAAAATAAAAAAAACAACACAAAAAATTGTTCAATTGTTAAGGAATTTAAACGACTTTTTATTGGGAGAACTATAAGTATAATTAGAACTAAACATAGGGCAATATAAAAAGTAGAATTTGTAATTACAATGCCAATGTTGTATAAATATTTTTGCATAGTGTATAATGCACCAGCAGTATATATTCTTAGGGTTGGTTTATTTATACAATCTATTGTTTTGTTGGAAATTGCACTTTCAACAATTGGGGTAGTCACCGTCATTTTATCAACTACTTCTTTACTGTATTCTTTTAATGCAATTGTATATTCCTTCCATTCTTTAGCAGGAGTAAGCAATAGAGAAAACAATCCGATTACTAAAAAAGAGGTAACTCCTTTTTTGAGCATTTCAACGTCTTTTTTAACTAAAAAATAAAGTGCAGTAATAATAAAAATTGGTCGTAATAAAATGGCTGTAGAAATTAGTATAGCTTGAAGCCATTTTTTATGTGGACTATTATTTTTTTCGAGCCAATAAAAAAGAGAAAAAACGAAAGCATACACAATATATACTTGTCCACTTTCAATATGTACCATCCATTGTGGACTTAAAGTAAAAAAAACAACAAAAGCAATTAATGCAATTAGTTGATTTAGGAAATTGTTAAAGCTATTAATAAGTAAGAAGCCTGCAGCAAATAAAAAAAACAATTCTATTGCTAGCCAAATCAATTTTATATCGCAGTAGTTTAAATGAATTAAAACTTTATGGGTGTATAATAAAAAAGGAGTAGCAGTTATGCCATTAATAGTTTGTGTTGGCCGTTGTGAGTAATAAAAATATTTTTCAGATTCGCCAGCAACCCATTTGTGTGTATAAATATCTTTCCCATCTTTTTGTAAAGCAGCTCCATTAATTCTTAATACCAAATCATCGGCAGTTAAGCTATTAACTTTTTGTAATTGGTTTTTGCTAATGACAAACGCAACAATAAAAAAAGTAAGGTAAATAAATACCTTGCCTATTAAATTCATTTTGTTGTTCTCCAGCATTATTAAAATTTATTTTCTAATCTATTAAGGTTGCTAGTCAAATTGAGTATATACAAACAATTTACAATTTTTTTTTGAAACTCCTCGTTCTTCGAGACTTGTAGTCTCGAAAGGTTTATTCTGTTGCTTGTAGCAATTGTTTATACTTGCCAAAGGCAAGAAAGTATTTCTTCGAGGCTACAAGCCTCGAAGAGCAAGTTTTCAAACATTATAAAATTTATTTTAAAAGTATTGATTTTGCTAGTTCAATTGAATGAGTACATAAAACAATTACAATTCTTTCTTAAATACTCCTTCATGCATTCTTTGCAAAAATTGTTGCATTGCTTTCATGCCTTTAACATCATCTACTACCAACAAAAAATTCTTGGCTACTTGTTTTAGTTTGGCTTTATTGGTTTCGGTTTGTATGTAAGCTAAAATATTTTTAAATACATCACTTTCAAAATAGGGGCTATCATTTTTGTTTACAAAATAGCAACGCATCATGTTTTCCTTCAGGCTCATTTTTTCAAAGCCCAATTGTACACCCAACCAACGGCAACGAACAGTGGTAAATAAATCTTCTACCTCGTTGGGTATTGGGCCAAAACGATCAATCATTTCTGTATGAAAAGTTTGTAGCTCTTCTTCCTTTTCACAATTGTCTAAACGTGTATATAAACTTAAACGTTCTGTAATGCTTTCTACATAACTATCTGGAATTAAAATTTCCAAATCTGTATCAATGGTACAATCACTTACAAAATCATCTTGCTTGCTAATTTCGTCTTTAAATAATTCTTTAAAAGAAGTACGTTTTAATTCTCTTACAGCTTCTTCTAAAATTTTCTGATACATTTCAAATCCAATTTCAGCCATAAAACCACTTTGTTCACCACCCAATAAATTGCCAGCACCACGTATATCTAAATCCCTCATTGCAATTTGAAAACCACTTCCTAGATCGCTAAACTGCTCTAATGTTTGTAAACGTTTTCTACTATCAGTTGGTAAAGAACTCATTGGTGGAGCTAGTAAATAACAAAATGCTTTTTTATTGCTTCGTCCAACTCTTCCTCTTAATTGATGCAAATCACTCAAGCCAAAATGATGAGCATTGTTAATGATGATGGTATTTACATTGCTAATATCTACACCACTTTCAACAATATTGGTACAAACCAATACATCATATTTTTTATCAATAAAATTTAAAATTCTTTCTTCTAATTGATCACCTTCCATTTGTCCATGAGCAAATGAAATACTCAAATCAGGGCATTGAGATTGAATGATACCAGCCATTTCACTCAATCCTTGTACACGATTGTGAATGAAAAAAACTTGACCACCACGTTCTGTTTCATAATAAATAGCATCACGTATAAAATCGGTATTAAATACATGAACTTCTGTTTGTATAGGCTGCCTATTGGGTGGTGGTGTATTAATAATACTTAAATCTCTTGCACCCATTAAACTAAAATGAAGTGTACGTGGAATAGGCGTTGCAGTTAATGTTAAACTATCAACATTTGTTTTTAAAAGCTTTAGTTTTTCTTTATGAGCAACACCAAATTTTTGTTCTTCATCAATAATCATAATACCCAAATCTTTAAACTTGGTGTCTTTTGCTAGTAAGCCATGTGTGCCAATTATGATATCAATTTTACCCTCAACTAACTTTTGTAAAGTTTCTTTTTTTTCTTTTGATGATTTAAAGCGATTGATATAATCTACAGTTACAGGAAAATCTTTAAATCGTTCTTGAAAGGTTTGATAATGCTGATAAGCCAATATTGTTGTAGGTACTAAAATAGCAGCTTGCTTTCCGTCAACCACAGATTTAAAAGCAGCTCTAATAGCAACTTCAGTTTTGCCAAAACCAACATCGCCACAAACCAATCTATCCATTGGTGCTGGCGATTCCATATCTTTTTTTACATCCTCTACAGCTTTGGCTTGGTCTGGTGTGTCTTCGTAAATAAAACTTGCTTCTAATTCGGTTTGTAAATAATTATCTGGACTATGAGCAAAGCCAACAGCAGCCTTGCGTTGAGCATATAGTTTAATTAAGTCAAAGGCAATTTCTTTAACCTTGATTCTAGTTTTTTCTTTTAATTTATTCCAAACATCGCTACCTAATTTATTAATTTTTGGAACAGTTCCTTCTTTGCCAGTAAACTTAGAAATTTTATGTAGAGAGTTAATGTTTACATACAAAATATCACTGTCTTTATAAATAATTCTTACAGCTTCTTGCATTTTACCATTTACTTCCAACTTTTGCAAGCCACTGTAACGCCCAACGCCATGATCTATATGTGTTACAAAATCTCCTGGTTGTAAATCTCTTAACGTTTTTAAAGTAAGGGCTTTGTTTTTATTAAAAGCTTGCTTAACTCGGTATTTGTGATAACGCTGAAAAATTTGATGATCTGTGTAACAAACAACTTTTAAATCGTTGTCTATAAAGCCTTCATGTATAGATGTTGCAACAGGTACAAAATTAATTTCTGTATTTAAGTCTTTAAAAATTGAATACAATCTTTCCAACTGTTTTGCTTGTTCGGCAAAAATGTAAATGGTATAATTATTTTCTTCGTGGTTTTTTAAATCTTTAATCAACAAATCAAACTGTCGATTAAATGAAGGTTGCGTTTTGGTATTAAATTCAATGTCAATATTTGCCAAATGGCTTTTATAACCAAACTCTACCAAATGACGTTGCTTCATTTGTCTTTCAATAGTAGCAGCAGGTACAAAATCTTCTAGCTTAACTTCTTTTAAAATTTTGGTATCATCCTCATCTTCATTGTCTTCTTCTTTTTGCCCTTCGCCTCTCAGCTTAAGCCTTTCTAAAAACATTCCTAAATCTTCTTCTTGTACTTCAACTTTTTCTTTAATTACATCCCAATCTTTTAACCAAACAATAGTGTTTTCTGGCAAGAATTCAAACAAGGTAACTTTATCGCCACTATCAAATTGTGTTTCAACATTTGGTATAATTGAAACTTGCAAAAGCTTGCGTTCACTCAATTGTGTTTCAGGATCAAAAATTCTAATACTATCTACTTCGTTGCCAAATAATTCAACTCTGTAAGGCTTTTCATTACCAAAACTATAAATATCTAAAATGCCGCCACGTAAAGCAAATTGTCCTGGTTCGTACACAAAATCAGTTCTTTCAAAACCATACATCACAAACAGTTCCATGATGCTATCTAGGTTAATGGTATCGTTTGCTTTTATGCTAATAATGTTGCTGCTTAAAGTTTTTGGCAACACTACTTTTTCAAATAAAGCTTCGGGATAAGTAATGATAATTTTACGCCTCACCCCTTGCCCCTCTCCAAAGGAGGAGGGGGTAGCAAGTTTGGTCAGCATTTCTGTTCTCAGCATAATGTGAGATGAATTGAGCAACCTAAAATTCTTTCTGTTTTTAAATGAAGAAGGGAAATAAAATAGATCTAATGCCGATGTTAGGTTTTCAATTGTATTGTGAAAGTATGCAGCTTCCTCACTATCGTTTAATACAACTAAATGATTTAGGCCTTGTGTTTTTTCGTTGTTGAAAATGCTACTAACAATAAATTCAGCACTACTTCCTAATAAATTTTTAAGATAAATTTTGGAGGTTTCTCCTTCTGCTTTGGAGAGGGCTGGGGTGAGGTTGGCAAAAAGAAGCCTGTCCGCCAATTGTAAAAGGAGGGGAGTTTGTTTGTAATTATCTAACAAAGCACTCAGGTTCATAAAGAGCTGCAAATATAGCTGTACAATTAATTATAATTGCAATCGTTTGCGTAAAACAAAGCAATTACAGCATAGAGTTATTTGTACTTTAGTACTTTAATTATTGCCATGAAGTTATTATGTTCATTCGTTTTTGTAGTTTTTCATTCAATTGTATTTGCTGCAACTTATTACGTTTCTCCAACAGGTACAGATACCAACAATGGCTCATTGGCATTTCCTTTTAAAACAATTACAAAAGCAATCAGTTCTTCTGTTGCAGGAGATATTATTTACTTAAGAGGAGGTGTACATACATATTCAACAAGAATTAATATTTCAAAAAGCGGAAGTTCAACAAATAGATTCAACCTATGGGCTTACCCTGGTGATGCTAGACCTGTTTTAGATTTTTCTGCAATGGCAGTTAATTCAAGTAACAGAGGTATAGATTTAAGTGGTAATTATTGGTATTTTAAAGGATTTGATATTTATAAAGCTGGTGACAATGGAATGCATATTCAGGGCTCTAATAATATTGTTGAGTTTTGTTCTTTTTACGAAAACGGAGATACAGGTTTACAGCTTGATGGAGGTGCAGCTAATAACCAAATAAAAAATTGTGATTCTTATTTTAATGTAGATCCATCACAAGGTAATGCAGACGGGTTTGCTGTAAAACTAGATGTGGGCAGCGGCAACAGTTTTAAAGGTTGTAGGGCTTGGCAAAATAGCGATGATGCTTGGGATGGTCTATTAAGCACAGGTTTTGGAGGAAACCCTTCTACAACTTATGATAGTTGTTGGGCTTTTTTGAATGGGTATTTAAAAAGTGGTGCTGTTGCTACAAATGGAAATGGTAATGGGTTTAAAATGGGTGGTAACAACGAATTACATGATGCCACTTTAACAAGATGTTTATCTGCATTCAATAAGTCAAAAGGCTTTGATCAAAATAATAATAATGGTTCAATGATTTTATACAATTGTACTGGGTATAAAAATGGTGCTGTAGGCGGTAAGCAAAATTTTGGTATGAACAACAATGCTCCTTCTGCTGGTAAAGTAATGATTGTAAAAAATTGTATTTCTTTTCAAAGTGCCAATAGCGATCAATTTAATAGTGCTTGTGTTCGTACCAACAATAGCTGGCAAATAAGTGGATTAACAGTGAGCAATGTCGATTTTCTAAGTGTAGATTCTATAGGTATTAGAAATCCTAGAAATGCTGACGGAAGCCTTCCTGTTTTGAATTTTATGAAACTAAGCAGCAATAGCAGTATGATAGATGCTGGAGTTGATGTGAGTCTTGCATTTAATGGCTCTGCTCCAGATTTAGGAGCTTTTGAAACAGCAGCTGTTGTACCGGTAAGTTTGTTGTTGTTTAATGGAGCAATAAAAAACAATCAAGTAATATTAAATTGGAGTACAGTTTCAGAATTGAATAACAATGGATGGGATATTGAACGAGTAAACTTAAATAGTGCAAACCCTTTTGTGTGGCAAAAAATTGGATTTGTTGTTGGCAACAAACAAAGTAATGCTGTTGTAAATTATACGTTTAGCGATAAAGATATTTTGCAGGGAAATACGTATCAATATAGATTAAAACAAATTGATGCTGACGGAAGTGTACAATACAGTAAAATAGTAAGTTTAAAATTTGCTGATCGTAAAATTGAAACAATATTGGTTTATCCAAATCCAATTAAAAATACAGCCAACGTACAGTTTACTGTTAATGCAACTGGCAATGTGAAAATAGCGTTATA
>ERZ724520.1930-NODE-1930-length-9962-cov-4.224488_pt1 | contig 9962 bp, 12 predicted proteins | sample MGYA00376053_ERZ724520 | MGnify/ENA primary metagenome ERZ724520 (study PRJEB28724, sample SAMN07190886) | activated sludge metagenome | isolation source: activated sludge of sewage treatment plant in Hong Hong | place: USA: Christiansburg, Virginia | collected... | reverse complement strand
CTATTTTAAGAACGTTTTTTTTTTTTTTTTATTTTATTGTCCATTTTTCTTAAAAGATATAAAATTTTACAGATAACAAAAGTATTAAGAATGTACATCTATTTTTATTTATTAAATGTTAAGGGTATGGGTAAATGGGCATAATGGCACGAATAGATGAATGAGATGATAATTTGTTGATTTGTACCCAGAAATGTAAATATTCAACTCTATGTTAATCGAGCAATAAATAATAAAACCAAGATATGTTGTCGTTAAATCTCTGCAAAAGGTGGCATTTATTTTCTAAGCTCTGCAGAACCCCTGAGTAGGCAATTGAAGGAATAAAGAGCGGGTCCTATTTGTTGGTGGGTGGCTTTGGTATTTCAGGAGTGCCCATGAACCTGATTCATGCTCTGAACGAATCGAAGGTTGATAACTTAACAGTTGCTTCAAACAACTGCGGTTACGGAGACAAATAGGGAAAATTCGACTGGGGGCTTTCAGTTTTGTTGCGTGCCAAACAAATTAAGAGAATGGTGTCGTCTTATGTTGGGGAAAACGTAGAATTTGAAAGGCAATTTTTTAGTGGGGAGTTAGAACTGTAAATCTGTCCCCAGGGCACCTTAGCCTAAAAAATACGTGCTGGTGGAGCGGGAATACCTGCTTTCTACACGGCGACAGGAGTTGATACTATTATCGAGAAGGGAGGCTTCCCCATCAAATACAAGTTCAACGGAAACAGCTAGGATGTCAAAAAAGGGAAAATTAAACCCGTGGCTGAGATTATTTCTGAGCCTAGACCATCAGAAATGTTCAATGGAAAGAAGTATATCTTGGAGAAATCTATTTACGGGGACTTTGCTTTGGTGAAGGCAAAGAAGGCTGACAAACTGGGAAACTTACAGTTCGAAAAGAGTGAGAGAAATTTCAATGCTGATATGGCCACAGCTGCCCGATGTGTGATTGCTGAGGTGGAGTAAATTGTGGAAACTGGGGAGTTGGATCCTGAGGCAATCCATATTCCAGCGGTGTATGTTGATCGAGTGTTTTTGGCTGATCCCAAAAGTCCTTTCTCCTAAACAATTTCATAAAAACTTACCATTCGAGGGGAATCTGAAATTAAGTCATTTGTAAAATAGAGTGATTTGCGTAATGGAAATGTTACGTTCAATCCAGTAAGTGATTCTAAAAAAAGCAAGAGTTCTGATCCGACAAGATTGAAAATTGCAAATCGAGCAGCTAAATAAGTAAAAAATGGAATGAATGTAAATTTAGGTATTGGTATTCCAACTCTTCTCCCGTCGGTTTTGCCGAGCGACGTACACATTAACTTGCAGAGCGAGAATGGCATTATGGGAGTAGGTCCCTATCCAACGATTAAGGAGGCCACTGGTAAGAATATCAATGCAGGCAAAGTATTAATGTATTTACATAGGAAACTATTACGTTAAATCCTGGAGGTTCTTACTTCTCATCTTCTCAGTCTTTTGCAATTATTCGAGGAGGGCATCTGGATATGACTATGTTAGGAGCTATGGAAATTAGCATTAATTGTGATATTGCTAATTGGATTATACCAGGTAAGATCATGAGGGGGATGGGTGGTGCTATGGATTTGGTTGCTTGTGGATCTAAGGTCATTGTGCTCATGGAGCACTCAGCCAAAAACAAGGATGGAACTATTTCACTAAAATTGTTAGAAGCTTGTAAGTTGCCTCTTACAGCAAAAGGAGTGGTTTCAAAGGTGATTACTGAGTTGGCTGTTTTTGAAAATGTTAATGGTCAGCTTGTTCTGACTTAGATTGCCAATGAGACTTGTTTGGAGGAGGTGCAATTACAGACTGGTTTCAAATTGGTTGTGGCCTAGAACTTAGGCAGGTTTTGATGATGCTGATATCAATATTTGATAATTCTATTATTAAGATTTGAAGAAATAATGTAGAAATAGGATGACAACTGGCTGCCTATGGAATCGAATCCTGAAGTAATGAACCAGTTTTTAGCTGATTTGGGTAAGTGATGTTGGAATTAGGGATGAATACTAGTTAGTACTCTGTGCAAGATTTGATGTCGACTGAGGAGTGGGCGCAGTAGATGCTTGGTCAGCCGGTGTTGGGGTTAATATTTTTGTTTTAATCCAATTAACTCCAAAAAGCCTATAAGTAGATAGAGGCTGCGAAGTTAGAGCCAAACAAGGCAAGCTAAAATGTATTTTTTATGAAACAATATGCGAAAAATGCCTGTGGGACCATCGCTCTGTTTCATATTATAATGAATGTTTTTTATGATTATCCTGACTTGGTTGTGGAGGGCAGCTATTTGAGCAAATTTAGGGAAGAATCTTTTGGTAAAAAACCAGAATAAATTGGGGAAAATTTTAAAAATAATAAAGATATTTGTTCAAAGCATAAGTAATCAGTGAAGAAGGGACAAACTAAGGTGACAAGTAAAGTGGTAACTCATTTTATCGCTTTTGTAGAGAAGGATGGTTACCTTTTTGAGTTAGATGGTACTAAAAAATGTCCAGTTAACCACGGATAATGCAGTCAAGAGGGCTTGACGATGATGGGATGTTTGGTGATCAATCAGTTTATGAAGAGAGACCCTTAAAACAATAAATTTACAATATTGGCGCTTGGAAGAAAGCCAATTTATTGATTATTTACTTAAATTATTAGTAAGATGTAAGATTGATAAATTTTTTATCAAAAATTAAACTTAAATGATCCAAACATTCCTTATTTTCTTAGTGCAGATAATTTAAACAAACCTACTTCTAATTTAAAGGAATGCTCTTTTGATTATAGACCAATTCCGTACTCGGCTTCTAAAGTAGTGTCAATTGAATGAAGCTAATTTTTATTGAAAATTCCCCAAAATTGAGTATACATATAAGGATATATGCTGAGACTCGAAAGGAAAGGATATTGTTTAATTTGAACCTAGACTCGAGGACTGATAAAGTTTTTAGATCTACTTCCCGGCCAAGAAGAAAAGTTTCTGAAAAAGTAATCATTTTTGAGAATGCTCTTACCCCACATGTTGGCTGCTTCAATCATGAACTTTAGGTTTATTTTGTCATTTATTTCTAATTATTTTTACATCCGTAAAGAGATTCTTTTGAAAAAAGACTCATTGGCAAAGTCTACTCCGACCCTACCGGATAGACTAAAAAACCATTTTTTTAAATTGTACTGAAGATACAAAAGATTTGAGTTTTTAGGTAGATCTAATTCTGGTTTGTTGAGGCTGTATATTTTAGTTGTAGTTTATGCTTTATCGAAGAAATCGACGTAATTTTGTCTGGATTACCTTCCTAGACCAAATTATAAGAAGTCATGATATTTAGTTTTTGGTAAGGAAAATGCGAAAACTATATTGTCTTTATTTGCGGAATAATGATTGTCTAGTCTTTCCCAAAGGGTTTTATTGTACATTAACGTGTACATTATCTAATTTCTTGATCCAACAGCTCCAACAAATCCATAAGCCCCCACTCCTCCGAACTGGTAGCCCACATTGCCGAGGTAGATGAACCGATTTCTTATATCATCATATATTTTATAGTACTGTATTTTTTAGGTTCCGAAGGAAGAGCGGGTGACTGCTTTAGGCAGGGTGTAAAAACCAAACTCCTTTTTTTGGTCGTCAAAGTGAAGGAGTTTAAGATCACTTTATCTTTTGAGTTTAGAGTTGAAGTCATAGACTTGTGAGTGTTCTTACTATTCTGTTTGTTTGTTGAGTAGTTTTTCAGCTTCTGTTTGAACTTCGTGATGGGGATATTATTATTTGTTTGTCCATTTGTAATACTGTTATGGTTTGTGTGGTTCTTTTGTTTCGCTCATAATTATATATTAACAAAGTAAAGATTTATTACTAAATATTTGAAAAAGTAAATAGATAATCAACAAAAAAGGAGAATTATTGCATAGGCATAGATGTTTTTATTATGAATGCCTAAATTAACTTTAATTAATAATAATAACACCAATGGCTGTTGTTCTGTTGCGTCGGATTGTGTTCTTTAACTCTGAGTTGGGTAGTCGAAACGCTGAATTTTATAATCGAGTGAGGGCGCATGAGAAGAAATTCAACATTCATTAGAAGACCATGCATATCAAACAATAGGATATCAATAAATGGACTGCATCCCACTCTAAAAAATAGCTCACTGAGAAGATAGTTCGTTAGGGCAAGTAATTTTAGGTTTAGTCAGTTACGATTTCGATGTCAAGTAGTACATTCAAAAATTTAATCAGGAGCATAAGGGCAGAATCAATCTTCTTGATTTCTCGAATTATACCACCAAATTCAATGATTTCAAAGAGAATCCGATTAGCAAAAAAGATATGGAAATTATTAGGGAGTTTCAAAAGAGAAAAATTGATCAAAAAATGCATAGTTTGAGGAAGGAAAAGTATGGGTGTAATGTTTTTATGATATAGAACAAAAAGATGATTATGGAGCAATTTAAAATCCTGTTGAGTATTATAAAGATGTGCAGCGAGAGAACGCTGAAAAAGAAGAGGAGATAGAGGCTACCTTTTTGGACGAGCCCTAGAGCAAAACAATTTCGATTGAAAAGAAAAGATGGTTTGATGTTGATGACGATTTCGTGATGCTGTTGCTCGAGAAGAACACTTCAACCAAGGTGACTACTCTTAACAGAGTAAATTACTACAGAACTCTTCTTTTTATGGGAAATGGAAATGGACTTATTTCTTATGGTAAATCTAGAGATTTGACACCTGAAGGATCTTTAACTAAGGCCATTATAGAGTGTAAGAAAAACATTATTGCGATTCCTCTAGACCATACCTGCACAATGCCAAGACATATCAACTCAAGGTTCCAGGATTATCATATTTATTTGCGGCCTTTGGCAGGTTTTAACAGTTGGGGTCATCCTACATTTGCATCGATGTTAGCTCTTTCTGGAATAAAGCATGCTGGATTTAAAACAATTCATACTGGTAAGAATAACTATACCTTGCTGCATTCGTTTTTTAAGGCAGTGACTCAGAACACTACGCCTCAGGATATGGCTTAACAGTAAGGTTTTAAGCTCTATCGTCACAGATTTATTCGCCCGTTAACAGAGGAACAGACTCATCACCATTTGAGTTACTGATGATTATTATCGAATTCGAAGATGAGTTTATTTGTTATAATTCGCCTGTTTATTATTATCTTAATATTGAAAATACCTGTGAATAGCAATTAATTTTTCCATAAAGAGAAGATTGTTATAATATTTTCTTGATGGCAACTGAACTTGAGCAAATTGTTATTCCAATACTGATACAAAAGAGTTTTGAGATTTAGAATATGGAACAATCTCAAATTGTTGAATCTAAAAAAGATCCTAAATAATTTATTTTAGAAAGTTAACCTCAGTTCAAGCTAAAGAAAGACATGTCAGAAAACAGAATTGCAAATATATTTTCAAATTTTGAAGAATAAAATTTATATTAAAAGGTAAATAATGAAAACAAAGTTACTAAAAATATTAGAAAAACCTATACTGTTGATTGCTAACGCACCTCTGCATCTAAAAAATGCTCAAGCACTCAACCTTCAACCTAAATTCCAGTTGAATTTGATAAATGTAAATAATAAATAACTTAAATTAATGAATAACTCCTTAATTCTGAATGTCATTCAATATTAAAAGAAAATGGATCAATTTCAAAAATGGAAAACAAATAATTCTAACGTTTCCAAAGCAAAGTCGAAACAAAACAGCCAAAAGGCAAAATTAGTGAGTAGTTGTTATCTGAACTAAGAAGTAAAAAAGTATTGGTTAATAACGACAAAAAGTAGGGTTTACAAAAAAGTGGAAAGTAAAATAGCAGAGAAGATTTTTTGCACACTAAAGACTCTTCAAAATCTCAAAAAAAGGTAGGATTCAGTGGCAGATCTCAAATGAATAATGATATATGCGATTCATAAGAAAATATTGATAAAAAATGCACAGTGACTTCTATAAAGATTGATGAGAAAAGAGCAACAGTAACAAAACGAAGTTTTGGAGATAAAAAAAGTAGATCTTGTTTTAGATCCTATCAAGGTTCGATGAAGATTATAAGCCAAAACAATGAGTATCGTATGTTTAAGATGCCAATGTCGAAAGGTTCTCGATGCAATTTGATGCGAAAATAAGTGTAGATAACGAACAAATAGATCGAATAGAAAGAATAATGGCTGTATCGGCGCTTAGAGCAGATCCATCACAAGAATATAATGAGAGTATTTAACAAATAAACAATTTCACGAGATAACAAAACTTACTTGTTGATTGATATGGAGTATTATCCTTACAATTTGGCTGATTACTTTTAGTAGAATAAGAAATAGGATGATGAGATGGAATTATAAAGAAAGGTTATTTTGTTTCAAGTTCTAAAGGCACTTCACTATCTCCATTCAAAAAGTATCTACCATAGAAATATTAGTCCTTTTTCTATTTTCATAAATTAAAGGCTAGAGGTTGTTTTAAGTAACTTATCATTTATAAAATCACCAATCAAAGATAAGTTGTCTTAAAAAAATTATTACTAATGCAATCGTTTCATCAGACCTCCTGAAATTATTTTGGAACCTATGAATCCTTTTGAATGTGGAGGGGATATGTGGGGTTTTGGCTGTGTGGCTGCGTTTATGATAGAGGAAAAGATGCCCTTTTTGGAGGATTCTGATGCTGATTCAATGTTATAGATTATGAAGATACTTGGAAGACCATCACAGTCTTACCTGAAAAAGATATAATTTAAAGGTAACAAAAAGTTTATCTTTCCTGAGATGCCTAGATTTTCATTAAGGCAGGTAACACATAAAAGATGTAGTATTTTAATAGCGATGATGAAGACTGTTTATAAATGTTGGGCAGTGTGTTCCAGTATGATACCAAATTGAGGAAGAAGCCAGTGGATGTGATGGGAAGCAGATATTTCGATGCATTGAGAAATTACTAGACTTATTGTGAGTTGCAGAAAAAATACAATATTCCGTAAATTTTTAATTTTGAGTAACGTAGACATGTATTAAAATAGATTATATTGAATAGGGTTAAAAAGCGAAGATAGTACCATAGTGGAGCAGACATTGTAGCCAGAGTGAAGATTTTTGATATAGATGTTTATTTTCTTGGATTTATTATAGTTGAGGATAATTAAAGAATGAATGTTTAGAGAAATAGTTAAATTAAGTACCATTCATCGTTCAATTTATCAAATTATAGGATATTTATCTTAAATTTGTTTTTGAGGTATTATAGTGAACTATAAAATCTCGAAGTCGCTGAGTAACAATTTTACAGTGTAAGTTTACATTAAGGCAATGAGTACTGCTTGAGTAGATACAATGGTGCTCAATTTGTAAAATTATAGGTATTTTTTTGAACAGGTGGCGACTGAGTTTGTCGTTGGACTTTCTTTTGTCTCGATAAATGTGGTAAATATTTGAAGCAACTTTGATTGGTGAGATCTTGGAGTGTAAGGTAAGAAACGATGATTATTGTTTGCTTTATAATTTTAGTGTTATTGCGGGCTGATATTTTGTCTAGTTAAATTCGTTGAGTCCTTGATAAAAATATATATAATTGTTCTGATGTTCATAAACAAACAGGTTCCTTTGGACAAACGAGGCAATTCTGGTAAAAAGATACATCGACGGGTGATAACTGAGGTGGAGGAGATGCCTGCCCAGATGCCTTTGCAGAGGGAGTTTAAAAAGACTGACAGAATTACTACAAAACCAAAATTTATCGATGTTTATTCCAAGTATGTCGCTAAAAACAATAACGAACCCCGACGTCCTTACAAACTCGCCGATAACAAACCTTTCACCTCTGACAAGCATCTCAAGACAGAGGCCGATTAGGGCTCGAAACTAACTACTCCGCTTACTCAAACGCAGCGGTCGAAGTTACCGGGTGCCAAGTACGAGATTGAGGGAGTGGCAGGTAAGGGTACTTTCGGGGTGGTGTACTTCGGAGTTGACCGTACGACGGGCGAGAAGATAGCGATAAAGAAGGTGTTCCAGGACAAGAAGTACAAGAACAGGTAGCACACGATTTTGAAGATGCTGCGGCACCCGAACAACTTGGTGATGAAAGACAGTTTTTTGACGAACGAGGGGGAGGAGTAGTACTTGAACATCGTGATGGACTACTTTCCTGACAACTTGTACCAGTTGGTGAAGAAGAAGGAGATATCTGCCTTGCTGACTAAGATATACATCTACCAGATCTATCGCGGGCTCAACTATTTGAGTATGTTGTCGATTGCGCATCGAGACATCAAGCCGCAGAATATTCTGGTGGACAAGTACAAACACCTGATAGTTATTTCTGATTTTGGGTCAGCGAAACAGTTGGTCAAGGGTAAGTTTGGCTTAATCCAGGGGAGGCCAATTTGGCGTATATTTGTTCGAGGTGCTACCGGGCGCCGGAGCTGATTTTCGGAGCGACTGATTACACCCCGCAGATCGATATGTGGTCGACGGGGTGCGTGCTGGTGGAGATGATCAATGGCACTCCTCCCTTCATGGGCGATTCACAGATCGATCAGCTCATCGAAATCATCAAAGTTTTGGGCACGCCTACCAAAATCGATATTGAGGAGATGAACAAGGCCTATGATATGAAGGAGTACAGCAAGTTTCCAAAGATAAAGCCTAATCCCTGGAAAAATGTATGCTTTTTATGATGCAGCTCTTGCAAACCCGAGACCCACTTCTTATTGACCTCGTTACTAACACTCTGCAGTATTCGCCACTGAAGAGGCTGACTCCAGCAGCTGCGTTGTACCACGAGTACTTTAACGAATTGCGGGATGAGGCTGCCTATCAATAGATGTTATTCAAGGTAAAGTCAATACCGAATTTGTTCGATTTCTCACAAGGTACATGGTGAAATATGGTAGACTAGATCCATTTTATTACTGATTTAACCCGACGGAAGTTCTAACTGATCCCGGCTTGGACGAACAAGAAGCCGAGCAATTTAACTTTTACGAGTAAATTGACGGCTACCAGTTTGCACAACAAAAAGCCTTTAATGGGCTATAAACCTTTCTGATATGTTTCTTTAAAGTATACTGTAATTATTACATATTTTCTTATTCAATCACTGCTTCTGAGGATTTTGCCCTCCCTGTCCGTTGTTCTGGTAGTAGCCGTACCCTGCATTTGGTGGGTATCCGGTGTTGTACTGTCCTCCCATGTAATGATGAGGAGGGTAACCAGCTCCTCCTGCGAAGCTATTGGGAGGAGGATTGTTGGGGTTGTAGTAGGCGGGATTGGGGTAGGGCATGGGATTGGGCATCATATAGCCAGGATGGGGCGCAGGGTGTCCAGGGTGTCCCATAGAGTTAGGCATGTTAGGATTCATGCTTGATGGTCCTGGTCCTGGTCCCATATTAGAGGGCGGGTAGGGATGGGCGTACATTCCTTGCGGCTGAGGTTGAGTTTGAGGTTGATGGTAATTCATCTGCATTTTGGGCATTTGTTGGCCTTGGTTCTGCTGGTTTTGGTTCATGTGGGGTTGTGTGACTGGCACTGTGACTCCGGGATACCGCTAATCGTGAATATAGGTACAGTTGTCTATTTTATTGCAGCCTTGGGGACTAAATTAGTTATGGTTTACCCGTGGTAGTACTTGCAAGGTACTGTTCTATACTTGTCAGCTTTGGGAACAAATGTATGACCGTATCCCATGTGAGCGGACTGGTGTTGTTGCGGCTGGTTTTGATAATTATTTTGCCTTTCTAGACTTTCCCTGCCAGTAGACACGCTGGGAGTGAAATTGGGTTTGGGGTTGGTAGTGGTAGCTGTGGGGAGGGGTCCTGGTGAATTTTTGAGCATCATTTCTAGAACTTATTTATTTTTGGTGAGGTATTCTAGTTATCCGGATTCTTTGTAGGGTTTGAGTAGTTGTTCGGTTTTTTATTTGTTGTACATGGAGGGGTTGAGTTTGATGT
>ERZ724520.1929-NODE-1929-length-9963-cov-4.231025_pt1 | contig 9963 bp, 7 predicted proteins | sample MGYA00376053_ERZ724520 | MGnify/ENA primary metagenome ERZ724520 (study PRJEB28724, sample SAMN07190886) | activated sludge metagenome | isolation source: activated sludge of sewage treatment plant in Hong Hong | place: USA: Christiansburg, Virginia | collected... | reverse complement strand
TAAATGTAATGTATTTTGGATTTGTTCTCGATGGGCGTTGTGATTTTGTCTATTCTATCCAATAAACAGCTTATCCAACTAAAAGTTATTAACATTGTTGTTTCCGAGCGCATCAGAGTCAATATTCTCCAAAAACTCACCTCGATGCTAGTCATCATCACCAAAACTGAAGAAATGTTGAATTCCGCTAAAAGTTTTGTAGTTATTGTAAATCAACTCAAACTAATGATGCTTGTTTTCTGGGATATATTTGAGTTGATCTAAGGGATTATAAGCCTTCAAAAAGAAAGTACTATTTTGCTAAACATTAGAGTTTTCCCTTTAAGGCGAATTAGAAACTGAAGGTCGACCAAATAGCAACGGAGGTTATTGCAAAGGGTTAAATCCGTTATTGGAGGCATTATCCCCGAAAAAGTCAAGCTAACTCTAATAGAAAAAATGCTACTAGTCCTCCATAATACTTGTATAATTAATTCAAACAATAATAAAAGAGTTATCCATCAAAATAACAATACCTCAAAATTATAAACACTAGTAAAATTTTGAAAGTTTCAAATCGGTACTTATTTACACTTAAATATAAGAATAATAATATATACTCTGTTTTACTTTTTTCATTTTAATTATCTCGGAAGATCACCGGTTATCATTAAGACACATATATAATGTAAAAAAAAATCATTTTTTCAATCGAGCCAGGTTCTTCGAAAATTCATTAGAATCAAACTCAGTAGTCTTTTATGCAATAGCTAAATTAAAAATATTTTACGTTACATATCTGGACAGTACTTATAGTTAATTTCCTCAATCAATTGCTCCAATTTAGTCTTGCAAGTCTTCAATAAAGAAGAGGCCTCATCACTGTCCTCCTTTACTGTCAACCTCAACTCTGAATCTTCTTCAAAATTAAATTAAATCTCCTCATCCTATTCTGTCATATTCAAATGCTGAAATATTTTGTTCAAGCCCGAGTTAATCTCATGTATATCCTTTTTCTGAAAATTTACCAGCTCTTTTGAAAGCTATTCCTTAGACATCGTTACCTCAAAGTTATCGTTTACGTCATTTGCAGAAGTAGTAGCCCTTGTCAACTTCCCCCTCTCACTCAAATCGCTATTATTTGTTCTAGTAGGCTTAGGGAGTAAAGGAGGAGCCAACATTAGTTTTTTCTCTTTGGGTGACTCTTTATTCTAAGCTTTATCTTTATCAAAAATTTATTAAATTTTTCTCTTCTTTTCATTCGATAATTTATGATCGCTCTCCGTTTTTATTTTCTTTTTCTAAGTACTCAAACTCTTCAGAACTTTTTCCTTACTAAATGTATTCCTTTTTAAGACAGGAGTATGGATAACGCATGCCTTTTCTATTGATCTCTCTTTAATTAACTTTCTTTAAATTTTATTAGAATGAACTTCTATTTTAGGCAACACACTCTCTCGCTTTTCCACTGATGTTTTATCTCTAGTTTGTTGTTGTTTTTATTTTACCAATCCCCTTTTTAACTTCAATTTTTAATATTTTGTTCGATGGATATTATACCTCTTAATTGGTATCTTCTCCTTTGAGGTAATATTCAGCCCTTGATCACGAATAAATTTTTCGATTGCATTTAGAAAATAATCAGTTTTCAGTATATCCTTAGCTGAAAATCTCTACATTGCATTCTTTTTCATGCATTTTTGGTAAATCATGTTCAACTGCTTTGAAAAATGAAAAGGCAGTTCCTCAGCCTTTCCCTTGCTCTATTTATTCATTAGATCGGCCAAATTAATGACACTGAGGGGATGTTTAAGAGAACAAATTTAAAAAATAACGCAGCCAAATGCCCAAATATCTACCTTACAGTCATAGTTCCTTCCCTCCAGCAGTTAAGGCGCCATATAGTAAGGAGAGTTGATGAGTGTCTGAGCATAGCACATTTGCTACTCCAGTAATTTACTGGTTTTAAATGACCCCAACTTAATATTGCCACTGGACGTCAAAAAAATATTTCTGGGTCTTATATCTCTATTTGGCAAAATAGGTACCTATGAATGATTTTATAGTAATGCAGGTACTAAACAGCCAAAAGTATTTGCAACGTCCATCTTGCAACAATCTATTCCGACAATAACTTCTTCATTTTAATCTGCCTTTTTAAATGGTAATCTAAATCACCCTCCTCACAGTACTACTCAATTATATACGCCCATTGATCCTCCTCGATGATTTACTACAAAGCAATGATATTCGGATGATGCAGAGTCTTTAGCATATTTATCTTTATCACATCAAACATACCTCATTCATTGTACTCTTCTTATCGATTCTCACTTTCTTCGCAATAAAGTAATTACTCTGTCTATTCTTAACTATCGATGTCATCTCTAACTACACCAACAACTACTCTCACTGTTTCGACCAATAGTCTCCATTATGATGTACTTCTCTTCAAACATTTTATATAAAATATACCAAAACAAAATTCAAATTTAACACAACCCTTTCCCAAACTAACCAATCTCAACTCTCTCAAACATTGATATTCCGTACCTTTTATATAATAATAATTATCCCGAATAATTGAATGCGAAAACTGCTCAGTTCCCCCCTCCTCCGCTACAACTACCTCAAAGATTTTAAAAAACCAGTAGTCGAGAGTACGTCTTCATTAAATCAGTACCCACCACTAAACCTCCCAAGTATATCTACAAAGCATAATACCACCCCGACTCCATCCCCGATCTTGACATGGGTTTTAAAGACCACCATCATAATAATGAATGGCTCGACGTAGTCTATGGAGAATAGGACAAATACGAGTTCCAGTATCACTAATACAACGTAGATACTCCGGTCAGTGGTGGGAAGCCATTAGTGTACCCGGAAGATTGTTCGTACTGTTCGCCCTTATCTACCTTACCGTCGATTTCCACGAGAGCGCAGTGTGGAGGAAATAAAAACACCTACCCGGAGTCCTCAGTCACTACCAAGGAACCGACGTCGCCACCAGCCACATGCCCACCATCATCGAACACTGATTCATAAATCATTCACAATCTAGTCCATCCCATCTAGCACAACATTTTAAACTTCATTTCCATACTACCGAAGATATTAATTGTTGAGAATAAATCTTTTACTCATTATTTTTTATAAATGTTCAAAAAACCCGTCAAAGTCAGTGCGCAAAATCAACTCTCCGGCAAAGACCGTAAAACTATTAAGAATAAACTTGCCACCCTCTTCGATGAGGAGAGTCTCGATCTCCTTTTTACCAAAAACGACAAAATTATATGCAACAAGATTTCGGGTGGAAAAATGCTGATATACATGAGTGACGAGTACCCTCTTTTCGTTGATGGAACCGGCAAAGAGGATTTCTTCCCAAGCATTTACATCTGTTCAGCTTACGAACCACTATCTAAAAGCATTACAATCAATTAAGGAGTCTAGAATTTTATTTTCAACGGAGCTAATCTGATGTGGCCCGGTGTTAGAGATTTCTCAAGCTTGGGCAACTTTAAAAAAGATCAAGTTGTTTCGATCAAAAATGTTAAAAATTAAATTATCGGAGTTGGAGCTCTTGGATGCTCGTTAGATTAACTCAAGAAAAGTACTGATGGTAGTGGAATCGCAGTATATATTCTGCATGTAAAAGGTGATAAATTGTGGGATATGGGATCCAAACAATATCCTGAAGTTATTGTTAAATCTAAAGAAGCTAAGGTTTAAGAAAAAGTCGAGTAGCCAGTGAAACAGGAAGTGAAATAAGTAACAAAATAAAAACCAGCAGAGAAATCAAAAAAATAGTAAGAAGCTGCAGAAATAGACTAATAATAAGCTGAATAAAAGCCTAAAGGAAAAGGCAAGAAGAATAAAGAAAAATAGGTCAAATAAAAAATTTAATAAATCAAACCGCCAGCCAAAAAACAACCTTAGCCTCAACCTTAGTCTGATGACGATGATTTAGATTTTGGAGCTATGGTCCACAATACTAAAAAACAAAAACCCCAAATTGTAATGGAAAAGAAAAAAGTAGCTGTTAACTTTTCAGATGACTAAGATGACAAAAAGGGGAAAAAAAAAGGCAAAAAGGGAGGCAAAAAGAAAGAGTAAGTATAAGAAGAATAATAGCACGTTTAACCTCAAAAAAAACCTAAACATAAATAGTCTTCCGATATTGAGGATTAACCAGTTAAAAAAGAAAAAGGAAAAAAAGGAAAAGGTAAAAAAGGAGATGATTAAGATGAAAAAATTGAAATTAAAAAAGAAGAACCCAAGAAGAAACACGGTAAGAAAGAGAGGAGAAAATAAGAAAGCTAATCTTAAAAAGAGGAAGAATAGTAATAATAAAAACCATAAAAACAATAAAAGCCCTAAAAAGGTAAAAAGAAATAATAGGAATAATAAGGAAAGAGCGCAATAAACTCCCAACTGATGGATGATTATTTCAAATAAGCTTTCTTAAACGCTTTAAAACTAAGCAAGGTTTAGGCTGAGTTACCCATCGATAGTGGCAGATTTTTCAGTGATTATATGCTGTTAGCGCGGTCTGAGGGTGTAAAACTTTAGATTAAAGACTCTAGTTATAAAAAACTAGGAAAATTTTATGAATAAATGGCCAAATAAAAATTGATCGATTTCAAACCTGCAAAAGAGAAAAAAGGGCAGCAAGGTTCAACTATTACTAAAATTCATTGGGAAAATGAAGAACTTAAAAATTATTTTCCAACCATCAAAAGAATGGGAGAGAAAGAGACCGAGGAGAAAGAATAAGTCTATAGCAAATAAAAATTAAAACTTTCAAAAACAGTTCAAGTTGACACAGTATATAAACTAAGTGATGAACTTAAAAATGTTTTATTAAAAAAAACAGTAAACTATATGCCTGCAAACTCTGATGAAGAAGCATAGCAAGAAAATAACAAAAAAGATGTTTACCTGACTGAAAAGTAACTAAAAGAGAAGATATAAAAGTATATAAATTAAATAACAGTAAAGGAAGGAAAAGAGTAAAAATAAGTGAAATAAAAAGAAGGAAAGTAAGGAAAGTAAGGAAAAGATAGCAAATAAAAAAAAGTTGAGAAGCTCATAACTTTAAGCTATAAGGATAACAAATTTATTTATCAATTACGTAAATATTTATTTATTTAGTCAAATCAGAAATAGAGTAATACTAATAAAACATCGAAAAAGAATAAACAATGGCACAGCACAACTCTGACGAATAGTAAAAGAAAGATAAAAAGAAAGATAAAAACAAAAGAAACTTTTTCAGAATTGACAGAGGATACATCGTCAATAAAGTCATGAAACTCGCTCATTCCCATTATAGTATCTCCGATCCCGAAACCGGCCTAAATAAATTTAAGTAATTATTGCATCATATAGAGATGGAGTTTTTAAAGGAATCCAATTGATAGCTGATAAAGTCATAAACAAAAACGTTACCAAAATCATTGGCTTAGAAACCTTTATCCCATCAAATACACCATAGGAGGAAATCGTAAAACAGATTCACGGATTCTCACAATCACTACAACTGAAGTTCGCGAGTAGCTCTAACGTGCAGAACTTGCCTGGAAAGAATGCGGGAAAATAGATAATTTTGCAGGGAAACTTCGTCGATGAACTTGAAGCCCTCTTTATGCAGGAGTACGGTATCAAAAAGGAGTACATAACTATCCAAAACAAGTTAGGAAAGAAGAAGAAAAACTGAGTGATGTCTATCAACTACCGAATTGCTCATTATATTTACTGCAAATGATGCAATATTACAAACGTCGTAAAAGCATAGTCGTTTTACAAGTATGCAATTATCGCATCAATAATAAGATTTATGAGTTTATTTAAGAAATTAACTTAAAACAATTTTACATTATATAAAAATATATTTGACTTTATGTAACAATTATAAATTTTCAATCAACATGTCATTTAATCTATTTCCCTCCTATATTGCTACCTAATTCAACTGTTAATAACCTTTTTTTGAAATTTTGTCTCAAATTTACTTCCTAGAATTGTTCGAAAAAATCCATTCCCAGCAGATTGACATTATGGTAAGGATAAGTTTTCGAATTTCTATCTATGTTTGAGCATTGGACCCAAACCAGCTGTCCTCCAATTTGGTACGGGCGAGTCAAAAGAAGTCTATCTTATTCGTTATATTCTTCCGTGTATTATATATGATTGAGAGCACATAAAGCCCTCCGTGTCAATTTAGTGAAAGGAGATCCTGTGTTGATGAGGTAATGAACATTGATATACTAATTCGAACTCTAATTCCTCGTTGGAATGGATAGCAATAATCGACGCATTCTTCCCATAATAACTCCTTCATAGAATTTTTTGCTAGATATTTATGACTCGCTTTTCTCACAAACTGATAAATAGTCTATTCCTAAAAAATGAGAAACATCTTTATGGAGACATTCTTAAGGAAAATTATCATTGAAAGCATCCATTGTGGGAGCATCCATAACCATGATGTTTCTAAATTGAAAAATTAGTACTGAGACTGACTTATTTGAGCTGATAATCTTTGAAGTGCCTTGAACATTTTTAGTGTAAAATTAAAAATTAATTATGTCGGCCATAAAATGAGAATGGAATAAACAAAACAATCACTACAACTGAAGTTCGCGAGTAGCTCTAACGTGCAGAACTTGCCTGGAAAGAATGCGGGAAAATAGATAATTTTGCAGGGAAACTTCGTCGATGAACTTGAAGCCCTCTTTATGCAGGAGTACGGTATCAAAAAGGAGTACATAACTATCCAAAACAAGCTAGGAAAGAAGAAGAAAAACTGAGTGATGTCTATCAACTACCGAATTGCCTATTATATTATGCAAATGATGCAATATTATAATAATCGTCATGGAAAGCATAGTAGACAACAAGGACAAACTCCATTTCTATTAATATTTAGAAGTCGACCTCCTTCAAGAGTACCTTCGGACAGGCATCCAATATTTTGTCAATGCCATACTCAACTCCCACACATCCCTCGTTCCTCTTCGGTATTGGTCACTCGAAATTTCCACAGCCATTGATTTCATCAAAGACTTTCTTTCTTTGAAAGCAAACAGAGCTACTTATGCTGAAAATTTCTATAATCTTGAGAGAGGCGAACTTGGAAAATGGGGAGCATTAAAGGGTGCATTTATTTGGGCTATTTTACCATATTTAGGAACAAAGATCGATAACTACTACAACAACATTGTTGCTGATGAAATTGATGGACATCGAATCACTACTTTCAAAAAGATAATCAAAACAATATATCCCTATCTTTATGCAATCATTGGATTAGTATAAACATTCCATAAATTTCGGTATCTGTACCTTTAGAAGCAAAAAGATAGCTATTATTATCATTTACTCTATAAATTTTAGCATCTCCATCTGAAGCATAAACCTACGGAAGAATAAGCGAAATATCCAATTCTATAGCTTTTAAAAAAGCCAGGATTGCTAATAGTATTGATCGGCCATAAAATATTAACTTGGTACTTCAGTCAAAAAAAAGAGAGGAAATCAATTGGCAACAGAAGCCAAGAGGCAGTAAGTGCCCCTCATGCCGCATACAAGGTATAATAAAACGGTTTGTGCCAGATTTGTACCAAAAAAATAGAAAATCCAACCATGGTGAGGCCGAGCGGATATGTTTACTGTTGGCAATGCATTACAAACTATGTGAGCCGCGAAAATCATTGTCCAATGAGCGGGATAAAAGTGGCGGGATAGGATCTTCAAATAATTTACGGATGAACATTTGCTATAAAATGTCCATTGTTATGATTAGTTTAATTTAAATAAATAAAGAGAATTATTGATCTCGGATAATTATAATGGGCAATAGAGAGAAGCAAGCAAACAAACAAACTATTAATGGAGGTTGATATTTAATTGATTTATAATCAATTGAGAATGACCTCAGCTAATAGTTACCTCGATGATTTTATGGACAAAATGATCACCGTCCCCAACGATATCAATCGCTTCCTCAGACTCATACGAAGACTAGACAAAAAGGCAGAGGAAATTCAAACTACACTACTCCCCCAACAGGCCAAATTCACAGCACAAATCAAAGAACTCAGATAAAAGAAAATCACAGAACTACCACCTGCACTCAAGGCAGAAGGAGAAATTATTGCAAAAAAATTAGCTGATCTCTACGGATACACCAAGGAAAAGAAAGAAATAGCAGATCAACTCTCGCATTAGATCAGTGACTATACCAACCAACTACTCACCTAACTCAAAAACAAGTACAAAGACAGGCCGGAAGACTAAATTTTACGTAGAAAAAAACTAAAAATGGACGCCAACAAGCAAAATCTACCCAATAAAAAGGAAGATTTCTACTATGACATGACCAAATAACAGTATTGCTACTGCATGCGCGCTTCATTCGGAGAAATGGTCGCTTGCTAAAACCCCTATTGCGAACGCGAATGGTTCCATACTGTCTGCCTCGAGGAAAAGAACCTACCAGAAAAGTGGTACTGCGCCGATTGCCAGAAACAACGCGACAAAACCAAAAACCCGAACTCCCGCAGCTACTTCGTCAACAAAGAAGCACCCTCGGCTTGAATATGATTGACAATATGATCATCACTTTCCCTACTCATCCTAGTAGTACAGGTTGCGGTTAATCTGCCACACATGCAAACAGTTGTTCTCCTACACACTACAGAGAACCAGCTTTTCAGTCGGGTGCCAATCGAAGTCCAACACCCTCGAACGGTGACCCATGTGTCGAAACAGGTAAGGGTGCTCCTGTTCACGCTTCTCCTTAGCTAAGTCCCATATATCCACGTTCCTCCCATAACCACAAGAAGCCAACACACTCGAGGTAAACGGACTCCATTGCACCTTAACAACACTATTTTTTTCTCCTTGAAGAGTAGACAAAGCCCGCGTTAAGTTACGCAAATCCCAAACTGATATGTTTTCGTCAGCTGCGCCAGAAGCAAAAAGAAATTAATTAAAGGGAGAGAAGTCAAGCGAGTAGATTTAGTCAGTATGCGCCACCACTTCGAAAATAGGTTTTTTATCGTCATTGGCTCCAGCGGCCCTGAAACGCGTGTCCCATACGCTGATTAGGCGATCATCGGAACAACTGGCGAATATGCTTGGGTGAAAACGGTGCCAGGCTACATCCTCAATAGGAGCATTGTGATGAAGTATCTCGAAAATTGGCAAATACTTTCCATTCTCTTGCTTGTTTTTCTGGATGTCCCAAATGCAGATGCGCCGATCAGAAAAACCAGAAACCAGCAAGTTTTTGTTAATGGTGTTCCAACTCAAACCATAACCCTCACCAGTATGTCCTACAAACTTGCCCACTGACTCAGTCATTGTTGTCAAAGTTATATCTCCCTTCCCTGTCGCAATTGCTATAATTCGAGGGTCAGCCGGACAATACCTAGCTCGATTTATTTCCCCTGCATGCGCGATCTTTTAGACCACACTTATCTTATGGCCTTTCTTTTGAAAGTAAGGCTCACTCTTGTTCTCATTCGGGTAGTCAATCTTTATCTTCAGCAACTGGCATTGCTCAGGATCAGCGTTATTAGAAGCAATTATCGCAAAAAAGCTCGTGTAGTCGTCGTGTGTTTCAAAATCAGGTAGCCACTGAAAGGTGTAGGATGGCCAATCCACCGAATGCAGTAGCAAAAAATCGTACAGATCCGGTGACTCCTTCTTCCAAATCTTGTACTCTTGGTTTATTATCATCTCCTCCTCTTCGTTAAACACTACATCACCTCAGCCTTACCTTCCGCCATTCTATCTTATATATTCTCAATTTATAAACACTATGCGCAATCAACCCCTCACCATAGACACAGAACTCTCAATCGAAAAAGCGCTCGAATTTGTTGGAGATAACAGCACCTATCAAAAACGCAGACTCGCCATCATAGCCATCACTGTACTCAGCCTCGCTATACTCACCAACAGAATTGCGCT
>ERZ724520.1928-NODE-1928-length-9964-cov-3.774952_pt1 | contig 9964 bp, 8 predicted proteins | sample MGYA00376053_ERZ724520 | MGnify/ENA primary metagenome ERZ724520 (study PRJEB28724, sample SAMN07190886) | activated sludge metagenome | isolation source: activated sludge of sewage treatment plant in Hong Hong | place: USA: Christiansburg, Virginia | collected... | reverse complement strand
TGCCAAGCAGCAGCGAGATTTTGCAAATGCAATCAAGCGCGCTCGCTTCATGGCTCTTATGCCATACATCTCTCACTAGGAGAGCAAAAAATAAAGGCCGGCCCCATACGGGGCCGGCCTTTATTTTTAATAAAATGATGGTAGTATGACGCTAGTTCGATTGTCACCAAAAGGAAGCTGCGCATGCCATTTGATCTCAATCTGCCGGAACCGCCACCGCCACGACCGTGGCCGCCCCGTGGTATGTGGTGTAATCGCAACTGCAATCAGTGTCGTGGCAAAACTGCCTACGGCAAAGGAGAGCCATGTAACGAGTGCGGTACGTTTGAAGACGGCTCATCAGATTGATTGTCGTAGCAAACAAAGAAAAGGCCGAAGCGGTGTCCGCTTCGGCCTTTCCCAATTATGTTCGAAGACAAGTTACGCCTTCTCGATTCGTTCTGAGTAGGCGCCGTCTTCGGTGTTGACCGCAACCACGTCACCTTCATTGATGAACATCGGTACCATCAGCGTTGCGCCTGTTTCGAGCTTTACTTCCTTGAGAGCTCCGCCTGATGAGTTACCCTTCACGGCATCAGCCGCTTCAACTACCTTGAGTTCTACCTTAATAGGGAACTTGAGACCAATCACTTCGTCATCAAAGATAAGCGCCTGGAGCTCACTACGGTCTTTGAGGTACTTGCCCTGACTCCCTACGAAGTCTTCGGCGAGCATAAAGCGCTCACTCGGCTTTCCAACTTCATGGAACCAATACTCACTACCTTTGCGGTAGATGAAGGTAACCATCTTGGTCTCAAGGTCAGCTTCTTCGGCTGTTTCGTTCACATGGAAGGTGTTTTCTACTACGCGGCCAGTTTTGATGTTCTTGAGCTTCGTGATGTTTACTGGCTTGCGCTGCTGTTTGCGGAATACGTGATGAGAAATAACGAGATACGGTTCATCACTAAAAAGAATCACTTTCTTCGGGGTAATTTCGTTGTAAGAGAGGATAGCCACACGAGTATAATTAGATTTGTAACGCCACTTTATACCAAAATTACACCTGAAAAGCAAAGGCTTGTACAACACCCAAAGCGCAGTAATGGTGGTATTATAGAGATATGCAATGGTTTTCTTCTACTGATGACGCTCGTGAATTGCCAGACGAAGAGCTCCTCTTGCGTTCAAATGGCCAGCCTTGGCTCTTTGCCGTTCTGCTCGATCGTTACGAGGCTGCTTTTATGCGACGAGCAGTCAGTATCATCCGAGACGAGCGCGATGCTGAAGAGATAGTGCAGGACACGTTTACGAAGATTTATCTTCATGCTGCAAGTTTCCGACCCCAGGAGGGAGCGAAGTTTTCATCCTGGGCCTACCGCATACTTCTCAATACGAGTTACACCTATTACGTACGTCGGCGGAAATTGGGGGAGCGGGTGACCGCACTTGACCCAGAATTTGAGGCGCTGGTCGCAGACAAAGGCCAAGATCCCGAGCGAAGTGTCGATCGTGATATTGTCGATCGAGTCCTTGGTCGGTTGCCAGGACACTTTGCACAAGTGCTGCGTCTGCATTACCTCGAACGTTGGAGTCAGGAAGATATTGCAAATCTCACAGGGGAAGAGGTGGGTACGGTCAAAGCCCGAGTCCACCGGGCCAAAGCCGCTTTCCGTAAGGCTGTCCTGCCGGGGGAAATAGAACCAACCTTGTAACTTTTTTTTAAGTACTGGTGTTACAAAGAACGTATGGAAACACTACAAACCCAATTTGCTAAAAATCGCCGCCTTCGCCGCGCTGTCATGCGTCGGGTGTGGTATGTATTTGCCCTCAGTATTGTCTTGCGGCCAGCCTTGCTCCTCGGTGCCGTATTTGGAGCGAGTGCCATCGCATTTTGGAAGCTCGTTTCAATTACGAGCATCGTCGAAAATTTCCTCCAGGTAGAAGTGGGACACCTACCGACCTATGTCAGCGAAGCTATGCTTCAGGCTGACACGGCCGCACTCTTGGCCTTCCTGGGTCTCACGGTAGTGGCTCTGATTGTTGTGGGGCAGATGGCCGCTCGACTCTTGGTCAGCTACCGGATACGGACGACGTAGGGTGCTTCAATTCAAGGGTAAACAAAAACCGAGCGGTCCTTTAGGACCGCTCGGTTTTTGTTTTATATTTTGAAAAGTGATGTCAAAAAGACGTTAGACGAGTGAGAAAAGCGTGGGGCGCTTTCCGCAAGAGGTTGCCAGCTGTTTTGTTTAAAATAGCGACAACCTGCACTGCTCCTGTAAGGAGGCACGAATGAGACTATATAACGGTTTTTTGGCGCACTTTATTCGTCACTACCTCCCGTAGCCTTCTCCTCCTTTAGAGACTTGCGGACATGCTTCAACAGTTCGGTCTTAACCTTGGTGTTTTCACGGAGGAAGGTGCGTGCTGCGTCATAACCACGGCCGAGCTTCACTTCACTTGAGTCGTCACCTCCTGGGGGATTAAAGGTGTATGATGACCCTGACTTAGTGACATACTTGTACTTTTCACCAAGGGCGAGGAGCTCACCTTCAAGTGAGATACCTTCGTTGTAGATGAGGTCAAACTCAGTGGCTTTAAATGGGGCAGCGACCTTGTTCTTTACGACCTTAACGCGGTGACGACCACCAACCACTTCTTCACCCTTTTTGATCTGAGCGATACGACGGATATCAAGACGTACTGACGTGTAGAACTTGAGTGCCTTTCCACCTGGGGTAGTCTCTGGGTTACCAAACATCACACCCACCTGCATACGAATCTGGTTAATGAAGATGACGACCGTCTTACTCTTGGCTACAATACCAGTGAGCTTACGGAGTGCCTGACTCATGAGGCGAGCCTGCTTACCAACGTGGTGCGCACCCATTTCACCTTCAATTTCATCGCGGGGAGTAAGGGCAGCCACCGAGTCGATAACAATCACGTCGATTTTACCCGAACGAACGAGCGACTCGACGATTTCAAGGGCCTGCTCACCATTGTCTGGCTGTGAGATAAGGAGCTCGTTGAGCTTCACACCGAGGTTCTTCGCATACTCTGGGTCCATGGCGTGTTCTGCGTCGATGAAGGCGCAAATACCACCGGCCTTTTGGGCCTCGGCGATAGCGTGGAGCGAGAGGGTAGTCTTACCAGACGATTCTGGTCCGTAGATTTCCAAAATACGCCCGCGTGGATACCCACCGATACCAAGCGCCTCATCAAGACCAATTGATCCAGAGGGGATGACATCGACGTCTACCTTGCGGCTATCACTAAGAGTCATGATTGCTTCTTCACCGAACTTAGTCTTGAGACTACGGAGAGTTTCGGCGATATCAGCGAGACCGCTTTGCTTGTCAGTAGCAGGGGCACCAATGGTCTTTGGGGCTTTGGCAGCTTTTTTTGGTTTCATATACAGGAATTGATTGAATTAATTTTGCACCAAAGAAGCGGGTGTATACATAAACGGCCGTTCGAGCTTGGTGACGCGCCCGTAGCGATCCGTCGCTGCAATGGTAGCTATAGTATACCCGTTTTCGAGCACAAGTGCCTCTTTGAAGTGCCCAGATGGGTCAGTAAATATCTGTCGGCCATTGAGCGAGAGGCTGGTGATATTGGCGACAGTCCCTTCGAGCGTGACTACGCGGTCATTGTGGACCCGGGCCGGTTCTTCGGACAGTGTTATGCGCGGTCCAGCAATGAGGAAACGGGCCTGCCAGAGGATATAGAGGACGAGGAGCAAGAGGCCACACACTACCAATGCGCTCTTGACGAGCGCACGGAAGGTAAATCGCGGGAGGGTAAGTGGTGCCATACAGGGATAGGAAGGTTAGAAGGTGTCTCGGTTCTCGCCTTCTTCAGTGTCGAGGTCAGAATCGCCACCAATGAGGACCTGGCGAGGCTTGGCACCATCGGCCGGACCAATCACACCCTTTTCTTCAAGCAGATCCATGAGACGAGCGGCGCGGGAGTAGCCGACTCGGAGCTTTCGCTGGATATACGAGGTTGAGGCCTTACCAGCTTCCATCACAGCCTGCTTGGCGTCTTCGTAGAGGTCATCGTCATCGTTACTGTCGTCTTCGTTGAGCATACCGATGAAGCTATCGCCGGTGCCGCCAGACTTCTCATCGAGATTGATTGAATCAAGTGACTGGGCTTCGGCTTGCTCCTTGAGATAGGCGACCACATTCTTCGTTTCTTCTTCGGAGATAAAGGCAGACTGGAGGCGGATTGGCTTTGGTGAATCACTCGAGAGGAAGAGCATGTCACCGCGACCAAGGAGCTTCTCAGCACCAATCTGGTCGAGAATCGTACGTGAGTCAATCTGAGATGCCACATTAAGGGCGAGTCGGGTCGGGATGTTCGCCTTAATCGTACCGGTGATGACGTTTACACTCGGGCGCTGGGTCGCGAGGATGAGGTGGATACCGATAGCACGACTCATCTGGGCGAGACGGACAATGAGCGCTTCGAGCTCTCGTGGGAAGGCGAGCATGAGGTCTGCGAGCTCGTCCATCACAATCACGATGTACGGGAGTGGTTCAGGAAGCTCCGCTCGGGTCTCTTCTTGTGAACCAGCTTCTTCCCAGGCCTTCTTGGCTGGCTGGTAGATATTGGTGTGGTACGAGTCGAGGTTCTGAATCTTCTTACTCTGGAGGATGTCGTACCGCCGTTCCATTTCCTTTACTGCCCACTTGAGCATGAGGAGCGTCTTTTTTGCATCGGTGATGACGGAAGTGAGGAGGTGTGGGATACCTTCGTAGAGAGTGAGTTCCACCCGCTTTGGGTCGACCATGAGGAGGCGGAGTTGGTCTGGTGAATTACGGAAGAGGAGGGACACCACAATATTGTGGATCATGATGGACTTACCAGACCCTGTCGTACCCGCGATAAGCGCGTGTGGCATGCGAGCAATGTTCGCAAAGTGCGCATGACCAGTCACGTCTTTACCAAGAGCCACGAGAAGTGGGTGTGGTGAGTCGGTGTACTCGGGGGTCTTGAGGAGGGACGCAAGCCCTACCGTCGCTCGCTGGAGGTTCGGAATTTCGATACCAACGAGTGACTTCCCTGGAATCGGCGCTTCGATACGGAGTGCTCCGGTCGAGAGATTGAGCTGGAGCTCCTGCTGGAGTCCGACGATTCGGGCGATTTTCACCCCTTGGGCGGGCTTCAGCGCATAGCGGGTGATAGTCGGTCCCACTTCAACTGCGTCCATCTCCACATTAATACCGAACTCTTTGAGGGTGCGCTTGATGATGTTGGCGTTGGCCTTCACGTCCCCGGTCTGAGCCTTACCGGTGTCTTTCTTCAGGAGTGAGAGAGACGGTGGAGCGTACTGGCCACGGAAGGTCCCGACGACGAAGTCCCCGCTCTTGCCTCCCAGGCCAAGTGATTCTTTGGCAGCCGCCACCAAAGGTCGCTTGGCTGGAACTTCAGCATCTTCAAGCTCTTCATCATCCGCTTCGATCTCCTTGCCACCCTTGCGACCAGCCGGCTCCTCTTCATCGAGTGGGATGTTGAGATTTTCGATGTCACTATTATCATCGTAGTCGAATTCCTTCTTCTTCGGGAGATGGAGTCCCGTATTAAAGAAGAGGAAGATACTAATAAGAGCGAGTCCAAAGAGGATGACCCCAGCGAGTACTCCGCCAAGGAGAGAGTCTAGTGGCCAGAGGAGAGCGAGGCCGGCATAACCACCGAGTCCGTCGCTGGTGTGTTCGAGCAGCCCCAAGACTGCAAGGAAGAAGAGGATGATACCGATAACCTTCGAACCGCTGACACGGTTGTTGTCTTTAGGATTAAGAAGAATGTATACAAAAAAAGCACAGGCGAGCGGAGAGAGGTATGCCCCTGCGCCAAAGAGTGCATCGAGCGTGAGATATGTGTAGTGCCCAAGTGGACCACTCATCTCAAAGAGAGCCGCAAGGAAAAAGACCCCGACAATGGCTACAAGGACAGCCCAGATGGCTTGTTTCGCCTGAGGCGAGAGGTCATCAAAAAATGATGAACGTTCAATAATGATTTCTTTCGGTGGTGTTTTCTTTTTAGCCATATACTACACAGTCAAATATGCCCCTATCATACCATGATGCGCTTTGGAGCACTTGTGGAGTGAGAAATGGGCTGGATGAGGAGTGATTAAACATCACTCCGCAAGAGTGCGCTATGACCGATGTCATAGCGCAAGACTTTCTGAGAAGGGTACTTCCAGAAAGTGGACAGTCCCTGTAAGGAAGGCCAGCTATTTTGAGTAACATATCGACAACCTGTACTGGTCAGGTAATGACCCATTTCCAAATACGACACAAAAAGACAAGCGTACAACTTGTACAAAAGACACAGGCTTTGTACCATAGAGATACTACCTGTCGTATAAGTGTCGTTTAGTGAGAGGGGTAGCTAATAAAAGACAGCCATGGAACATATAAGTCATAATAGTCTCATAAGCGTCACGATGTTGTCCGCTAATGAAGACTTTTATAATAATGTTTTCAAAAAGACAGAGAGAATTATCTCGGCTGCCTTTTATCTCACGACCCATCTTGAGTCATCAAAGACATATGCGACCTTCAAAGGACTCCTCGAGGAGCAAGCGCTGTCCCTCCATAGTATGAACCTCAAATCTCTCGAGGTCCGCGTCGGGGACACGGGGGCCTTGGTCCCGCTCCAGGCGGCGCTCGTAGCACTTGATAGTACACTCACGATTATGAGTGGTGCCCGGGTCTTTAGTGGAGGGCTCCTCGTTGGTCTCTCCGACGAAATTGATCAGGTCCTTCGCTACCTGAAGCATCACGTGGTGGGCGGCATGAGTGAGACGGCGTTGGGTACAAAGAAGGGTCTCGAGAACACTCGACCGTCCTTGGGTACTCCGCGAGAGATTCGCCCTCGTCGTATCCGTCCGAACATCCCCAAGAACGACATGAGCTCTGAAGCGGTCCTCGTCTATAGCGACCTTGGCGACCGCACGACCCGGATCAAGACTGTCCTTGAAGCGAAGCCAGACGCGACTATCAAGGACTTGACCGATATCATCACGGACGTCAGCTCAAAGACAATTCAGCGTGACCTTAATATGCTCATCGAGCGAGGTGATGTTATACGACATGGTGAGAGACGTTGGTCGACGTACTCACTTGCGACGTCTCTTAAATAATATTTGATATATAGCACTGTACGCTACTATATCGTCTGATATAAAGTCCTTTACAAAGAGACAGCAGCTGCCAAATGGCAGCTGCTGTCTCTTTGTTTTGTCACGAGCGAGATTCCTCGTTACCAATAGCTCGAGTAGTCGTAGTATTAGTGAAGCGGGGAAGTGGCTTGCCAGACCAGACTTTCTGTGTTGTTTCAAATTGTACCGTAAGAGCAGTGTTTTGACCCCGTCTTCTTATACAGATACCAGAGTGTATGGTTTGATTTTCCATCCTTACTTGTAAGGGTAAAGTGCCGGTTTCCCCAGGGGTAAAACGTGCAATTTCCGGAAATCTTGCTATACTCTAAAGGTATGCGCCACGTGCGCTTTTTCTCTAGGTCGCGAGCCTATCTCATATATATGAGTAGCTCGGCACCCACAGAGGGGAAAAGCCAAGGTTGGAGGTGCTACTGTTCTTTGACAACTAAATAGCAAAAAATGAGAAAACGAGCGTAGCGACTATTTCGAATTTTGTTCTCGATTTGACCCTTCCTAGGGCAAATCGCTAGAACGCGTTTGATGGTCAACACACTCTCGTATCTCTTACTGTTCCTGCAAAGAATTATGTTTGAACAGTATAAAAAACTCCCGCATTCCTTTTCCTGTCCTATCCGCTCCACAGACACTCGGTCCCACTTCGCAGCTGCTTCTCTTGTACTGGCCTAATACACTAGTATGAGGGGACAGTGATATTACGTGAGGGTAACCTCGCGAATATGAATTAATTCATATTATTAGTATTAGTCGTCCTTTTAACCAAAGGACACCGTGTAGTACTTAACCTACACTAAACAAAATTGATTATATGCAGAATATTGCAACTACAGTTGCATCAAAGGCTCTCGTAGCCGTTGTTGCAGCTGCAATGATTTTCTCTGCTTTCGTAACTCCTGCAAAGGCAGCTACAGCAGAAGAATTGCAGAAGATGATTAACGACCTCATGGCTCAGATGGCAGCTCTCGGTGGAACTCCAGCAACAACTGGTGGTTCATCAGCTTCTGTTTGTCCATTTACTTGGACTCGTGACCTCAAGACTGGTGCTACCGGTGCTGATGTTATGACCCTCCAGAAGTTCCTCAACAGTAACGCTGACACTCGTGTAGCTGCTACTGGTGCTGGTTCAGCTGGTATGGAAACTCAGACTTTCGGTCCTGCTACTGCAGCGGCTGTGTCTAAGTTCCAGGTAATGCACCGTGCTGACATCCTTACTCCAGCTGGTCTTACAAACCCAACTGGTTTCTTCGGTCCATCAACTCGTGCTAAGGCTAACGCTCTTTGCGTAAAGTCAACCACCGATGGTTCTGATGATAATGGTTCTGATGACAACGCTTCAGGTGATCTCCAGGGTGAAGCAAACTTCACTGAAGCAACACTTGATGCTGCTTCAGATGACACTGTTGAAGAAGGAGCTGAAGATGCAGAAATTGCAGAATTCACAGTTTCTTTCGAAGATGGTGATGCTTCAATCTCACGTCTTGATGTTGAAATTTCAACTTCATCAAATGTGAAGAATTGGGACATCCTTGACACTGTAAGTATTTGGGTAGACGGCGACATGGTTGCTGATATCGATGCTTCAGACAAGGATTCATACCAGAGTGATGATGAGACTCTCCGTTTCTCAGGCCTCGATATCGTGGTTATGGAAGATGAAGACCTCGACATTACTATTGCTGCAACCTTCCAGGACAATGTTGATTCATCAGATCGTGGTGACTTCAATGTAGATGTGACAGGTATGCGCTGGTTTGATGCTGACGGTGTTGCTGAAACAGAAACTGATAGTTCAATCGACGTAGACCCAGTACAGTTCACTCTCGAACAAGCTGGTTCAGACGATGAAATTATCGTTAAGTCTTCAGAAAACGACCCAGATTCAACAACTATCAAGCTTGAGACCGATAAGAAGTCTGACTTCGTACACGTTTTCTCATTTGATATCGATACTGATGATTCAACTAACGATATTGAACTTGATACTGTAGTTGTTAAAGTTGCTACTACCAGTGCACTTTACACAGCTCTCGTTGACGATGCAGAACTCGAAATCGATGGTACAACTATCGATGACGTAACTGTTGACTCAACAGGAAATCTTGCAACCCTTACCTTCGATGTTGACGGTGATGTCACTATCGACGCTGGTGATCGTGTTGAAGCTAAGCTCATGCTTAAGTTCAAGGCTCTTTCAACAGAAGGTGCTACGATCCAGGCTTCTATCGTTTCAGGTGGTATCGATGGTGAAGGTGCTGAAGACGAAGTAAGTACAGGTGCTGCAACTGGTGACGTACACACTCTTCGTTCAGAAGGTGCTGTAATCGAACTTGACAGTAGTTCTGCTACTAAGGATGTGAACTCAGACGCTACAGCTACTGACGACGAAGGTGTATTTACACTCAAGTTTGATGTTACAGCATTTGAGTCAGACCTCTTCATCAACAAGACCGCAGCCTCAGGTACTACCATGGGAACTGCTGGTGTAAACTTCGAGATTACTGATGGTTCTGGAAACGCTGTTGGTACAACAACTCCAAACGCGAATCTTGCCTCAAACGCAAAGACTGAAGGTGGACAGTTCAAGGTTAGTGAAGGTGAAACCAAGACATTTACATTGACAGTGGAATACGACCCAGGTGTTTCTGGATTCTACGCTGTTCGTCTATACAGTCTTAACTTCAAGAACGTTGCTGGTAACCCAACAGTTCAGCAGCGTGCTCTTCCAGCAGAAGATTTCGAAACTGATTCATTCAGTATCTAATCTCTCAGTAGGCTAGAAAGCAAACAAAAATCCCC
>ERZ724520.1927-NODE-1927-length-9972-cov-8.193103_pt1 | contig 9972 bp, 8 predicted proteins | sample MGYA00376053_ERZ724520 | MGnify/ENA primary metagenome ERZ724520 (study PRJEB28724, sample SAMN07190886) | activated sludge metagenome | isolation source: activated sludge of sewage treatment plant in Hong Hong | place: USA: Christiansburg, Virginia | collected... | reverse complement strand
GTAATGTCGCTCGGAATCCAACGACAACGTTCCATATTGACCATAATTGTTTTAATTCTGTCGGCCAAAGAAACATTCATGGTTTTCAACATTTTTGCTGAAATCCTATTGGTCGCTACCAAACCCATACTTTTTTTGTATTCAATCACAGCATCTGCCATGGTTTTGTCGTAAACATTGCTTTTAGAATCTGTTTTTAAATTTCCTAAAACAAACAAATGTTGTCTGACTTTCGAAACAATTTCAGACGAATCTTGCACTTCGATGGGATCCATTTTTGGGTCGAAAGGAATGCTGTCCCAAGCCGCTTTTTTCTCCATCGCGCGATAACTTTGCAACTTCGATTTCAAACGATAATATTGCCCCAAAACTTCTTTTTCATCTTTGTTGATTAAAGACGGATTGGCCATCAACGAATCCAAATAATTCACATAAGACAATTTTTTTCTGGGCAAATACCAACCCAATTCGGCCGTAGTTTTAGCATCTAAACCATGAAATACTTTATCAGCGTAGAAAAAATACATGGCAGAAATGAAGCATTCACTACTAGCGTTAATTTTCAATGTGGTTTCGTTTTGAAAAATAACATCCAAGCTTTCCTTATACGGAATTTTGGCTTTTACACCTTCATCTTCAATCGTGTTGATTTTACTATACAGCAAATCTGCCAATTCGTTCACGCCTTTATCATCATACCAGATGTAATGCCATTGGTGCTTGCGATACAAAGCCCTAACTTGAGGCTCGTAGTTTTTGAGTTTGGGATGTTTTTCAAAAAAAGATGCTACTAAAGTACTATCGAAAGGTGCTTTGCTAATGGCTGTCAAATCTTCTTGACTAAGCTTCTTTGTTGCTGCAATGCCATCGTCCTTTTTGCAGGAAATAAAAAATACGGATATGCTTAAAAGAATAATTATTAATCGCCCGCTGTTTTTCATACTTTTCAATTGCTAAAATCCAGATAAAAATACACAAACAAATGGGAATGCATCATCATAATACAAAGAATAATTTCTATAATTACTGTATATTTACTTCAACAATAATGCACTTCTATAAATTTTAATTTTATTCCGATGAAAAAAATAATGTTTCTCACTGTAACCCTATTGCTTTTTTCTTCTTTTGCTTCCTACACCAATCCTGAAAATAAAGAGCAAGAGCAAATTACAATCGTACTCGACAATTGGCACAAAGCCGCGGCTGATGCAAACGCCAAACTTTATTTTGGAGCGCTCACTGACGATGCGGTTTTTATAGGAACTGACGCTACTGAAAATTGGAACAAAAAAGAATTTGAAGCCTTTGCAAAACCGTATTTTGACAAAGGTAAAGCTTGGGATTTCAAACCTTTAGAACGTCATATTTATTTGAGTAAAGACCAAAAAACGGCTTGGTTTGATGAGTTGTTAGACACCTGGATGAAAGTTTGCCGCGGTTCTGGTGTCATGGTCAAAGTAGGTAATGAATGGAAAATTCAGCACTACGTATTATCGATGACCGTTCCGAATGACAACACCAATGAGGTGATTAAAATCAAAGCTTCGATTGAAGATGCTTTCGTTCAAAAATTAAAAAAAGGCAATTAATAAACTTTTACTTTCTAATGCTAGAAACTCCATTTCTTATTTTGATTTGGAGTTTTTTTTATTCCCAAAAAACCAATATTGATTTTCTCTCGTAAATGGCATAACACAATTGTTTAACCACAAATCAAGAGCCATGAAAATCAATAAAAAAATACGAATCGCAATTCTAGGTATTTTAAGCACTGCCCTATTGCTGTTTGTGGTATTGGTCGCACACATCGCTACGGCAAAACCTGTTGAAAACGCCACCATTCAAATCAGCCGCATTGATTTCGACAAACCTTTTGATGCAACAAGCGCCGCTGAAATCAAAAAAAACATCTTATCTATTGCTGGAGTGAAAAGCGACGTACTCGTTAAAGGTAACGTTGTGGTTTACTTTCACGATAACAAAATCACCAATTCTGAAAAGGTATTCAACCAATTGATGGCAAAGGGAAACTATAACGCCCAAAGGTTTCTTGTTCCGAAAAATCTCGCTTCAAAATCAGTTTGCCCAGTAATTAACCGTGATGGATTCTATTATAAATTCTCAACAGTCGTACAACAAATTTTTAATTAACTATAAATATTACTATTATGACAAAATTCTCAAAACTCGCACTTTGCTTCCTATTGATTGGAACAGGTGTTTTAAGCTCTTGCAGCAGTGACGACGACAACAACACGGTTGCTGCAAAACCTTCCATCTACAAAAGATTAGGCGGCACAACCATGGTACAAGATCCTGATGCTGCTCCAGGTGTAATGATCGAAGCAGGTCGATTAAGTTACCGTAAAGTGGTAAATTCAACAGTGCAACTCATTGTTGCCGATGTTCAAGCCAATGCTAGCGGAAATTTAAGTGCCCATTTTGCCCCATTATTAACAGAAGTTGGTGCAGGAAACACCACCAATTTAGCAACTTTAGTAGATAACCTTACGGATTTCTTTTCTTTCAACACTGGCGGAACCAATGCAGTGAATACCTATTCAGGATTGGATATGGTCGCAGCACACAACCCAGCAGTAAATGGCAGAATGGGTGTAAAAGCTACCAATGCAGATTACAATAAATTTGAAGGTTATGTAGGTTTGGCAGCACAGCAAAATGGCGTAGCAGCAAACACCGAATTGTATGCAGATGTTGTGGCGGTTTTAGAATCGTTGCGTACTCCGATTGTTCAGGCGCCTTAAAAATAAAAAGTAGATTTAGGTTGAAACCGTCTTGTCTTATGAAAAAGGACGAGGCGGTTTTTTATTGTTCTTGAAGATGTAGTAACATATCTTTGGTCATCGAAGTTAAATCGAATCGGTGCTTCCAACCCCAATCTTCTCTTGCGCGGCTATCATCAATGCTTGCTGGCCAACTGTCGGCAATTTGCTGACGGAAATCAGGCTTGTAAGTGATTTCAAAATCGGGAATGCTTTTTTTAATTTCTGCAGCGATTTCTGTAGGCGTAAAACTCATAGCGGCCAAATTATACGAAGACCGTATTTTGATTTGATCGGCATCGGCTTTCATAATTTCAATGGTGGCTTGAATCGCATCGTCCATATACATCATCGGCATTTTGGTTTCTGAGGAAAGGAAACATTCGTATTTCCCTTGGCTTAATGCTTTGTGATAAATGTCGACCGCGTAATCTGTAGTGCCGCCGCCTGGAGGTGAACTCCAACTAATCAATCCAGGATAACGAATGCTTCGAACATCTACACCGAAAATGTGATGGTAATATTCGCACCATCTTTCACCAGACTGTTTGCTGATTCCGTATACAGTTGACGGTTCCATGATCGTATATTGTGGTGTATTTTCCTTTGGCGTTGTAGGTCCGAAAACCGCAATACTCGAAGGCCAGAAAATCTTTTTAATCTTTTTGGCTTTGGCTAAATTCAAAACATGAAACAACGAATTCATGTTCAAATCCCAAGCAAAGGCTGGGTTTTTTTCAGCGGTAGCCGACAACAATGCCGCCATCAGATAAACATCTGTAATTTGATGCACTTCTACCAAATGTTCGATTTGATTAAAGTCTAAAGCATTCACCACTTCAAAAGGACCAGAATTTACCACATCCGTATTCATTTTTCGAATGTCTGATGCAATGACGTTTTCTGTTCCGTAAAGGGTTCTTAATTTATGGGTTAGCTCGGTTCCGATTTGTCCGCAGGCGCCGATGATAAGAATTTTAGTATGCATTGTTGTGGTTGTTTGTGGGGATAAAGATACGAATTTGAAAGTACTACAAAAGATAAAGTATGGTCACAAAGACACAAAAGCGCTAAGAAAAATCTAGAATTATTTTGGATTTTTAGGCAAAAATCTAATTTCATGTTAAACGACAATCCGCTTTCTACTTTCATTCTACCTTTGTAACTTTGCCGCTCAATGTTTTGCTATGCACTATAAAAGGTTTTTCACTTTAGTATCGATTTTACTGTTGCTGTCTTGTCAAAAAAATGACGAGAAGCAATTGGCGGAACAACAAAAAGATGCGCAAGCCAAAGCTTTGATCTTTACTAAAATCAGCAAAGGGTGGCATTTTACAACACCTGTTTTAAATCCGACCACACAAACGATGGTGCAAAACTGGAGAGAATTGCGAGAGTTCAACACCGAATTAAATCTAACCCCAAAAAGTTCCATAGGCGCTTTCCAGAAAAAAGCGAAAGATTTGTCAAAATTGGCACTAGCATTAAACAACAATATTCCACCAGCATTCAACAAACCGCAAATAAAAAGCAGGATTACTGCCTTGGTCACTAAAATCAATTCGATCAATTTATTCATCCATCTCGACGCGATTCCGGAACAAAAAGTAATCGCTCTGGTTGCAGAAGTTGATTCAGAAATGCTATCCATCTACAAACAAATGGATGAAATTGTTCGCAAAAATCAAATTCCATTAGAAGAAGGAGAATCGGATATGATTCGCATGTTAGACACTACCCGAGCCATTCCCAACTAATACATCCCTAAATATTTTACCAAAATTTTGAGTAAAAACAACCTCATTCAACTGTATGATTCGTCGGCTAAAGTCAAGCAAATTGGCGATAGTTTGCAATTGCATGGACAAAAAATTCATCTTAATGGACTAATCGGTTCGTCGCTTTCTTTTGTTGTACAATCGTTATTCAAAAAGTCTGAATTTCCTTTTCTGGTTGTTTTAAATGACAAAGAAGAAGCCGCTTATTATTTGAACGATTTAGAGCAAATGGTTGGCGAAGAAGACGTGTTGTTTTATCCTGGTTCTTATCGCCGTCCATATCAAATTGAAGATACTGACAATGCCAATGTGCTGTTGCGTGCCGAGGTATTGAACCGCATCAATTCGCGTAAAAAACCCGCAGTTGTTGTTACTTATCCTGAAGCGCTTTTTGAAAAAGTGGTCACCAAAAAAGAACTCGACAAGAATACTTTGAAAGTGGCCGTTGGCGATCAGATTTCGATTGAGTTTATCAATGAAGTGTTGTTTGAATACGAATTCAAACGCGTAGATTTTATCACAGAACCTGGCGAGTTTTCCGTGCGTGGTGGTATCATTGATGTCTTTTCGTTTTCGAATGACAATCCGTATCGAATAGAATTTTTCGGCAATGAAGTCGATAGCATCCGAAGCTTCGATGTAGAAACCCAACTCTCGATCGAAAAGCAAAAAAAGATTGCCATTATTCCGAATGTTGAAAATAAATTCTTTCAAGAAAACCGCGAAAGTTTCCTAGATTACATTCATCAAAACACGATTGTATTCATTCAAAATACAGAATTACTAATCTCTAAATTAGAGAAGTTGTTCGATAAAGCAGACGATATTTTCAAGAACTTAAACGCCACAATAAAACACGTTCCGCCAGAAAAAATATTCCTGCATCAAAAAGAATTTCTAAAAAAAGCTTTAGATTTTACGGTGGTCGAGTTGAGTTCAAAGCCAACCTTCAACATTGCCAAAGCTTTTGATTTTCATATACAACCGCAACCGTCGTTTAACAAACAATTCGATTTGTTGCTGAACAACCTCAACGACAACCATTTTAACGGTTATAAAAACTACCTGTTTTGTTCGAGTGGCGCGCAAGAAAAACGTTTTCATGATATTTTTGAAAGTCTCGACGAAGCCAACCACGAAAGCATTCGCAAGCAATATCACACAGTAGTTTTTCCGTTGTATCAAGGCTTTATCGAAGAGGAAAATCAGATTGCTTGTTATACCGATCATCAAATTTTTGAGCGTTATCACAAGTTCAGTATCAAAAATGGTTACTCGAAAAAACAAACCATTACGCTCAAAGAACTCAACACTTTGGCGGTAGGCGATTACGTAACACACATCGATCACGGGATTGGGAAGTTTGGCGGTTTGCAGAAAATTCAAGTCGAAGGTAAAACCCAAGAAGCCATCAAACTGGTTTATGCCGACAACGATATTGTGTATGTGAGCATTCATTCCTTACACAAAATCTCAAAATACAATGGCAAAGATGGTGCGCCACCGAAAATCTATAAATTAGGTTCTGGTGCTTGGAAAGCGTTGAAGCTAAAAACCAAAGCACGGGTCAAACATATTGCGTTCAATTTGATACAGTTGTATGCGAAACGCCGATTGGAAAAAGGATTCCGTTTTGCGCCCGACAGTTATTTGCAAGCCGAATTGGAAAGTTCATTTATTTACGAAGACACGCCCGATCAAACCAAATCGACACAAGAAGTAAAAGCCGACATGGAAAGTGATCGCCCAATGGATCGTCTGGTTTGTGGTGACGTTGGTTTTGGTAAAACGGAAGTTGCGATTCGTGCCGCTTTTAAAGCTGTAGACAATAGCAAACAAGTCGCCGTTTTGGTGCCGACAACCATTTTAGCCTATCAACATTATAGAACTTTTACCGAACGTTTGAAAGATATGCCAGTGACTATTGGTTATTTAAATCGATTTAGAACGGCGAAACAAAAGTCAGATACGCTTAAAGATTTGGCCGATGGCAAACTTGATATTGTCATTGGAACGCACCAACTGGTCAATAAGAATGTCGTCTTCAAGGATTTGGGATTGCTGATTGTAGACGAAGAACAGAAGTTCGGCGTGAACGTCAAAGACAAACTCAAAACCATCGCTGCGAATGTGGATACGTTGACCTTAACCGCTACGCCAATTCCGAGAACGTTGCAGTTTTCATTAATGGCAGCGCGCGATTTATCAGTAATTACCACGCCACCACCGAATCGTTATCCTATAGAAAGCAATGTTGTGGCATTTAGTGAAGAGTTGATTCGCGATGCGATTTCGTATGAGATTCAACGCAACGGACAAGTCTTTTTCATCAACAACCGTATTGAGAATATCAAAGAAGTGGCCGGAATGATTCAGCGATTGGTACCCGATGCGCGTGTCGGAATTGGTCACGGACAAATGGAAGGCAGCAAACTCGAAGAACTGATGCTTGCTTTTATGAATGGAGAATTTGATGTTTTGGTAGCGACGACGATTATCGAAAGTGGACTCGATGTTCCGAATGCCAATACGATTTTCATCAACAATGCGAATAATTTTGGACTGTCGGATTTGCACCAGATGCGTGGGCGTGTTGGGCGTAGCAATAAGAAAGCGTTTTGTTATTTTATTTGTCCACCGTATTCGATGATGACGGATGATGCGCGCAAACGAATTCAGGCTTTGGAGCAGTATAGTGAACTCGGAAGTGGTTTCAATATTGCGATGAAGGATTTGGAAATTCGTGGTGCTGGCGATTTATTAGGTGGCGAGCAAAGTGGTTTTATCAATGAGATTGGTTTTGAAACCTATCAGAAAATCATGAATGAAGCCATTGAGGAATTGAAGGAAAACGAGTTTAAAGATTTATACGAAGCCGAAGATCAACCTGAAAAGGAATACGTTAAAGATTTGCAGATTGATACTGATTTCGAATTGTTATTTCCCGATGAATACATCAACAACATTTCAGAGCGACTGAACTTGTATAATGAGTTGAGTTTAATCAAAAATGAAGCGGAACTGCAAGCTTACGAAACCAAACTCATTGACCGTTTCGGACCGTTGCCTAAACCAGCGATTTCTTTATTGAACAGCATTAAAATCAAATGGATTGCTTCGAAAGTTGGGATTGAAAAACTCGTGATGAAGCAAGGCAAAATGATTGGTTATTTTGTATCGGATCAGCAGAGCAATTATTATACATCGCCACAATTTCATAAGGTATTGCAGTTTGTACAGAAGCAATCGCAATTGTGTCAGATGAAAGAAAAGCAGACGCCGAACGGTTTGCGTTTGCTGTTGACTTTTGATCATGTGAAATCGATTCGGAAAGCTTTGGAATTGATGGAATTGATGGAACAATAAGTTAATTTCAAACCTACTAGGTTTTGAAAACCTAGTAGGTTTCTAATCTATTAATAATTCTTCTACATCTTTTAAATCTTGATTAATTGAATGATAATATTTAAAACTGTCTACATCTTTAAATAGTTCTATTACTTTTTTTCGTTGAAGTTTTGTTGGCTTATCAGAGACAACTGTTCCGTATGACGACCATGGATACTCCACAATAGAAGTCGTAAATCTATGATGCACAGGATTGTTATGGATGTAATAAATTAGCTTTTGAAAATATGCATCAGAGGTTACTATTCTTCTTTTGAAATTTTTTTCGAATAAACTTCCTGTTCGTTTATATCTTTTATTTATTGCCTTTGTATAGGCATTAAACAAATTTGAAAATTGCTTTGAAGCGCTAACTGTTTTTGGATTTTCTGTTGCAGAATATTCTAGTTTTGTAATATCTATTTCGCTATCTTCTTTGATATAAACTAACAAATGAAAGTGGTTTTTCATCAAACACCAAGCATAAGTTTCTGCTATTGGATCTATATATTGTTCATATAGTTTTAAAAAGTGACTATAGTTTTCATTTTCAAAAAACAAATTCACACTATTATTACCTCTATTATAAATATGGTAATATTTACCTTTTTCGATTGGTATAAGTTTCATATAATTCTGTTTGGCGTTTAATAAATATCTAAACCTACTAGGTTTTGAAAACCTAGTAGGTTTAAAATTAAATAAAAATACAAACTATTTAAAACCTAAACGTTTTTTTCTATAAATTTAAACCTTCCAGCTTTTGAAAACCTGGAAGGTTTAAAACTTGAACTTCTATTATCTACTTCACACCCGTACTACCAAAGCCGCCTTCACCTCTTGACGTTTCTGATAGTTTTTCTACTGCAATCCATTCGGCGCGTTCGTGTTTTGCTATAATCAGTTGTGCAATGCGTTCGCCGTTTTCGATAACGAAAGGCTCGTTGGAAAGATTGACCAAAATCACTCCGATTTCACCGCGATAATCCGCATCTACAGTTCCTGGCGAATTAAGTACGGTGATGCCTTTTTTGGCTGCCAGTCCGCTTCTTGGGCGCACTTGTGCTTCGTAACCTATGGGTAATTCTATGAAAAGTCCCGTTTTAACGATAGCTCTTTCAAGCGGGTTGAGCGTGATGGATTCGGTTAGGTTGGCACGTAAGTCCATGCCTGCGGACGCTATGGTTTCGTAGTTTGGTAAGGCGTGTTGCGATTGGTTGATGATTTTGATTTTCATGGAGGTTATTTTTGGAACGCGGATGCCACGGATATTGCGGATTTACGCGGAATTTTATTTTAGATATTCGTTGATTTTTACGGATTGCCCTAGCCCGATAGCAGTGGTTATCCTTTTGTGCCGGCGTTCGGCGCAAAAGATATTAACGTATAGCGGGAAATAGCTTCTAAGTCGATTTACGATTCATAATGCGCTGTAAAGTTTCTTTTTCGTTGTGGTATATAAAATATAGAAACACGATCAGTAGCGCGGCTCCTACAAAGTAATTCTCGCGGAAAAAGTAGAACGACGTGATGGAAAACACGATAGACAAACCTAGATAACTTCCTATTTTTTTCTTGTCGTATGGAATCGGATAATGCTTTTGTCCCATAAAATAGGAGATCAACATCATGCTTCCGTAGGCTGCAATGGTGGCAATGGCGGAACCCATATAGCTGTAATGTGGTATTAATAGGAAGTTGAGCAGCAAGGTTCCGATGGCTCCAATGATGGAGATTAATGCACCAATGTATGTTTTATCGATGAGTTTGTACCAGACGGATAAATTGGTGTAAATGCCGAGGAAAAAATTGGCTAAGATGATTAGTGGGACGACCTTCATGGCTTCCCAATAGGATGCATCTCGAATCATGATTGTTTTGAATAAATCGGCAAATACGATTACGCCCAGCATGATGAATGAACCAAAAATCACGAAATATTTGGTGACTGTGGCGTAGGTTTGGGTGGCGTTTTCTTTGTCGGCGTGGCTGAAGAAAAACGGTTCGATGCCTAAAGTATA
>ERZ724520.1926-NODE-1926-length-9973-cov-6.113833_pt1 | contig 9973 bp, 7 predicted proteins | sample MGYA00376053_ERZ724520 | MGnify/ENA primary metagenome ERZ724520 (study PRJEB28724, sample SAMN07190886) | activated sludge metagenome | isolation source: activated sludge of sewage treatment plant in Hong Hong | place: USA: Christiansburg, Virginia | collected... | reverse complement strand
TACAAAATGCAACCCCATATCATAAGCAAGATTATACCGCCCCAACAGCCCTAGTCGTAGGAACCGAAGCGACAGGATTAACCCAAGAATGGCGCGATCATGCCACACAAAACATTATCATTCCGATGCAAGGCGCAATCGATTCGATGAATGTTTCTGTAGCAGCAGCTGTTCTTATTTTTGAAGCCAAAAGACAACGTAATTTTAATTAATCTCTTATGAAAAAAATCGCATTGCTAAGCCTGACTCTTGCATTCAGTTGTGCTGCCATGGCACAAATTTCTGCTACTCAAATTGATGATTTGGTTGGTCGCACTTTGAAAACTTTTGATGTGCCCGGGATTGCAGTTGCCATTGTCAAAGACGGAAAAGTGATCCATGCCAAAGGTTATGGCGTAACCTCAATTTTGACGCAAAAGCCTGTGAATGAAAATACTTTATTTGGCATTGCATCGAACAGCAAAGCTTTTACCAGTGCTGCTTTGGCGATTTTAGTCGATGAAGGAAAATTGCAATGGGACGATAAAGTCACCAAGTACATTCCGGAATTTAAAATGTATAATGAATACGTGACGAAAGAATTCACGATAAGAGATTTGTTGACACACCGCAGCGGACTAGGATTAGGTGCCGGCGATTTGATGATTTGGCCCGACGGCAATAATTTTACCACGCAAGACATCATCAACAATTTGCAATATCTAAAACCAGTTTCAGCGTTCAGAGCCAAATACGATTACGACAATCTGTTGTATATCGTTGCAGGAGAAGTTGTGCATCGTGCTAGCGGATTGTCATGGTGTGATTTTATTGAAAGCCGTATTATGAAACCTTTGGAAATGAACAACAGTTCTTCCTCTTTTTTGAGATTGAAAGATACTTCAAATGTGATTACACCTCATGTGCCCACCGACGGAAAACTCAAAGCCATCGCAAGGTATAAAAGCAATGTCTTCGATCCTGCTGCCGGAATTTATTCGAGCGTGCATGATTTGAGCAAATGGGTAATCATGCAATTACAAAACGGCAAGTACGGTGTCGAGAAACAAAACAAAATATTCTCTGAAAAGCAACATGCCGAAATGTGGACCGCACAAACCATCATGCCCAACAAACCCACAGCACCCTATTTTTCGCATTTTAAATCGTATGGATTGGGCTGGCAACTTACCGAGGTAAAGGGAAATTTTCAAGTGTCGCATACCGGCGGATTGGACGGTATTGTAACCCAAGTCATGATGTTGCCAGAACTCAATTTAGGTATTACTGTACTGACAAACCAACAAACTGGTGCCGCCTTTAACGCCATTTCAAATACGATTAAAGACAGTTATCTTGGGATCAAATCTGAGGATTATGTAACATTATACAGCAACCAATTAAAAGAAAAAGAAGACAATGCAGATAAAATTACTGAGGAAGTTTGGACGACTATCGAGCGAAACAAAAAACTCAAAATTTTTATAGATCTTAAAAAATATACGGGTACTTTCAGAGACAATTGGTTGGGCGATATTGTGCTTACAGAGAAAAAAGGCAAGCTCTACTTCCACTCCAATCGCTCACCGCAACTTAGCGGAGAACTGTTTTTCTATAAAGACAATACCTTAGCCGTAAAATGGAACAACCGCAGTTTTCTTGCTGATGCTTTCGTAATTTTTTCTGAAGATAATACCAACATCAAGATGAAACCGATATCACCCTTGACCGATTTCAGTTACGATTTTCAAGATTTGGATTTTGTAAAACTACACACAAAAAACACGAACTAAAGTTCTTTACCCTTTGCGCCTCTGCGTCTTTGCGAGCCTATATGATACTCTCGCAAAGACGCAGAGACGCAAAGAAAAAATTCATTCATTCATTCATTCATTCATTCATTCATTCATTCATACCACACGCTTCATTATATACTAGATTGCGTGAAGGATAGCAGTGAATATCCTTTTGTGGCGGCGTTCGACGCAAAAGATATCGCGTATAGCCTGACCCTTGTGGGCACGCCCCAATTATCATTATTAATTATTAATTATTAATTGTACATTTAAAGAGTTATTTCTATTTTTAAAGAATGAACTTTACATACTATGGTTGAGATTGATATTGAAAAAGAAAACAAAGCAATTGCTAAGGAATACAAAGAATTGCTCCGCATTAGCTACCAAACTTTAAGCGCCGAAGACAAAAAATTAATTCGTAAAGCCTTTGATGTAGCCGTTGACGCGCATCAAGACCAACGTCGAAAATCTGGTGAAGCTTACATTTTTCATCCGATTGCTGTAGCTAAAATTGTAGCTTCTGAAATTGGTTTGGGTGCCACAGGAATCGCTGCTGCGTTGATGCATGACGTGGTAGAAGATACCGATATTACCGTTGCCGAAATCGAAAAAATGTTCAATCCAAAAGTTGCACAGCTTGTGGAAGGATTGACCAAAATCTCACAAGTTCAAAAAGATTTGAATGTGTCGATGCAAGCGGAAAATTTCCGTAAAATGCTTTTGACATTGAATGATGATGTACGTGTAATTCTAATCAAACTCGCCGATCGACTCCACAATATGCAAACGATGGAATCGATGCCAGAACACAAGCAGGTTAAAATCGCATCAGAAACCTTATACATTTATGCACCACTAGCCCACCGATTGGGACTTTACAACATCAAAAGCAAACTCGAAGATTTGGGTTTGAAATATACCGAGCCAGCTGTTTACAACGACATTGTTAGTAAAATAAAAGAAACCAAAGAGCAGCAAGACGCTTACATCAATGACATTTCAGAAGTTTTAAAAAAATCGTTAGACGAAGAAGGCGTTGATTATGTGATCAAAGGCCGACCGAAATCTATTTACTCCATTCGACGTAAAATGAAAGCGCAGAATGTGAGTTTTGATGAAGTCTACGATAAGTTTGCTTTGCGCATCGTGTACAAATCGAATCCTCATGATGAGAAATTCATTGCTTGGAAAATATATTCCATCGTAACCGACCATTATCGCCCAAGTCCAAGTAGGTTACGCGATTGGATTTCATCTCCAAAATCTACCGGTTACGAAGCTTTGCACATCACGGTTATGGGACCAAAAGGCCGCTGGGTTGAAATTCAAGTTCGCAGCGAGCGCATGGATGAAATTGCCGAAAAAGGCTACGCAGCACATTACAAATACAAACAAGGCGCCACCGAAGAAAGCGGTTTGGATGTGTGGCTCAATTTACTCAAAGAAGCACTAGAAAACTCAGAAACCAACGCGGTTGATTTTGTAGAAGATTTTAAAATGAATCTCTACGCCAAAGAAATTTTCGTGTTTACACCCAAAGGCGAAATCAAATCGTTGCCTAAAGGAGCAACTTCTTTAGATTTTGCGTTTAGCATTCACTCAGAAATTGGTGTCAAAACGCGCGGAACTCGTGTCAATGGCAAACTAGTTCCACTCAATACCGAACTCAAAAGTGGCGATCAAGTAGAAATCATCACTTCTCAAAATCAAAAACCAACGTCGCATTGGTTGGATTATGTAACGACTTCGAGAGCAAAAAATAAAATCCGAAACGTTCTCAACGAAGACACCAAGAAAACAGCCGAAGAAGGCAAAGAATTACTCACGCGAAAATTAAAACAGCTTAAGATTACGATCAGCGAACAAGTCATCAACGAATTGGTGAATTTCTTCAAACTAAAAACGAGTTTGGATTTGTTTTACCGCGTCGGAATAGGCTCAATCGAAAACCAACAACTCAAAGATTACGCAGCGCAAAAGAGCAATACGTTGATGAATTTCTTCAAGAATAAAATCAAACGCTCGCCCAACACTGCCGACGAAGACATTCACAAACCCATCATCAGCAGCAATTACGACATGCTGGTTTTTGGTGCCGAACAAGATCGATTGGATTATAAATTATCGACATGCTGCAACCCAATTCCAGGCGATGAAGTGTTTGGTTTTGTGACGATTAATGAAGGCATCAAAGTGCACAAAAAAGATTGTCCGAACGCCATCAGTTTGCAATCGAACTACGCATACCGAATCATACTTGCGAAATGGATCGACTCGACACAACAAGAATTCAAAGCCATCTTGCACATCACCGGAATGGATACTTTAGGATTGACCAACGAGTTGACGAAAGTGATATCCAACAACATGCACGTGAATATCCAAAGCATCTCGCTCAGTGGTGATGCCGGTATTTTCAACGGACAAGTCACCGTAATCGTCCAGAACAACATCATTCTGAAAAAACTCATCGACAACATCAAGAAAATTGACGGCGTTGATAAAGTCACACGTGTCAATAAAAATTAAGCCACCACACTCTGCGCCTTTGCGCCTTTGCGCCTTTGCGAGATACATGTAAAATGCTCGCAAAGACGCAAAGGCGCAAAGATTTTATAATACTTACAGAAATGCCGTATATAAATGTTGAAAACTAACCCTTATTGTTGAAGTTTTTAAAACGTAAATCCACATACTACTAAATAAAAAAATTACCTTTGTGACATGACATTAATAGCTACCGATAACAGTAAAAATCAGGAAATTGTAAAGAATGTTTTTACAATGTATCTCGAAAACAATGGGCATCGAAAAACGCCGGAACGCTTTGCTATTCTTCAGGAAATTTACGACAGCGAAGAACATTTTGATATCGAAAATCTCTACATCAAAATGAAAAACAAAAACTACCGCGTAAGTCGAGCCACACTCTACAACACCATCGAATTGCTGCTAGATTGTGCCCTAGTTCGCAAGCACCAATTCGGTCAAAACCAAGCGCATTACGAAAAGTCGTATTTCGACAAGCAGCACGATCACATCATCATGACCGACACCGGCGAAGTGATCGAGTTCTGCGATCCGCGCATTCAAACCATCAAACAAACTATCGAAGAAATTTTCGGCATAGAAATCCACAACCATTCCCTGTATTTCTATGGAAACCGGAAGAAAATAATTGATAATGGATAATTAACAATTGATAATTGGGCGTTGCGCTGGCTGGAACATATCAATTAAATAGCAAATCCTCACAAGCCATCGCCGGGCTTTCGGCACTCGCTTCCCGATTGCATCGGGAGAGCTCAGACAAAGCCTCAATCCCTAACGCAGAATACAGATAACAACAAAAACATACAAAACAACAACAACTAAATACTAATGAATAATTGCAACTCATAATCATTGGAAAAATACAATTCAAAGTTCCAATAATTATCAATTATCAATTATCAATTATCAATTAAAAAAAATGACTGTAGATTTATTACTAGGATTACAATGGGGCGACGAAGGCAAAGGAAAAATTGTAGATGTGCTCACTTCAAAATATGATATCATTGCCCGTTTTCAAGGCGGTCCAAACGCTGGACATACCTTAGAATTTGATGGTATCAAACACGTATTGCGAACCATTCCATCCGGAATATTCCACAAAAACGCCATCAACATCATCGGAAACGGTGTAGTCATCGATCCCGTAGTTTTCAAAAGTGAACTAGATGGTTTGGCTAAATTCAACCTCGATATCAAAAACAAATTAATCATTTCGCGAAAAGCACACCTTATTTTACCAACGCACCGCCTACTCGACGCCGCTTCAGAAGCTTCCAAAGGAAAAGCAAAAATCGGCTCGACACTCAAAGGCATCGGTCCAACGTATATGGACAAAACCGGAAGAAACGGTTTGCGTGTGGGTGATATCGAACTCGAAGACTTCAAGGAACGCTACCAAACTTTAGCCGACAAGCACGAAGCAATGATTAAGTTTTACGATGTCAACATCCAATACAACCTTTCAGAATTAGAAAAAGAATTCTTCGATGCGGTTGAAGATTTAAAACAACTCACCTTCATCGATTCAGAAGAATATTTACACCAAGCGCAAAAAGCAGGGAAATCAATTCTTTGCGAAGGCGCACAAGGCTCATTACTCGATGTAGATTTCGGAACCTATCCATTTGTGACTTCTTCAAATACCACAGCAGCAGGTGCTTGTACAGGTTTGGGCATCGCTCCTAATAAAATCAAAGAAGTTTACGGCATATTCAAAGCCTACACAACGCGAGTTGGTAGCGGTCCATTTCCTACAGAAGATTTTGAAGAAGCTGGCGATATCATGGCAAAAGTCGGCAATGAATTCGGCTCGGTAACCGGAAGAAAAAGACGTTGTGGTTGGTTGGATTTGGTGGCGTTAAAATACGCTGTTCAAATCAACGGTGTAACCCAATTGATGATGATGAAAGGCGATGTTTTGTCAGGTTTTGAAACATTGAAAGTGGCTACCGCTTACGCATACAAAGGCCAAAAAATTGAGCATCTACCCTATAACATCGAACCCGAAAACGTCACGCCAATTTACCAAGAGTTCAAAGGTTGGCAGGCTGATTTAACCGGAATGAGTTCGTATGATGAATTGCCAAATGAACTCAAATCCTACATCGAATTCATAGAAAAAGAAGTCGAAGTGCCTATAAAAATTGTGTCTGTTGGTCCTGATAGAAAGCAGACGATTATGAAATAAAAAACACAGATTTCACAGATTGCCTTAATAATTCCTAAAAATCCGTGTAAATCAGTAAAATCCGCGTTATCAGCGTTCCATAAAACATGACAAAACTATTTTTAAAATTCTTTGAAAGTGAGAAAGCTGGTGGTATCGTCTTGGTGCTTGTAACCATGCTTTCCTTATTTCTAGCAAATTCAGTTTGGCAAACTGAATATATCGCATTTTGGCATCATCATATTGGATCACACAGCCTAGTTGATTGGATTAATGATGGTTTGATGGCGATTTTCTTTCTACTTATTGGTTTAGAATTGGAACGTGAGATATACGATGGTGAGCTTTCAGACATCAAAAATGCTTCACTTCCTTTGTTTGGTGCTTTGGGCGGTATGATTGTTCCAGCCGGAATTTACTTGTTTCTGAATTTTGGAACACCAACCCAATCAGGAGCTGGAATTCCGATGGCTACTGATATTGCTTTTGCGATTGGAATTCTTTCATTATTGGGTAATCGCGTCCCTACTTCCTTAAAAATATTTTTAACAGCACTCGCAGTGATTGATGATTTGGGTGCTATTATGGTCATTGCTATTTTCTATACCAAATCGATTTCATTTTATCATCTCGGGATTGCCATGGGCATTTGGGTTGTTTTGTTAATCTTGAACCGATTAAAAATCCGCAACCTTATTCCGTATTTGGTTGGAGGTTTTATCATGTGGTATTTTATGATGCAAACCGGAATTCACGCTACCATTACTGGTGTTTTGGTTGCTTTTGCTATTCCGTTTGGAAACGGTGATGAAAAATCAACATCTTATATTTTGCAAGACTTTTTACATTATCCCGTCGCATTTTTCATTTTACCCTTATTTGCCTTAGCGAATACTTGCATTCCACTTGGAAACCATTTGATTCCAAGTTTATTGCATGCCAATAGTATCGGAATTATCCTTGGGTTGGTTATAGGTAAACCACTTGGAATCGTATTATTCTCATTACTTGGTGTTGGTATAGGTTTGTGTACTTTGCCGAGTGATTTAAAATGGAAAAATATCATCGGTGCAGGATTTTTAGGAGGCATAGGGTTTACCATGTCGATTTTCATTACTCTTTTAGCTTTTGATGATACAGAAGTTATTAATCATTCTAAAATAGCCATTCTAGTAGCTTCATTGTTGGCTGGATGTATTGGATTTTTCTTTTTGAAGTTTACTTTAAAAAAATAAAAAAAGCCGCACTTTTCAGTACGGCTTCAAATTATTGAAAGATTCTTTTACAAACTTAAAATGAAAGATTCTGAAGGTTCAATAGTAATTCTGACACTACCCATTCCTTCTCTAACTATTAATTGTGTGCTGCCTTTTTGATAAAGTTGTTCTTTTAATTCATAAGTCCCATCTTTCAATTTCCATTGGCTGATGATTTCGTTTGGAATCAATAAATCAAATTCACTTTTAGTAACCCAAGAAAAATTGTTAATGATAATTAGTTTTTGAGAATCAGACCAACGAACGAAAGAATAAAGTCCCTCATCGTATTTACCACGTCTAATTCCAATTGAACTTTCTGCTTGGGCAACACTTCCATTTGATTGACTTCGATTGTAAGATTGCAACTCTTGGAATTTCCCCATCAAAGCGGAGCTGTTAATCGAAAAGTTTAGCAAACGGGTATAAAAATCGCGCAAGCTTTTTTCTGTTTCAGACAATTGTCCGCCGTCAAAATTACCATCATTCATCCATCTTTGGTGGTTCGGAACACCTATATAATCAAAAATAGATGTTCTTGTAGGTTTACCAAATCCTGCATCTTCTTTTCCGGCTTCACCAACCTCTTGACCGAAATAAATCATCGTCGGAGAAGTTCCCAAAGTTGTAGAAAGCACCATCAAAGGTTTTCCTTTTTCAGGACTACCAGCAAAATCTTTACTGGCCAATCGTTGTTCATCATGATTGTCTAAAAAGTGTAACATGTGATGCTCTATATCAGCATATTTCTCTTGGATTTGAGAAATAGGATCTGGTAACGCTTTTCCTTGAACAATACTTTTCAAATGATCATATAAATCTACTTTGTCATACAAATAATCCATTTTCCCTAAATAAATATAGTTTCTGTATTCATTAGGATTGTATACTTCTGCCAATAAAAAAGCATTTGGGTTTTTCATTTTGATGGCAGAGTTCATATAACTCCAAAATTCATAAGGAACCATTTCTGCCATATCATATCGGAAACCATCGATGCCTTTAGCAGTCCAATACAAAGCAATGTCACGAAATTTCTTCCAAGAATTGGGTACGTCTTTATTCAACCAAAAAGCATAATGTGCTTTGTAGTCTTTTTTGTCAAATCCTTCAGGCAATTCAGGAAAATCTTTAGAACCATCAGGGCGAATTCCGTAATTAATTTTTACGGTTTCATACCAATCGTTGATATCGGGTTTGGCCATGCGTGAACCGTTACCAGTCCATTTCGCTGGATTTTCTTCAAACTTTCCATCAATTAATGGATTCTTTTCACCATTCAAAGGCATATAATTTTCAGAAGTTGGTACTTGAAATGCTTGTCCGGGAATGTAATAAAAATTGTTATTTCGGTCGTATTCTACTTTTTTATTATCATCAGCTCCGAAATTACGAACCCCTTTTGGGTTTGATTTACCTTCGTATTTTCGGGCTATATGATTGGGGACAATATCGATGATTGCTTTCAAACCGTTTTGATGAGTTCTTGTAATCAAAGCTTCAAATTCTTGCAAACGATTGGCTGGATTCTCTGCCAAATCTGGGTTAACATTATAATAATCCTTCACGGCATAAGGTGACCCTGCTCGGCCTTTCACAACTTCTGGATCATCATTAGAAATGTCATACTTTGTGTAATCATTCACCAAAGCATGATGCGGAACACCAGTGTACCAAATATGAGTCACACCTAACTTTTTAATCTCTTGAAGTGCTTTATCTGTAAAATCGTTAAATTTTCCAACGCCGTTTTCTTCGAGGGTTCCCCATGGTTTGTTGGTTGTTTTTTTATTTCCAAACAAGCGGGTAAATACTTGATAGACGACAGCTTTTCTTTCACCAACAGCTGCAGGCTTTTTGACAGCGGTTGAAGTAGTTTTGGTGGGCATGGCTTTCTTTTTTTGGTTTTGAGCATTGACAGATAAGGAGAACCCTATCAAAACGAGTAAAATGATTTTTTTCATTATTTCTTTATTTTTTAAAGACAGATTTACAAATATAAAAATTTGAATCACACTTCCAATCTTCTAATAAATTATTCTTAATAACCGCTTTGGTTGGTGCCTTTTTCATAAATTTGGCAAAAAATAAAAACGTTGAAGAAAATACAATTATTGATCGCTATTGGTTTCTTTTTTATTGGATTTCAATCGATATGGGCGCAAACTCCCAAAAAAATTATTATTGAATATTCTGATTTTCTCGATGTGAATCAA
>ERZ724520.1925-NODE-1925-length-9976-cov-4.688539_pt1 | contig 9976 bp, 4 predicted proteins | sample MGYA00376053_ERZ724520 | MGnify/ENA primary metagenome ERZ724520 (study PRJEB28724, sample SAMN07190886) | activated sludge metagenome | isolation source: activated sludge of sewage treatment plant in Hong Hong | place: USA: Christiansburg, Virginia | collected... | reverse complement strand
GTGTTTTTTAAAAATGTCTTTCTTTACTTCTGATGTTAAATACATGTTATTCTTCTTTTATTGTTATCTATAAATAGGGTTACAAATATAATGAATTTTGTAATACCTACAAGTTTTATGATTTATTTATCGTTATTTTTTTTAATATTTCCTGCAAAAATGACCATAACCTCAACAATTAGTTAGAGATTACAATTTTTTTAGTTACAGTTTCTCCTGATTTTAGCTTACAATTCACAAAATACAAGCCATCATTCAAGTTATTTAAATTAATGTTATACAAGTTAGAGCCAACATTATCAATACTTCCATACTGAACTTCTTTTCCAGCAACATCTAAAATTGTATAATTAAGCGATGTAAGTTCATTTAAATCAAGCAAAAGACTTAATGTATTTTTGGCTGGATTAGGAAATAATTGAAAATCGAAATTTGATTTTTTTACCTCAGCAACAGGCAAAAAGAAACCTACAGTAAAGCGTTCTTGAATTTGGCAACCAAAATCGCCATTAAATGTTTTTAAAATTGTTGGAGAGGTAGCCGATTGAAATCTAATGGTTCCAATACCAGGATTTACCGAATAATATGGATAAACCCACCAATTAATACCATCACAGCCATCATCATCCATAGTAAAGGTATAACAACCATTTGGTAAACTAACTGTATCTACATACAAACCAACCGAAGCTGTACTTGTAGCATATTGATTATTAATTCTACTTTTTACAATAGTACCAGCATCGTTAGTTATTTTCCAGTTGGTTTCGCTATAAATTCCATTAATTGCACTAACCGATTTATTAGTTTTAAAATATACTACAAATTTATTTGGGTAAGATTTAACATCAACAAATTTAGAAGTATAAACATTATTAAATAAATTTTGGTCGCCAGTTACACCGTTAACTTTAGCAATAGCTACTTCAAAAATATTTGATTCATTCCCATTAAAAACCGTAACACTTGAACCCAAATCAATGACTGTATCTTTTAAAAAGCTCAAATTACCTATAAAAGTATATGTACTCACTGCCCCACCTTTTAAATTATAATTAATAACCACACTAGTAATTGGTGTTGTACCTGTATTTTTAATTTTTATTTTAGGATTAGAACAAATATTATTTGAACGGAAATAATTAGCATCATCGGTTGGCGCAAGAATATCTTCAATTGACGCATCAAGTGAAAAATTTGGTGCGGCGTATGTAATTAACTGAGAAACTATGTTATACCCCCCAGCATTTGTAGGTGTTGGAGTAGTATATAGCTCCATATTAATATCTGTAGTAAAAGTTGATGATGGTGAAGTATATGAAGTTATATCATGTACAATTGGTTTAACTTGTTTACCAGGACACCAATTAGCTCTTTCATAAAGCCAAGTTCCAGTTTGAGGAAAAATATCATTTATTCCACAATCATTTCTCCATAATTGTTTTTGCGAAATTTGAGTACCATTAAGCATTAAATCATAGTATTTACTACAAAATTCGCCACATCCATTATCATCAGAGCCGTGTCCGCTAATAGTGTTTTTCACAAAAGCTTTTGCTGCTGGCGCATTGTAAACAAAAGATTTAGGTATTAAATGATTTTCGATTGGATTAGTAGTTAAACCATAATTAAAATATCCATCGTAAATATTTTTAACACCTAACGAATTCATTGGAGGAGTACCTTCAATCATTTCTAACTTTAAAGTTAATGTAAAACCCCATGAATAACCATCATATTTATATCTAAAATCTAAATTACCGTTTAGTAAAGATGAATAATCTGTAACATCAATTATATAATCATGTTTACGATTTGTAGCTAACCAATCGGTTGCATAGGGTGTAATTACCCTCGCAATTTCAACAGTATCTGAAGTTGGAGGCTTTATATACACTTGTGTAGTGTAATCCCAAGAACCACAATAAGTAGTACCAGAAGGACAGGCATATCTACCCAAAATATAATGCAATCTTATTTTACGATAAGTTTTACCAGTTGGAAGAACTGCGGTGGTATCATAGTTACCATAATACGTTATTTTACGAGTATTATAAATAGTTACCCATGTGGTATCTCCTACTGCAGCTGTAGCATCTTGAAAAGACACCAAAAATAAAGCTAGTGCGATTAAATTTCTCATTTTAACTAAATTGTTTTAGCAAATGTACAAAAGATTAATTAAATAATAAAACTTAATTACTCTTTTATAGTATTCTTAATTAAAAAGCACTGAGAACAAAACTTAGTAAAATAAAATTTTATAAGAATAGTAGTTATAGTTATTTTCAAATACTCTTATAAAATAAACTCCTTTACTATAATTTGAAATATTTACTTTTAATTTCTGTAATAATGAATCTTGCTTAATTAACTGCCCCATAGAATTGTATATTTCTATTTTACCATCTTTTAATTCAGAAGTTGAAGTAATAGTAAATTCACCACTGTTTGGGTTTGGATAAATTTGAATTCCAGCATTTGATAATTCTGATTCTTCAATTCCTACACATGCATTAACAACAATAACTCTGCTAGCAGTATTTGAACATCCATTACTATTTGTAATTGTGTAATAAACTGTTTGATTTCCTGTACCAGTAACACTTGAATTAAATACACTTCCTAAAACACCTGTACCTCCAAATAAACCACCGCTTGGCGAACCTGTTAAGTTTACTAAATCACCTACACATATTGGTTGATAGCTTCCTATTGTAACACTTGGTACAGTATCAATTACAAGTGTTTTAGTTCCTACTGAGATACATCCTCCTGAAACAATTTGAACTGAAACAGTTGCAATACCTGTTGTAGTTGCTCCTACATTTACATTTGATAAATTTGTTGGTCCTGAAATTGACCCATTTACAATTCCCCAATTGTAGGTTGCCCCTGGTATACTGCTCACTCCGTAATTATTTAAAAAGGGACTACCTTTACATATAACTGTTGGGCCTGTGATAGCAGTTGTACTAGATAAAACAGTAATGTTTTTTATAACTGTATTTAATGAATATGTGCCTAAACTTAATGTCATTTTTACTGTAAAAGAACCTGTTGTGGAATATGTATGATTAGCAACTAAACCAGTGCCTGTTGTTCCATCTCCAAAATTCCAATTGACATTATACACTTGCCAACAGCTGTCAACAATAAATTTAAAGGTATTACAAGTAGTTTGTGTATACATGTAATCATTGGCGATTTCTGGTTTTGGATCAGCATCTATGAAATTGCAATGTCCACCAACATAAGGATTAATTAAAGAAGGCCATGAAGGAAAAGTAAGACCTGCATATATGTATGCGGCGCTAGTTATACTATTAGGGTTAATAATTTTGCCTAACTGCCTATCTGAAACACCATAATGAGATATATAAATATTATTATCTGGGCCTAAAGCCATACCACTTAAATTACTACCAATTGGAACACTAAATGAATTTACTATAGCCAATGTGGAAACATTAATTTGATAAACAAAGCTATTAGATGTTGAACCATAATTTACAACATAGGCTAAACTATCGTTTGGACTAAAAATTGCACCATACCTAAATCCCATTATTGGGCTAATAACACCAACACCAAAAGGCAATTTATTAGAAATTTTACCTGTAGTAGAATTAAAATCATAAAAATATCCCAAGTTTGATTCGGAATTTGTACTTCCATGTATTAATTTATTACCTTTTTTATTGGTCTTTAACTGACCAATGTAAACTTCTGCCATACCAGTACTAATTACAACTTTATCAATTTTACTTGGACCAGCTTCTGTTATGAGCAATGAATAACCTCTATCTGGATTTGGAGCAGAAAAATAGGGTCTGCAAATCAACCAATAATCAATGCCATTACAATGTGGGACAACAGTTATAGGTTCTGCAAATTGTGATGGTAATAAAGGATTTCTAAATCCTCTTCTTGAAGTAAGTGTTTTTGAATTAAGATCATAAATCACATAATAGATTGAATCATTAAACATTGTATTATGTGCAGATGAAATAATAATATATTTAGTAGAATCTTTTGGATATGGAACTGCTATAACACCAGAAGAAGTTGGTCCTCCTGAACTTGTAGAAGTATTAACTGGAAAAATAGGGTAATCAATATTTCTTTTAATATGGTTATTATCCCATAAATCCATACAATTGGTATAAAACAATAAATTACCTTTATTATCACTCATACTTACAGTTGCTTCATAACCCATGGTAATTGTAGAATGTGTAAGGGCTGATGTTCCAACTGTAGCAACCGAAGTACTAAAATCAACCTCAGCATAATTACTAAAAAACCAATGAGATCGATTTAATTTAGTAGAATCCAAAATGCAATTTGCGACCTTAACTAAAAAACTATCTTTAGCTGTTAATGTTCCATCGCTTATAGTTAAAACTGCCCAATATAAACCTGGTGCAGTATAAGTTACACTTACACTTGGTGTTGTAGCTGTTGATGGGCTTGCCCCTGCCATTAACCAATTACGGGATGTTGCAGAACTTCCTAGTGTTGGATTTGACAACGTAAATGATGTGCCTGCACAAATACCATTTGTGTTAGCGTTTATATCCGTAATTAAAAAAGGTGCAATGCAACCACCAGTTCCTATAATGCCTGTTGATGATAAATTACTTGTTTGCCATAAATTTAATCTCATTCCTCCTAATGTTGCCCACATTCGTTGTGCTTGATTCATGGTAAATGTATTCATGCAATCATCATCGGCATAACTCATGTAACTATTTATCATATCTAAGGTTGTTGTTCCTGTTGTGTATGTTGCACTACAAGTATTTGGGATTGGAACACCACAACTAATATTTTGGGTGGTACATGGTTCAGTATCGCAAATACCATCTCCATTTAAATCACAAGCATCTGAAGCCGATCCAGCTGCATTGGCTCCTGCACAACCTCCTTGAAAAATATGATATAAATTTAAGTAATGGCCAACTTCGTGGGCTAGTACTTTTCCCTGTTGTAATCCAAAACCTAATGTATAAGAACTTCCTGTTGAATTATCTCCAATTATATCTGAACGCATGACAACTCCATCTAATGGATACACACTCATAATTGGCTTTGGAGCATAACCCATTACAGTTCCACTTCCTCCTCCACCAATATCTGCCACTACCCAAATATTTAAATAATCTGTAAATGGAAAATGTGCTAATGTTGGGTGTGTTAAGCCTAATAAAGACGTTGCACTTGCAGTAGTAATATCATGATGTGTTAAGGCATTATCTGAATAACGCATTACCCCATTTTCTATACCTCCAGGACCTGTATAAAAACTAACTGATGAGGGCTTTGCTATTTTTGCTAAACAAAATTGAATATTTGTGTTTTGCGCATAGCTTGGGTGTGTTTGTCCATTGTAGGTTGGATAAGTTTTACCAAAAGCGGCATTTAATGCATTTACCTGTGATACTATTTGACTATAAGATATATTTGTACCTACTCCATATGCATCACTACTTAAATGAACCACATGAAATACAACTGGGATTACATAGTTAATTGATGCAGTTGTTGTTCGAGCAGATGCACTTGAACCATAATGTGAATCAATATAATTCTTAATTTGTTGATTATTTCTTTTTTCAATCTCTTCAAAATCGCGAATATGCGTTTTTTGAAAATTATTAAAAATGTCATCCCCACATGCTGTTTGTGATTTTAAGGATGTTAAAAATAAAAATGTAAAAAATGTAAAATATATAAACTTCATAAAATGTGTTTTAATTCATTTAAAATTAGCCAAAACAAAATTGTATTCAACTAATCTTACTCAATAAAATGCACAGTTTAATAAGTAAATCATTCAATCTATCACTATTTTTTACAAATAAAAATACTAATTAGATTTAGCCAGCCCAACCTTCTCTGTCTAAACTTCGGTATTGAATTGCTTCAGCTATATGATTTGTTTCTATGTTTATAGAATTATCTAAATCGGCAATTGTACGTGCAACTTTTAAAATGCGATCATATGCTCTTGCAGATAACCCCAAGCGTTCCATAGCTGTTTTAAGTAAAGAATTACTTGCTTCACTTAAATTACAATACGTTTTCAAATCATTACTTCTCATTTGAGCATTAGAATATATTCCCTCAGATTCCTTATACCTCTCTGTTTGTATTTTTCTAGCTGCAATTACTCTTTTCCTTATTTCCGAACTAGTTTCGCTGCTTTTAACTTTACTTAATTCACTAAAAGGTACAGGGGTTACCTCAACATGCAAATCAATTCTATCCAATAATGGACCTGAAATTTTATTTAAATATTTTTGAACTACACCTGGGGCACAAACACACTCTTTTTCTGGATGATTATAATACCCACACGGGCAGGGATTCATACTTGCCATTAACATAAAGCTAGCAGGATATTCTACACTAAAGCGAGCTCTAGAAATTGCAACAACTCTATCTTCTAATGGTTGTCGCATTACTTCTAAAACTGTACGTTTAAATTCAGGCAATTCATCTAAAAACAAGACTCCATTATGTGCTAATGAAATTTCCCCCGGCTGTGCATTCATTCCTCCACCAACTAAGGCAACATCAGATATTGTATGGTGTGGACTTCTAAAAGGTCTTTTTGTAATTAAACCAACGGATTTACCTGTTCTACCAGCTACACTATGTATTTTGGTAGTTTCAAGAGCTTCATCTAAAGTTAGAGGTGGTAATATAGATGGCATTCGTTTACTTAGCATTGTTTTACCTGCACCTGGTGGCCCAATTAAAATAACGTTATGCCCACCTGCAGCTGCAATTTCTAAGGCACGTTTTATATTCTCTTGACCTTTTACATCACAAAAATCAAATTCATTTTCTTCAAGCTTGGTTGCAAACTCATCTTCAATATTTATTGTTGTTTTTTCTAAAACTAATTTTTCGTTAAAAAAATCAATAACTTGTTTAATAGTTGAAACACCATAAACATCAATACCGTCAACTACTGCTGCTTCTTTTGCATTAAAATCTGGTAATATAATTCCTTTAAATCCTTCTTGTTTTGCTTTAATAGCAATTGGTAAGGTGCCTTTGATTGGTCGGAGTTCTCCATCAAGACTTAATTCTCCCATAATAATATATTGGCCCACTTTTTCTGAAAAAATTTGTTCAGAAGCTGCTAAAATGCCAACTGCTATTGTTAGGTCATAAGCAGAACCTTCTTTTCTAATATCGGCGGGTGCCATATTTACTGTGATTTGCTTTCCAGGAATTTTTAATCCATTATTTTTCAAAGCTGCATCTATTCTTTGATGACTTTCTTTAACTGCACTATCAGGCAATCCAACTAAAAAGAAATTAATTCCTTGTGAAATATTAACCTCAACAGTAACTGTTGTTGCATTAATACCTTGTACGGCACTCCCAAACGTTTTAACTAACATACTATTTTTTTGGGAACAAAATTACTACGTTTTATACTATTTGATTGCTACAAATAATAGCAAAAAAAATGCCTCAATAAATCGAGGCATTTAATTAAATATTGAAATTAAATTATTGAATAATTAATTTCTTAGTTATTTTTTCGTTTTTATATGTTAAATCAACAAAATAAATACCGCTACTTATTTTTGCATCATCAACAGTAATTGCGTTAAACCCATTAACAATATCAAGTGGTTTAGAATAAACTATTCTACCAGTTACATCTCTAATTGACATTGAAAATTTTTCGGCAACCTTAGCATCAATTAATAAATAGAAAGAGTTAACTGCTGGATTTGGAGCTAAAACATACTCAAATTGTGTTGCTACATTTTCTTTAAGACCAACTGCAACATAACATGGAGCATTAACACCAGTTGTGTATGTTGGAGCAGAAATATAAGTCATATTACTGAAATCAATATAACAAGCATAACGCATACTATCAATAAATGGATTACGATTACCTTGTAAAGAATCTAAAAAGTCGTTACGAGCAATTTCATAAGAATCAGGAGGATCTTGATAATGCCATTTTTTTAATAAATTTTGATCTTGGCCATAACCTATTGTGCCAGAAATAGGATTTTTAAATTTCCAATTTTGAGCTACACCAAAAGCATTATTTTGACCATTATACGCAGTAGCCATATACATTACAGCTCTTGCAAAATCCCCTTTATGACTAGCACGAGGTTCAAATACACTGTTACCTGATGCATTAAGACCCCATTTACAATTCAAATAAGTACCAGTTGAAGTTATAACTTCGCCCATAGGATAATTACTTCTTACTGCATTTACATCATCTTGGTTAGTTGGGAACAAATGATGTTGATCATTATATTCTTTACGCTCCACATTATTTGGCGCTGCACCAGAACCATCAGCAGGATTTGTTGGCATCCATTGGTGACAGTAACTATGCTCACGACTCATATAACCCCAAGCCATTGGTTCAGTATAAATATAATTTTCTCCACTATAAACACAATTTAACACTTTTTGTCCTGCAGTAGTATCTCTAGCTACAAATAATTTAACCATTGTTTCATCATAATTACCATAAAAAATTGAAGTATGTGGGTAAATTTTTGCGCTTAAATCAGTTAAAAAAGTTGGAGCATTTGTATTTAAAGATGTGTATTCGCCTAATGGTTGCATTGTTGCTAAGCTAGTAAAATTACCTGTTAACGGAGCAGTTTGGTTATAATTAGTAAAAGAACCAGAACCATTATAAGTAAAAATAGCTACTTGGTATTGTAAACCAGCATAAACATTACTTATACCAAAGCTATTAGCACTAGTAGAAAAAATAACTTTACTTGAACCTATTGCATCCCCAATTTGATATGCTACACCATCTACTGGAATATCAGTAATTGTTGATGAACCTTGTTTTTTCAAAATTAAATAACCATTTGGTGAACCAGTAGCGGCTGTAAAATTAGCTTTTGCTCTGTAAGATTTTATGCCACTAAATACTAAAGATGTTGCTTGAGTTGTTGGAGCAGTTGCTAAAGTACCACCAATACCATTTAATACAATTGTATATGCACCTTCATCAGAATCATCACTATTAATTGTCATTGTAGCTGTACGAGTACCAGCAACTGAAGGGTTAAAAGATAATGTTAAAGGAATATTAGAAATTGGACTAACACTTACAGGGAAACTAGCTGGAACTGAAACGGAAAAATCACTAGCTGCTGGTCCAGAAAAATTAATTGAAGAAACAGATAACGTATTTATAGAGCCTAAATTTTCAATTGAAAAGTTAACGTTGACAGGTGTTCCAACTGGAGAATTAAATAAAGCAGAAGAACCACCGTTTAAAATAGTAGAGGTTCCTTGTTTTACATTTATTTCTTGAGCCGTAACTGGAGCGGCTGTAATATTAACATCATCTAAACCAACATTATTATTTGGAGATTTACTAGTGAAATTCCAGCGTAAAAAACGAGATGAAGGATTTGGAGTAACTGTATATTGAACATATGCAGTTGAACTTAATGATCCTGCATATGTTTGCAGTGCTGTCCAAGTTGTGCCTCCTACAGATTCTTCAAGTGTAAAAGTACCTAGCCATGCTCCACCTGTATTCCAACCTTTTAAATAATAAGAAACTACTCCCATTGCATCAGCTGTATTTACCATTATATATTCAGTAGATCCAGAAGTCATTGCAGTATTATCAAACTTAGCTGCAGTTCCAGAAACGCCAGTTCCATATGTAAATGTACCACCTATGTTAGTACTCCATCCTGGTTGCATCACAGCAGATGTAAATGCATTAAAATTCTCAGTACTTGGCAATGGAGCTTGAGCAATTGCTCCAAAGCTTAATACCAAAGCAGATACTAGTGTTTTTATTTTTTTCATGATTATTAAATTTTACTTATCAGCAAAGTTACTTGCATAATGCATCTTGAACTTTACATAATTATCACGAAAATTTGTAAAATTCTTACTAATTGAAACATACAATTTGTGCTTCTTCGCGTCTTTTGGC
>ERZ724520.1924-NODE-1924-length-9984-cov-6.271427_pt1 | contig 9984 bp, 5 predicted proteins | sample MGYA00376053_ERZ724520 | MGnify/ENA primary metagenome ERZ724520 (study PRJEB28724, sample SAMN07190886) | activated sludge metagenome | isolation source: activated sludge of sewage treatment plant in Hong Hong | place: USA: Christiansburg, Virginia | collected... | reverse complement strand
TAAGATTCGGCTGCGTCTGCCGAATGCTCGTGAAAAATTACAATCCCTCTTCCCTGAGGACAACCGTGGGGATATCCGGATTTAATTTGGGGAGCGCAGTTTCAAATTGCAGAAGGCATTTCTGAGGCTGTAGTCCGGCTACTTCAAAAAAAACTTTACCTCCAACATCGTCGTGCTCTCCATCAAGGAAAACTTCAGCGTACGTTCTCAACTATTCAGGTACAGTATTTCACCAATATTCTCAAATGTTTCTATGGGTTCGCCATTGAAGTATCGAGAACTGAAGTCATAGACTACTACCCCATCGTCAAGTTTTTGGAAGTATAGTCACTCATTAAGATACTACGCGATGATATGATCAGTAAAGCAGAACATTACGATATTTTTGCACTCATGCAAATCGCACATCGTTACGATTAACAAGAACTTTTTTAGGTCTCTCTCAGTCAACTCGAAAAGGAAGACTTTGAGCAGTTGAGATACGCGAAGATGGAGCTTCTTCACTGTCCGACATAACTTTTTAAAATGGTGATAAAAACTCATAATCGGATGAAACCGGAAAAGGGTAAGGGAATCCCTTTCATCGAAATCAATCAACTCATTAAGGACTACAGTGACGAGAAGAAAATGACATAAGCTCAGTATGTGGAACTCAAGTTTTAGTTGATTGATAAAAATACTTTGACTTCTCAGGAATACAAATAGATTTTTTTGGATGATAACAAGAAGAAAAAGAGCAGCGAGTACTCTTCCATGATTAAAATATAGTCAGATCCAAAATTAAGTAATACTTTTAGAGAAAACCCTTTTCCCAGCAGCAGGCTGACCGAATCTTTAATACATCCGATGCAGAAAATGAATGATGAGTTGACTCTTGAAATGGAAAATACTTTTGAAAAGAAGAAAAATTAAGAACTAAAAGCAGAAAACAGTTATCTCTTCAAAGAATTGGAAGACCTTAAGGAAGTTACTACTAAAAACAGAAAAATGTTTGATGATCTTAAAGACACTGTCATGAAGCTGCAGAAGCAGTTGGATTAAAAAGAAAAAATTGATAAGGATCAAAGTAGCACCATCAAGAAATTAAGTAAAATGTGTGATGATTTGCGAAAAGAGCTAACAGAAAAGGGAGAAGTAATCAAGAAGCTATAAGATAAAGTGACAAAACTATAAAAACAACCAGAAAAAAGAACCGGTAAAAATAAATATTTGCCATACAATGATGATGAGGGCGAATAATCAAGAACCATCCAAACTATGATACTTCCAAGCCATGTCATCAAAGAAATTGCTAAACCCGCAGCAGAAGCACTCTCAGCGCCCTCGACGAATGGATTTAAGAAGGCTAAGGCCTAGCCTGTTGTTACAGTGGTGGAGGCAAAAGTGGAATAAGAGGAATTGGATTAGGACGAATTATAATAAATGTACTCTTCACGACTAGTATTTGATGTTTAACCTCGTGGATGTCCAAAAAAATTGTTACCAAACCTTGCAAATTTTTTAACGACTGATGGTTTTCAGAAAAAAACTCTCAATCTGATTTTTAGAAGAAACATTTCCAATCAGTAAGTTAAAGGCAATCCTAATGATTTATTTGAGAAAAGTTCACTTTTAGTCATTATCTGTACTCGAATGAATCAAATAATTGGTGGATTTGCTTCTATTGAGATCAAAAAGGGGCAAAAGGACTACATTTCAGATGACGAAGCCTTTATATTTAGTTTGAGTCGAAACGAAAAATTTAATATAAAAAAAAATTCAGCCAGCGAAGCTATCTTTATTACTCCTGAGTATCTTCTCTGTTTTTCAAATGATTTGATGATCAATATCGATTGCACCAAAACTCAAAGTCAGTCTGACTGGCCATGCGCTTACGAAAGCGGAGGATAAAAGAGAAACTCAAAGTGGTTTACTGGTTAAGATGGAGCATTTTTAATAAAATAGATTGAGATTTATGAAGTTAGAGAGGAAGCAATGACAATGGATCTATGATGTTTGCTAATTATTTTTGAAATTTAAGTTTTTAATTCGCCTACAACAATGCCAATATTTATTTAATTTGATGGAACGAGATATCAGGTGTTTCAACTGCAACGGTGAAGGACATTTCGCTCGCGAATGCCCAAGTGGTACAACCTTTCTTAAATAGAAAAGAGAGAGAGAAGAGACAGACCAACCAATAGAGGTAGTGGACCTACATGCTACAACTGTGACAAGCCTGGTCACTTTGCCAGAGAGTGCCCCGCCGAAAAAAGAGAAGAACGAGAGAGACCTCCCAGAAGAGACTACGATCGTAGAGAAGACAGAGGAGAAAGAAGGGACAGAGTGGACAGAGTGGACAGAGAAGATAGGAGAGAAGATAGGGAATATCATGAGAGAAGAAGAGAAGGTCCCCTCTGCTACAATTGCCAGAAATCTGGACACTTAGCAAGAGACTGTAAATCAGGTAGGTGTGAGACTAGCTAGAAAAGAGAGTTGAGTGCTATAATTGTCATAAGGAGGGACATATTGCTCGGGATTGCAAGGAAACAAGCAATAATTCACCAAAGAGAGAGATCGAATGCCATAAGTGTCACAAAGTTGGTCATATTGCCCGAAACTGTGAAAGTAACTATTGATCAAATTTAGGTGGAGATAATTGATTTTTATCTAAACACACATAAAGCATAATCTTAATGAATTAGTTTTTGGATATTAGTTTTTAACATGATAAGGAGAAGTAAGAAAAATATATTGTACATAATATACAGAGTATAATGTATATTTTAGTTCAGGCCGAGCCCGACTGCATATTATATACTAATATAACAGCCGCTCAGAAGCCTCTCAATACTTTTATTACAGATTGTGCAATCTGTCTTCTGGCTCTTAGGTGATCAGTCTTTTTGTCCTTTTTCATCCTTTTGGAGGTCAAAATGATGAAAATAGAGTCCTAGTAAAGAAAATGGCGGATAAGAACTCGGCTAACTTTATTGTAAAAGCTTTGTTCTTCTTCCGACCAACTTTCACACTTGGGCTCATAGAGCTGAGTAACAAGCTTGAGACTTTTTTAGTTAGTGTAATGTCCCAATTTGTTCTTTAGAAGTGATTGATAAAGGTAGAATCGTTTGATTGTGAATGATTCCGGATGTGGATTTTTAGCGAATACTTTTTCGAGAAGAGGTCCGGATTTATTTTGCTTTTGGATGAAACTAAAAATTTGATTGATTTCGTTAGGAACCACATTTCTGTTCTAATTTTCTTGATATTTTATCGAATGTTTTCTTTTTCTATCTATTTGGGGCAAGTATTAACGGTCGTCTTAAGTTTTTAAATTCTTTCTTTTTTCTGCCTTCAATTCATTTAATTTTTATTTTGGATTTTCTAATTTTTTCATAACTGTTTATTACTCGCCCTTAATGAGCTCTTTAGTGGATTGATTGTAGATTTGAGGTTCCACGGGTAGAGTTAAGGGAGTTTTGTTCTAATATTTTTATTAATAGGTATTTTTCCAGTGTTGAGAGGGCGGGTCGACGACTCTGTTTTCGTGAAGTGAACTTGAGGAATCATGACTGTACAATACCTGGTCATTTTTCTCGTAGAACCTCTCTACGTGTGAGGGAAACATGAAAGTATTTTGGGAGTTGTAACTGTACTAAGTAACTGGAGTTAGGGTTTAGGGGGTGGAGGGAGTGACAGGAAGATAAGCATAGTACTGTAGTTGGTTGGGGATGTAGTAGAATGACTAAATGGATGGAAATTGTACGAAATTGTTAAAGTTCTGCATTTGAATTGGTCTTCTCTTGAAATAAAATAGTTATAATCAATTTTTGATAACTTGAATATGCCATGCGTCTTTACTTCAAGCTTTTGAATTTAATACCATCACTATTTCTTAAGATTTTCTTTTCATTTTCAATTCCTACCTTTCTATGTTATTAAATAAATGTTCAGCTCCCCTTTCCATATTCATCTCTTCTTACTATTTTGCCATTTTATTGACAAAACTTGCAACAAACCACCTCTCTATCCTTATTGTCTCCGAATCAGTCCCTGCTGACCCAACTTTAGCCAAATCTATCTAGTTTTCATAAAAAGTGGCTTATTTTTGGGTTTTGCTCTTAAATGCGAATTATACAAAGTTTAAATTGTTTTGCCTCTAATAAATTTTATTCTTGGCAATTTACCAATAGAATGGTATTTTTGCCACTGATAATTTCTCGTTTGGCTTCAAAAGTTTATATGAAAAAAAGGTTTTATGAACTTCCATATATAATATTTTTTCAAATATCAACCTAATACAGATGATTTTAGTTCAATATTGCTTTCATTTTTCCTAGAATGGCATAGATCTTGAATCTGGTGACCCGCGATAAAAACATAGGAAATAAGTTATTTTCAGGTGAGAAAGGAGGAGGTGATAGACGCACTTGAAACACTTTAGTACTGAGAGCTGTTCTTTGGATCTTTATCATTCACATCATCAAAAAACATTAACTTTAATCGAAACAGGTAATCTTTAAATTAAATTCTAAGAAAATTAATAAATTAATAAATCACATAAACTAAAAATATTTAACCTTAAAAAGTTCCTTCTGCCTCATGTTTTTCAAAATTGATGTTTTCAGATGCGAATTGAAAACAATTTTTTTTGTAAACACCAAGATTTTGGGTTAATGTGTATCTCACGGGTCAGATTCATTAATTATTTGGTGATTTGATCCTGAATCCCTTGTAATTGATAAGTTGATAAAGTTAATTTGATAGAGATGTTTGTTATGAGCAGTAATTGAATGATTATGCCCGTGGTAAATAACTACATTAACTTTCATTAATATTCTAATCATTACTCTCGATAACAAGTAATGGTTTGTAGATGTCTTAGAAGATTCTAGATTTTAGAATGAATTATGGTTTAGAGATAATCTAAAATTTATACATCAATATAGGAGCATATTAATGTCATCTCTTATCAGTCTTTAACATTTAGATTAGATAGAAAAAATACAATGCAATCGAAAATAAAGCGTGAGATAAAAATGTAAGCTAGTAGTTACCAAATGACGTGTTTTTTAATTTAGATAGGAACTATCAAGAACAATAAGAACATTTATCGCTAAGAGTTTTAGGAAAATATTTCTCGAAAATAATAAAGTTCACTGACCATTCGATAGTGATAAAATTCAAGGAATAAATTTATTTTTTTTATTTGGTTCCATTTAATTAAAATATCATGTCCTATACCCAAAGCAACACCCATAAACTAACAGAGTTTATCCCCACCTACGTCCCTCACTCCGACTACCTTCCCAACAGAGTAGTCGATGTCCGCCAAAATGAAGCCAATCAGTGGGTACCGTTTCTTTTATACTCAGCTAGCCAATTACGAATAGCAAAAAAGACTGGGAAAGGTTTACAGCCAAAAGCCCACACAATTCGATCCCAACCGTTATGTTTCTGTCCGCACTTACGAAAATGTGGTTGTGAATAAACCAATCTCCGAAGCAGAATTCGCCAGAATTAGAAAATATTGATTTGCATTCATCAATTATCATATACTCACTATCAAGAACATCTCGAACTGTTACCATGTTCAGTCCTATCTTTGAACTGCCTGAACTCAACTTGTATTTCATTTAACTCTTCATAAATTCTCTTCTGTTTTTATTTTTTGGTTAGCTGATACCCGTTTCAGCCCTGTTTTCAGGTAAAATTGATTCTGTAAAGTATGATGATATAATTTCAATATGAATGGTGGTCAACAATTTGTGATATTTTCTAATATATAACAATCGAATGAAGAGTTACCGTTCAACTGAGAACCTGAAGAGCAGGGAGTAAATCCTCAAAAATAAATATAACGAACATAAAACATACTCCCCTACCAATCGAAACTTGCAAACAAGACTCACTTAATACGAGAGTTTGGCAAGAAAAGCCAAAGAACAGCTCAAATAGTTAGATGTTAAACGCAAACACTCCCCATAAAACAGTAAATATCAGGTCTTGACTGAATAGAACACAAAAATCAAAGCTTTTCCATCAAAGGAGCCTGGCAGTCCTAAAACTACAGCTAATTTACAACATAACTACTCCTATAAATATTTTAAAAAAGACAATCGCTCAGATGAGAACAAATAGCAGCACAAATAACATAAAATAAGACCTCAGCATTAGTAGTATCGATCAGATAAGCATTCGGGAGATGTGAAGGTCTAGAGCCCCAAAAAACGAAACTTTATTGATAGCAACGAATACAAGAAATTGCACGAGAAGTTGGATGTAATTTAGAATAAAATTACAGATATGAAAAAAAATCTGCAAAAGAAAAAGTAAGAAAAACAAAAAAATGTTGAAAACAAACGTAAGACTGAAGAAGTAAACGAGCATTAAAAAAAAATTAGTTTAAAAGGGCTAGTAACTCAAGTCCCATAACTGGCTTAGCTACATACATTTAACACAAACCCTTACTCGCCAAGACATAATATTTATTACGTCTCATAATTGGTCAGGGCCTATAAAGATTAAAAGTCATTGGCGAGGGAACATCTTTTAACCTCATTAAACATTTTAAAGATGCTGTAGAAAAGCAAGAAAATGAGTGAGGAATAGATGAAAAAAAATAGTGTCGGCCTTCCTCGGAAAAAGGGATACGAAGGTATTTATCAATTTATACAGATAGAAAAACAGTCATTTTTGATCTTGACGAGACCCTGATTCACTGTAACGATGCACTCAACTCACCGCATGATGTCATACTACCGATCAGATTTCCGAATGGAGAGCTTGTTGAAGCTGGAATCAACATTCGTCCTAACGCAAAATAAATACTAAAAAATCTCAGCAGATACTTCTAAATTATTGTTTTTACCGCAAGTCACTCATGCTACGCAAACGTAGTAATTGATTACTTGGATCCTAATCGATAGTGGGTGCATCATCGTCTCTTTCGAGAACATTGTTTTTTGAGTGCCGAGGGATTCTACGTTAAGGATCTACGTATAGTAAACAGAGATTTAAAAGACGTAGTACTGGTAGATAACGCTGCCTATTCTTATGCTTATCAGTTGGAGAACGGAATTCCCATTCTGCCTTACTACCACGGCCAAGTAGATTTTTAATTGAAGATGTTGGAAGACTATCTAATGAAGTTGATATTTTGCAAAGATATCAGAGAATCCAACGATAAAGTCTTCAAACTGACAGAGTATAAACATTATTACAACAAACCCGAAAGACTAGTAGAAGAACTCTATCTTAATAAATGATCCTTCATTTTTTTCATTTTGACATCGAATAGTACTATTTTCAATCAGTCCACTTATCTATATTTAAGAATGATAATATTTAAGACTATCAAAGGTGGAATATGCTTAGAAGCAAATACTCAAAGTGCTCATCACGCGGAATCATAGCCGACAAATCCTAGAAATATGCTGCAAACTCCTACAACTGTACCACATAGTCCGGCTTTATGTTGTCCCAACTCCAAATGAACTCGTGGAATGCTTCTTGTTCAGATTTCTTGTTCGTTAAAACTTAAGGGTGCTTCTTTGCATCAAATACTTTCCCGAGTTCCTCCAGAGTAACTTTGTTTCCAATTATCTTCGATACTCGTTTATAGGCATCGATAATGGACTTATACCTGTTTTAATTTAGTTTGCCCCGAAGGTCGTTCAAGAATTGCTTATATGCTACCTGTCCCTTGTTATTATAGTTTTTGAGTAAATATTTTACCTCGTCTTCATTCAAAAATATCTTTCCACTCTGAAGTCCCCACCTAAAATCGTTCTCATCGAGAACTCCTACTCTATCAGTATCGAGGCAATGCAAAACCTTATGTAGGAAGCGCATACCGTAAACTCCCCTTTCGGTTAGTAAGTGCTTAACCTTTTTTTAAAGTGTGAATTTATTTACTACTTCGTTTTTAATGAGAGACTCATCGAACTCTTGTTAAGGAGATGAAGCTCCTAAAATAAGCCATAAATTTTCATCTTTTTGAGAACGAGCGGGTGTATCAATAGTAGAAATTCCCTTCTTTTCTTGGTACAGATTTTGAGTTTTGTTATTGACTAAGAAATTGTTTGCCATAACTTAGAACTCTTTTCCGAAAGTATTTTCATACACTTTAGAGTCAGCAGCCAACCATTGATTCGTCATTTGATGCTTTATCAGCACTGTTTCATCAATTCCTATTGGTTTTCCTGTAGACTCTAGCCTGTTGTTCGGGTCTGGATGTTCTAAGATCCAAACGGTATTAAAATTGTTTTTAAGCATAAACAGCACTTATTGAAGTCTAGAAACCTAGATTAGTTTCAAAATACTTTCGAGAAGCGATTAATCGATGAAGGTTCACTGTATAGGTAAATCGGTTTGTCAATGAGCAGAGGATTGATACGAATTCTAATTTGCTGTCCATAATGAACTTTGTTGTCTTTGAATCCATCGTTTGTGTCAGCTCTTTATTTTTTAGTGAGTACCTTTCGACGATGAAGACTGATCGAGCAGCTGCATGTATATTTTTGACGGCCGATACATTATACGACTGTTCGGTAGTGGATATTTTTTCGAAGATATCAGTGACTAAATAAAGACAGAGTTACCCAGAAATCCTTCGACTTTACCATTGAAGAGCATGACATGATCTCCGAATTTTCTGAAATTATCTTTGGAGTAGGTCAACGAAGCCTGTATGGTGCTGTTGGTACGCTTTGGTAGCTTTTAGTTAGGATGATTTCCTTTTCAGACACATTTGATACTCCTTCTTGCTTTCTCCTGATGTACTCTTTTCGCCTGCCTTAATTCAAAATTACTTCGCCTACTCCAAATCCCACTACTCACTCCAGTTCCCCATCCTAGTCTGCAGACTGTACTTGTTCGGGGGATTGTAATTATGCATTCGTGAAGTTATAATTTTAAATTATCCACACCAAAACAAAGACTATTACAATCCAAGGTTTAGCTATGTCTAAACGCAAATAAATCAATTGACCCCAAATTAAATAACTGTATAAGCAGTGAGGAAAAGAAGGTTTGGCCTGATAAAAAGGCAACTACTATAAACAATCAACAGGCAATTACAATTTCATCGCATTGTCACTATTTTCTTGTGGTTAATGGCCATCTTCATTCTATTGTACTTATCACTCGTTTTATTTTAACCTAAATCGCCCATCAAATCTTTTATTAGTTGCTTGCTTTGATCCTACTTAATCCATGCTTCTTTTTTTATTGGATATTTTTTCATAATCAGGCTAAATTCCTATTGCCCTTCTAAAAAATTACACAAAATATTCGGATAAAGATTTTCTTTGACCTGTTTTTCTTCTGGGGAAGCGCCACTTAGTAATGCTTCTGCATCCTTGGCGAATTAATTAACCATTTTTTTGCGCAAATTTTTCAAGACAAAGGTAAAGTTATTAATAGAATTTCTTCTAGTAAGTCTAAATCTTTTAAAAGGAACTTATGTTGGCTTACGATTATCCTGTTCCAGTTTCGCAGATGAATATTTGTTTACTATCTCCTTTTTTTTCTACCACAGGTAATTCGTTATTCGATCATTAATATCCTACAAATTCAAACTCGCTCTATAAGGACTCAACAAATTTCTCGTGTTCTCATTCTGAAAATATTCACCCATCGACTTATTCTTCAGATGAATCTTAAACGTAGATTTCGTTTAGCTTGGAGAAGAGGGAGAGGAATGGCCGAGTTGGGAATGACAAGTCTACATTTTGGTGTGTCTATAACGACTATTCTTTGATCGTTTTGCTCTGGTGAGTTGCTAGTAGTGCAACGGATATTTTTTTTTGTTGATCAACTTCAGCACTGTCTTGTTGATTTTGTCCATCTATTCAGGCAGCAAAGAAGTAGACTCCTCAAATTGATTCTTCATAACAAGCAAATTATATTCTTCTAAATATAACAAATGTAAGAAGGAAGTTTCTAACTCAATAATTATTTATTCAACCAAACCGGGTAATCGAAATCTTAAGTATAATAAAT
>ERZ724520.1922-NODE-1922-length-9988-cov-7.608678_pt1 | contig 9988 bp, 13 predicted proteins | sample MGYA00376053_ERZ724520 | MGnify/ENA primary metagenome ERZ724520 (study PRJEB28724, sample SAMN07190886) | activated sludge metagenome | isolation source: activated sludge of sewage treatment plant in Hong Hong | place: USA: Christiansburg, Virginia | collected... | reverse complement strand
CTGAAGAAGGCCGCGCTGATAGAGGCCCCGAAGCGGGCCGTGTTCAAAATAACCGTGAACGGAAGTGAGATATTCAAAGGGGAAAAGGCGCGATAAATCGAGATTTACGGGTAGTAAACGCGACACAACGGGATGGAACTATGAAAATTAGTTTCGTGTGGGGAAACTAGGTGGGCAATGGCCGGATGGGATTAAAAACGGGCCTCGCAGGAACCAATTGAACAGGTGTTGGAACCGAAACGCTTCAGTTCATTAAGTCTAACAGTGGGCAGGCTAGCGGACGAGGTAGGTGCCAAGTATGTCGAGGATGTTGGCTTTGTCAGGTGCAGATAGGCCTAGGAAAGGGCGGGCGGGGATGTCGCCCCAGAGGTGCGGGAACTGGGTTTTGGTGCCGCCGAACTGGTGCATAGCGGCGTAGACCTTAGGGCTGCCGATGTGCACGGCGCTGGTGCCGCTGAGCTGGTAGTTGATGGTGAGGCCCAGGGTTTTGGTCTCGCCGATCAGGGGTTTTTTGGCAGCGCTGCGGGCTGCGCCGCGTTTGCTCAAAGTGCCGTCCTTCTTGTGCGAACCCGCAAACACCCCGAGGTAGCGTTCGACGGTGACTTGGCTGTTGGATGCCCACGGCGTTCCGTCGGGGCTGGTGCTACTGGCAAAGCGACGCTTGGTGCTGGCAACGATGTCTTCGCCGATCTCTTTCATGGCGGGCTGCAGGTTGGCCATGCGCCGGGACAGCTCGGCAAGCATGTCGAGAACCTGCTTATCGTCTACTTGGATGGTGATCATGTTGAGGCCCCTTCGTTCGGGTTGATGTAGCGACCGATGTCTGCAGCCAGGGCCTTCGCAATTGCGGGTGGATAGCTGATCAGCTTGTCTTGCACCAGCTGGCGCAGTGGCAGATCGGCACCAGCGCCTGACGCATAGGCCCAGCCCTTGTCGATGCCGGGTGGGGCTTGGGTTTTGTCTTGGACCGTGTTCCAGCCCTCGGGCGGTTCGGTAGCGTCGCCTGTCTTGGGGCCGCGCACGGCTTGCACGCTGCACATACAGCCCCAGCCGTTGGGCGGAAAGTGGGTTTTCCAGAACGGGTGGTCGTGGCGTAGCGTCAGGCCGGCGTCGCCCCAGGCTTTGTGCTGGGGACGTGGGGTGATTACGCTGTCGTTGTGGATGTAGCGCCAGTAGGGGCGCACCGTGAGCAGCTCGGGGTCGTTGAGTTGCTGCCAGCGGCCGGCCGCGTAGCTGGTGGCGATGTTGGTCTGGTAGATGATGCGGGTGCGCCAGGCGACACCAGCGGTGGTGCCCTCGCCGGTCCAACCAGACCAGCCGCTGTTTCTGACAGCCGCGGCAAAGGCCTTGCGGAACTCGCCAATGCTGCCGCCCTGGTTGGCCTTGTCCACTGCGGCGCGCAGGTCGTTCAGCAGGTCGGCCTTTTGGGCTCCGGCGACGATGAAGGCGCGGTCGTGGGCGTCCTGCCAGATGTTGTCCCAACGGTCGGTGGGCAGGTTGAGTTTTTCGCGAAAAAAGTCGATCTGCTCCAGAAACTGCTGGCGGGCGTCTTCCTGCAGCTTGGCCGCATCGCGCGGGGTGATGCTGACGGCAATACTGGTAGGCTCTTTTGTCACCGCATGTCCTCAGGCAAGTTGCGTTTGGCCGTGGCGTACAGCCACGCCTTGTGGCAATGGTCATCCTCCAGCCAGCACAGAATCCAGTCGATCACCGGACGCGCATGACGAAATGGCATGCGGAATAACTCTGCGCGATAGGCTGCGCTGGAGATGGTCTCGCCTGGCCAGGCCTTGCCAAATGTCAACAAGCACAGCAATAGGCTGTCGAACGCGATCGCGATGTTGAGGATGCGCTGGCGCATGGTCACAAGCCCAGTTTTGCGCGCTCGGCGCGACCCCATTGGCGCACTGCCTCGACAAATTCACCAAACACCGTCATGGCCTGAATTTCGTCGGAGCTTGGTGCGTACATGCCCATGGCGGCCCCGACGCCGATGCGGGAAAAGTAGTTTTCGTCATCCTGGGTGTAGTTGGCGCGAATCTGGTCGATCATGCGCTGGCTGATCAGCGCCACATGTGGGCTGGAGGCCTTGATCTGTTCGCGCAGCAGGTCTGGCAGCGCAGTGGGTAACAGCTCGACACTGGCTGCGATGGGCGATGGCTGCTCGGTTGGCAGTGAGTAGGCATCAAACAAGACGACCACCGTGCGGCCATCGGCCAGGGTGGCCAACTCATGCCCTGCTTGACCCCCCTGCGTGGCTTCAGGCAGGCGCAATGTGTGAGTGGTTACGGTGTCGATAACTTTTCGGTAGGCGTACAAAGATGGCATGGTGTTTTTCCTCCAGGTGCTTGAGAAGCGGCTTCAGTGAACAGGTTCGCTTGGCGTGGCCAAGACGGGATATGACGGATTCGATGCGGCCACGCCTGGCATCGGCGCGCAGCCCGCTGATCACATGCGGGCGCACAAACCGAGCCGTTGACCAGGTGCGAAACCCCACGAAATTTGCCCCTCGCTTGATGGGGTGCAGGCTGTAGTGGCTGATTTCAAGCCCCAGCACTGCCAAGTGCTGACGAATGCTGCCCAGCCAGGCCATGCCGGCTTCTCGGCTGGGTGCCAGCATGATGCTGTCATCCATGTAGCGTGCGTAGCTGGCAACCTTCAGTGCGCGCTTGCAATAGTGATCCAGGCTGTTGAGATAGAGGTTGGCAAAGGTTTGGCTCATTAGGTTGCCGATCGGCACACCTGTTGCCTCAGATCGGTGCGCAAATGCCATCATGAGATCCAGGGTGGGGCTGCATTTAATGATGCGGGCCAAGAGCATCTGCAAGATGTCGCGGTCGATGCTGTAGAAGAACTTTCGCACGTCCACATGCAACACCCAGTCCGTGCGCGGCGCGCGGCGCATAGCGGACTGCAGCCAGTCAGCCGCTTTGTGTGTCCCAAGGCCAACACGGCAAGCAAAGTTGGTGCTGATGTACCTGGCCTCGAAAAGTGGTGCAGTGACAGCGTAGACCGCATGCTGCACAACCAGGTCACGAAAGGCTGGCGCTTCAATCAGACGCGGTTTGCGACCATCGTTGACCATGAATCGGCTGCACGGGCGCGGTTGATAAGTTTGGCTTTGCAACTCCTGTTGCAACGCAGCCAGGTTGTACCCAAGATTGCGGGAAAACTCAAAACACGCGCGATGGCTGCGCTTGTGGCGACTGGCTGACTGATACGCCGACAGCAGCGTATTCGCAGAGCAAATTCCGTCGTACAGATTGCCTGCGCGCTTCATGCAGGGACTCCCGCACCAATTTTCACGCGCCGACCAACATGGGCCGTGGACGTTACCAAAGGGTGCTTGAGCACAACATTTCGCCGCAAGGCGCGACAAAGGCTCCCTCTTTGCCAGTCAGCACACGCTGCATAAGGCGTATTTGGCACAGAGTCGGAGCGAAAGCCCACGTTGTCGTTCGAGTTGCCCCGAGCGTTGTTCAGATTCAGGGCCCAGACCCCGGCGCTGCCGCCGTTGTTCCAGTTGGCACCCGATATCGCACAGAGCATGTCAAGCCTTCACCGCATCCATGGGCTCACGCCCGTGAATTTCTATGTTGAGCCAACCGCCAATCATGCGGCCCAACTCATCAACCATTCGCGTGATCACCAGATGGCGATGCGCCCCAGGTGCCTCTGCGTCTTTGCGCCCACCGCTGTAGCCGAACAAGCCCAATTCGTGGGCCAGGTTGAGCATCATGCGCAGCTGTTCGTGGCGAATGTCCAGCTGGACCAACGTCGTTTTCTTGTGGTACCTTTTCTGGCACTCGGTCACCAGGTTGTAGACATCCAGGTATGCCTGGCGGATACCCTGAGTCAAGGTGTATTTGTGACAGTTCGGAAAATGCGCCAGATACATTTCCAACTGCACCGCAAAAAGAACCAGCTTGCGATGCAAACCTGCCTCAGCATGAATGGCTTGCGTTTTGTGTGCCATGGAAATTTTTAAAACCTTCGCTACCGCTCAGGTTGTCAGAGATACGAGGCGGAGCGAAAGCCCACGACGGCGGTCGAGTTGCCCCGAGCGGAGTTCAGATGCAGGGCCCAGACCCCGGCGCTGCCGCCGTCGGACCAGCTGGCACCCGAAAGCGCACAGAGCTCATTGGGTCGCGCGTCGTAAAAATAATCACTGCCAAAAGCGTTGGAGCCACCTACACCAGTAGTCAGGGGTATACCTGCCCCGGTCATGCCCCAAGCAGTGCCTGTGGTGGCGGGGCTCAGCACCTGGGTGGCGGCGCCAAAGATTTTGTTGGTGCCACTCGCGGTCAATGACTCATAGGTCGCGCCCAGGCTGTCGTACAAAGCGGCCAACCCTGTGGCACCCCACAGGTCGGTCGAAAGGGTGTTGCCGCCGGTTGCGGCCGTGATATTGGCATCCGTTTTGAGTAGGTAATAGTTGGTGCCATTGCTGGTCAAACCTGGCGCTATCTCGTACATATTGCCATTGAGGTCTGCCACACCACAGGACTGGCCATTGTGCTTTGTCCGGGCCAATGCGTTGGCGGATCCGGTCTTGCCGCAATTGGAGTAGCCGTCGGACACGTAAAGTATCGTTGCGTCATTGGTATCGCGCAACGCGTTGTTGTTGCAACCCTTGGGGAAGTTGGTAATGCCGGCTGCGTCAAACCAGGCGCAAAAGGTGCTGCTGGTGCTGGCTTGCCCGTGCGCGAGCGACAGCAGCGCCAACATTTTGTGAACGAAGATGCTGGCGCAGAAGAAGGCAGCGCCACGGGTCTTTGCCGCTGCAATGGCGCCGCCGTATGTGTTTGATGGCGCGCCGGTCAGTCCGCCAAATGGGTTGTGTGCACTGTTGCTACTCAGCGGGTTGCCGTTTTTGAGCGAGCTGGCTACTCCTGCGTTGTTGCTGCACTGGTATTTGTCGACGAAGACACCCAGTTGCACTACGCCCGCGTTGTAAAAGGCCCGGTGCAGGGCGTAACCATCGGCATTGGCGGCTGCCACATCGGCAAACGCAAGCCAGGGTTTGACATCGACCCGGTTGATCGCTAGGCCGTTGGTCCCAGTGCCCACTTTGTAATAAAACGCAGGCACCCAGACCATGACAGAGCCGTCTGAAAATTGGTAGTTGCCATAGTTGTTGCTGGCCGGATCGGTGGCGCCGTACAGGGCGCTGTAGCCTGCTGGCAATGCCGGGCAGATGCCGACCCCGAAGCCTTGCTCACCGGGGTTGCCGATGCTGTTGATGGCGTTGGACTGAAAGGCCGACCCGTCTGGGAAAACAAGCGATTTTGAGGCGGTGACCGCCAGCACATTGTTGGCCCCTGCAGCACGTTGGCTGCCCGTAAGCCGCGTAAAACCCAGAGCCACAGCGCGGGCAAAGCTCTGGCCGATCATTGCCGCACCCACTTGGTTTCGCCTGTCAGGTTGCCAGACGTGTAGGTGAAGGTCTTGATCCAGGAGGTGGTGCCATCAGTAGCTGTGTCGGTGACCAGCTGGCCACTGCCGTTGTAGGCGTAGACATGCGACCAAGCTGCGGGGTCGATAGACGCACCGGTGCTGTCGGTGGTTACGGTTGCAGCGGTGTAGGGAAGCCCGGTTACCGGGTTCAGCAGCACCACAGCTTGCGGCGCAGTGCCTTGGCTGGAGCCCGGGGTATTGACAAATTTCATGGCATTGGCCTTTCAGGGTTTGTGGGGTGAATTGATACTGGCTTCACTGCGCACGGCGTCCATGCCTTTGAGCTCGGCGGCGGCGAAGGCCAGGGCCATCACCTCGGTGAGTTGTTCGGTGGGCAGATCGCCATAGCTGTGTAGCAACGCATCTGTCAGGGCCTTCGGTGAATCCGCTGTATTGACCAGGCTGGCTATGTGGGTCATCCAGGTGGACAGCACGGTGTCACCCGCTGTGGCCAGCGTGTCGGCAAGCGGGGCCAGCGGATCAACAGGCGTGGACTCGGCAAAGCTGGCGGCTGGCGCGTCGGGCGCTACGGGGGCGGCGCCGGGCAGGGCTGCGCGCGCGTTGGTGGGTTGCGGCGGTGGCGTCAAGTCGATATCGCCCTCTTCCAGGCCATAGACCCGCTTCCAGTAGGCCGGGGTAAAGCGCAGGCCCGCGTCAGACAGCAGCTTGTCGCGCTTGGCCTGTACCTCGTCCACCTCTTCCTGCTCAAACAACTCGAACTTGGGCGCCGGTGCGCCTTCGCCCTCGTTGCTGTCCACTATCCAGCGCAGCAGTTGATTGATGGTGGCCTCGCACAAGCGGGCATCACCATCGCGAATGTCCTTGGCTACCTCCAGCCCGGCGGTGGCACTGGCCTTGTTGGCGCTGGCCTCGGTGCTCTGGTTTTGGCCCAACAATGCAATGGCAATCTCGCTGCGGCAATACATCAACAGGCGCTCGTACAGGTCGGCGCTGCTGCCTTTGCCTGCTGCCTCCTTGATCTCCACGGACGCATCGTCCGGGATGACGGCCACGGCGTCTTGCACCATGGCCTCCAGCTGGTCGAGCAGCTTGTCTTGCTCTGGCCCCGGTGTGCCACGTGGCGTTTTGCCCACTACCCAGGGCGTGCCAAACTTCTCGGTAAACGTGACCCAGAACTTGAGCCCGCCGCGCTTGAACACGGTGGGCCAAAAGCACATGGACAGGTCGGCAAAGCCATACGGGTTGGCATAGCTGGCCTCTTGCGCGGGCACCAGAAACTTGCGTGGCTTTTGCAGCTCGCCATAAATGGGATGCTCGCGGCATTTGAAGCGCAGTTGCGCGTCCGCGTCAAAGTGAAACCAGTGCACCGGTTTGGCCAGCACCTGCAGCGGCATGCTGGGGCCTGCACCGGGTGGGCTCCAGATCACCTCCAGCGGCTGCCAGCCGTAGAGCACGGCCTCCAGGCACTCGTGCAACAGGCGCGGCATGTTCAGGCTTTGCAACACCGTCTCGCACAGCTTGGCACTGCGGGCGCTGGCCTTCTCGCGCTCCACGCGCCACTCCAGGCCCAATACGGCAGCCTTGCGCCTGCGGATGCAGCCACCCACATGCGCGTCGCTGCGCAGATCGCTGTAGACACTGTTGGCCTTGCCCTGTTTTTTAAGAATGGGGTCGGGGTTGGGCAGGTACATGCCCAGTGCAAAGAAGTCGGGGCTGCGATCGCGCGTGGCGATGTGGTCGCTCAAGGTTTTGCCGGGCTCGGCAAAACGCACAAAGTCGGTGGGGTTGACGTAGAGGCCGTGGGGTTTCATGGTGCGTAAACTTCTTTCAGTAACCGGCCAGGGAAACGCCCAGGCCACTGCTGCGGGGGCGGCTGACAGCGAATACCGGGCCGGTGGCCGCTGCCCCGGCGTGCAATGCCAATGCCAATGCCCAAAAGCGATCGGCATGTCCATCGGGTGTGCTCTCGGCCACGAAGCGGATGTTTCCAGCGGCAGTGACGGTCTTTTGCACCTTGCGCAGGTCGGAGCGGATCACCGGGTCATCAGGAATGCGCACGGTGCGGTCTTCCATGGCGCCACGCACGGGGTAGGCCAGCGCCTCTTTCATCGGGCCGGTGAAAGTGACGGCCTCCACCCGGTATTCGCCAAATTCGTCCTGCGCGTCATCAGCCCAGCCAATGCCCAGGCCGGTGGCGTCAATGCAGGTGCGATCGCACAGCGCAAACCACGGCCACAGAATGGCCTCTTGGGCGCTCTTGCGCACCTTGTCCAGGGCGATCACACACACCGTGTAGAACACATCGCCCAGCTTTTCCAGCACCCACAGTACGGTCAGGTCTTTCTTGCGGCCAATGTCCACCCCGCAATACAGCCGCCCCATGAATAGCGAGTCGAGGTCACGCTGCCAAACGATGCCCGCCGCGTACTCGCAGGCGGTGAGTAGCTCGTACTCCAGAAACTTGGCGTTGTCATCGGCGGGCAGGCACATGTACTCCTGGTCAAACGACTCCTGGTCGGCACAGCCATCTTTAATGAAGTCGAAGTACTCCGCCTCCGTCATTACCTGCTGCTCGGCGTCTGCAGGCAGGGCCTGCTGCAGCTTGTAGAGGAAACCTTGCTCCAGAGCATCTTGCAGCGTTACGCGGTGCAGGCTGATTTTCTTGGGGTTGCCCTTCTCACGCGCCTCGCGGATCAGGCTATTGAAGAAACTGTGTGACCCCCGGTGCGTGCTGATGATTTCCATGCTGCCGCCCCAGGTGATGCCGGGGTAGGCAATGGCCCACAGCTTGCGCTGGTCTTTGTGCAGGGCAAACTCATCCAGCACGCGACTGCCACGCTTGCCGGCCTGTGCGTCGGGGTTGCTGCTCATGCTGTGGATGCGCCGGCCGCTGGCAAACTGCAACACATAGGCCGTCAGCTTGTCCTTGGCATCAATCACCACCTCGCCCAGGTCCTGTGCGGCCAGGTTCATGATGCCAGCCCACAGCTTGCAGTCTTCAATGAACAGGCGCGCCTGGATATCGTCGCGGCTGCTCACCCACTCGTCAAACCGGGCGCCCTGGGCGGCGGCACGCTCATCGGCACCATAGGCGGTGGACCAGCTGATGCCGATCTGGCGTGACTTCTCCATCAGCTTGATGCGCGACTGGTCCTTGATCCACTTGCTTTGAAACGGCAAGAAGACGGCATCCCGATCGGCGGGTATGAGCTTGGCGCGGCCCTTTGCGTTTGCCATCAGACGATTCCCAAGGCCTCGCGGATAGCCTTTTTGGTGTCTTCGGTCACACCGCCTTTGGTGCCCATGGCGTCGAGCTTGGCGCGCTGCTCTTCCAGCAGCTTGCGGCGCGCCTCGTCGGCTACGCTGCGGCGCTCTTTCAGATTCAGGCTGCGGGCCTCTTGGGCGGTCTTGGCGGCGCGGGCCAGGTCCAGCACATCACTGATGTCCATCACCTCGCCCGTGTTGCTGGCCTCTATTGCCTGCATGGCGCGCCTGCTTGCCAAGGTCGTCACGGCCTGGGCCAGCAGGGCGCCGCTCTTGGCGTCAAAGTTTTCGCCCAGTTCGGCCACCAGTGCCTCGGCGGCCACCGTCATTTCGCGCTCGTGGGCCACTATCTCGCGCACGCCCTGGCTGTAGCGGTGCACGGCGCTGCGGCTGGGCAGTTCGCCACTGGCGGCCAGGCTGGGGAATGTTTGTTGCAGATCGGCAATCAGCTCATCCAGCGTGAGCCGGTTGTCGCGTAGGTGCTTCTGGATCCGCGTGCGCGCCTCAGGAGGCAGGCGGTCTATCGATGCTTTGCGGCCCATGGTTTATGCCCTGGGGCGGTTAACGCCGTCCACGCGGCCACGGCCTTCTGCCACGTCTTGCCCGCGCTCCTCCAGCGTGGCCACAATCACCGAGCCTGCATCTTCCACCGTCAGCAGGCCCTGCTCGGCAAGCCAGCGCAGCTCAGTCTTCACCTGGTCGCGGGTCATGGTGTGGCCCATCTGGTGCAGCAAGTTGCTCAGCACCGAACTGTTGGCCCGGTATGACGGCATCTCGGACAAAATGCGCAGCAGCACCAGGCGCTGGTCTTGCCGCAGGTGTTGGGCAAAGTCTTTGGTTGTCATGGGGCTGCTCTCACTTCTGTATCAAGAAATCTTCAATGCGGTTGACGCTGGTGCGTATCGGCACAATCTCCGCGCTGATTGCCTCGCGCAGAGTCTTGGCCTCTCGCATATAGTCATCGCGGCGCAGATAGGTGCGCGGAATTTCCGCCTGGAAGGTCAGAAAGTCACGCTCCAGCTGGATCGTGGTTTTTTGCGCGCTTTCAATCGTTTCAGACAGCGTTTTGAACCGCGTGTCCAGTGACTTTTCATACTGTCCGACGATGATCTTTACCAACGCCCAAAAGGCACCCACAAGCGCAATCAAGATGAAAATCAGATTCGCCAGGTTTAGTTCAATAGTCATGGTGATTTCTTCTCTACAAGATGCCAATCAATTAAGGCGTCAAGCCGGGAACGGCAGACTTCATACTGGGCACCGGCGTCGATGACCCAACTGGCAATGTCGGTGTCGGTAGCGGTGC
>ERZ724520.1918-NODE-1918-length-10003-cov-6.110676_pt1 | contig 10003 bp, 12 predicted proteins | sample MGYA00376053_ERZ724520 | MGnify/ENA primary metagenome ERZ724520 (study PRJEB28724, sample SAMN07190886) | activated sludge metagenome | isolation source: activated sludge of sewage treatment plant in Hong Hong | place: USA: Christiansburg, Virginia | collected... | reverse complement strand
TAAGTAAAAATTTCAATAGATTGTTATTATGGCTAAAAGATTAAAATGAAGAGCCCGCCTTTGACTACGGTCGAATAAAAAACAATAAACTTTAAGATTACGTATTGCGCTAACGGGAATACATTGAAAAAATAAAAAGAAGATATGGTCCAAAACAGTTTAATCCGAACGCTTCGATTAAATAATAAAACCTATCTGATGAAAGCGATGACTAAAATTGATTTGATATAAATAACATATTAATGAGTAAGATATCATAAAAATCGTATGTTGAATAAAAGGCTTATTTAAGATTATTTATAATATCAGCTTTACAATCAAAAATAATTGATTATATTTCTTAATCGCAAATAAATCCCAGATGCAGGAAAATGCATAATTCAATTTCACACAAGAACCCATGAATCAGAACACCGAATTTAAAAAAGAGAGAGCCGCATATCTAGCTTAAAGGAACGCACGCAAAAAATAAGCACAAATTTTACTAAAAAAATAAAGAAAAGATTCCTCCAGTTCCGATGATATCCCCACCCTCCGAAAACCCAATCCTCAAACCAACTACCTGGAACACCCAGAAGATACTAAAACTAACTCCTCTAGAAACTCCCCAGCCAAACAACCTCCTGATCACTTCCAACTTGAACGACAAAAATACAAAGCCTAAAGAACAGCATATAGGCAAGAAATCGCCAAAAACAAATTCAAGTAATTTGGACCAAGCTCCTCTGAAGATTAGTCAGTTCCCGTCTATAAAACGGCTAAAATTGCTGAAACCGAACCAGTTTCCAATTAAGACCGACTTAGACGCACATCAAAGTAATAGTTCGGTTCAAATCCTTTTTGTTCCCTCAACCTTGCCTAATCCCTAAAGAGCAAACAAATTAACGTGCTACCTTCTGCAAAATTGAAGGCAGTTTCAAGTTAGCCTAAAGCAGCTAAATAGCGTTATGAGGTAGAAGTGCCATCTAAAAAAGGAACAAACATATGGATTTAAAAATTCCTATAAATAAAATAAACTTCTCTTGAGTTAGCTGACAGAAACATACCTATTTATGACATCACTAAAATTAAACTCTTTTTCACACCCACTCAAACTGGACTTCTAAAAATGAAAGTAGTACTCAAAAACGAAGATATCTTCTTTGCGGTCAATCGCAAAAGCTTAAACTAACAATGCCTTGATTATTACTACTTTTTCCTCGCCAAAATTATTACCCTTAAACTACAACTAATGGGAAAAAAACCTACCACTCACATCAACCCCAAACTAGGACTCAGTGAACAGCAGCTTAAAGGAGCTCAAATTACTGGAAAAGTTAGAAAATCATCATTTTTCGGAGGTTGGGAGTAAAAGATAGGAGTTGTGAACCAATCCGGACTCTTTATATTTAAATAAGGCAAAGAGACACCAATAATGATAATTGGTCACAACAGCATTCAATAGCTTTGGACAAGATTCGATTTTGACAATGATAACCTAATAATTAAATTTCTTCATAACAGGAGCAAAGTTTAGCTAAGCATTCCGTTTTAAAATTTTATGGGACGAGAGAACTGGCTTTATCATATTTACAATTTGGCCAACAAATGATTGTCTTATACTTTGTCAAAGTCATAATTGATTTGTTTATCTTATCATTAACTTGACCTTAAAATAGAATATTTATATTATTCTATGTAAAAAGAGGAAGAGAAGCTTCCAATATAGCAAATCCAGCTTAACTACAATGAAGATCAAAATTTTAATAAACACTATGATTAAATACTTGCCGGAGTCAATAGGTAAGACTTACTTAATGCAGAATCCGCTACATCAAAACCAAGCAAAAAAGAAATCAAATTAAAATCACCAAGCATCTCAATGTTATAATGCGACAAATCCAAAATAAAAAGGAACATCAGTACAGATCAACAATAAACATCAAAAACTAGCCGTCAGAAATATCAAATACGTTTCTAAATCCGATCAAAAGTAGGTAAATATCTTCCATTAATAAAAATATCTTACTTTCACCCTATAAGTCGAATCATAGCTCTGTTAGGAAACTCCTTGTCAGTATCTCACATCAATCTACGCAAAGACCTAAAAAATTATTATTTAATCACTTTACTGAACTATAAAATAAGTAAAACTTAGGTTATTATTAAAATAAATTAACTGATGTAACCATAGAAAATCGATCAGATTTGACTGTTGAGCAATTCAAGGAAAACCTTAATTAAAAACAAAAAATGAAAGGACTCTTAAAGAAAAAAATATAAACTTATCACTAAATGAAACAAATTCGTCTCCAATTAGAAGTACTTCATTTATTATAAAGCAAAAATAGCGACTTTAGTAGCAAAAATCTCTGCATGCAGCTCGATTACGAAAATAAGCAGTCAAAACTTCTTGCGAATAGGGCCGAAAAAAAATACAGTAAAACTATTTTCAACATCTTGAGGCCATAAAACTGGTTAAAACTCAAGAAAGAGATAGAAAAGTGCGTATGACAGAAAAGAAATATAATTAACTTCTTTAACTCCAAAAAAAATAACAATAATAGCTTTCTATATTTGAAAAATCTCTCATTATGGAAGCAAATCTCAAGGATATCATACAACTATCCGGCCCTCCAAATTCTTTCTTAAAACTAAGCGCAAATTATATTCCAACTATTGATTATAAATGAGTATTTATTAAGCAATATGGCAGTAATTTTTATGGAAATCATTATCTCAATTCGGTTAGGATCATTTTGTAAATATGCCTCCATAGTACAATAGCCACATATCTACATTTGTCATAACCTTTGAACTAAAATCAATAGACAAATTCGGATGACTGAAATATTAACCGAGTTAAAAATCGCTCAGCCGCATCCAAAAACTATTGTACCTTACTTCGTTTATTGAGCTACTCTATAATTTTTTTTTTTTCTTCTCCATCTGAACTGACTTCCTAGCTTATCTATTTTTCTAAAGCACTCCATTATTTGTCCTTTTTTGGTTCCTCCATTACCACCTCAACAGCTTTGCCAACAGGATTTACCACTAAGCCCTGTTAAACCATAAAATTTGATAATCGTTATCGCCCCACTTATAAAATCGACCCTAAATGGGAATAAACAGTCAAAAGTCGGATCATTTCTTGAGCAGAAATCTGCAAATTTTGACATAAATAAATTTGAGAGATGAAGTGATGATCAATCTCCTTTGCCTTATCCTTTATTAATTAATAACTACCCTTAAATGAGTAAGATGAGGAATATAATAATGAGCGTAATTGCACTCCCTAAGACGACAACCATGCCCTTTTAGATAATGTGGACAAAATTTAGTTGACCCATAAAACACACGAAGAATACGATTGAACAATGATTGTTCATTGATCATCTACGTGTTTCATTACATACCATAATAATCAAAGCAGCACTCAGTTCATGCTCAAATTCAATAAAAGCAGAGTAGAAGTCTTTGCTGATAAATTGAACATTAATCCGACGAGTCAAACCCAAAGGACTCAATTCACGTTGTAACAGCTTTGTAAACTAATTCCTACTTATGGATGAGCCAAGGATGAAGGCAAGCCATGAATAAAGACAACTTGAGGTTGAATAATCCGATACTCTTGGAAATGCTCCAAAATATATGCTCTTTCCAGCTGAAACTCCATCATTAATAATCAATTATGCACAAAGTATAAAAGTATCATCATAACACAATTTCACTTTTCTTCATTTCCTTACATCAATCCTTTTACGGTATTTGATTTGAAGCTTCTTAATTAATAAGTCATTTTTTTTTTAATTTTATTCTGCTGAATTTGATTAAAATAGTTTCATTTAAAAAGAAAAACAAATATTTTACTAAAAACATACAAAATTAACGATTTTTTTATTCTAAGGATTTTTAGCTAGATAATTAAATGATGCATTTGTTAAACTTTAATTAATATATTTGCCTTAAAAATTGATGTTAAATGTAAAGGTATATGAGTGACATTAGAAATCAATTGGTTTCGACGGCTTTGGTGGTGATCTTCTCTTCTTTGTCCTCCTTTTTAACATCGAGCCATTCGACGTGGTCGGGAAGGGGAACGCTAGCGCATTGAATATTCTTGGGGTCGTATTCTTTCATGATTTTAACTTTCACTCCCATAATACCTTGCTTCAACATCACGTGTCTGAAACTAGTATCAATGTAATCCTTCTTGGCTTGACCTGAAGAAATCATGTATCCCTTTTTGAATTTCATTGATTTAGCACGTTGTTGGGAAAGTTTTCCAGAAACAATAACCTCACATCCCTTAGCTTTTTCCTTATCAACAGCTTGCTTGATCACTGAATTGACAGCAACTCTAACGGGGATTTGGTTCAACAATTTGATTTTAATAGATTCAGCCATGGCACTTGCGCAAAGACCCTTTTGTTTTAATCTGAGGACTTTAATGTGGATGCCGTCGGGCTTGTATCCCCATCTCTTTTGGATCAAAGATTCAAGCTCTCTAATCTTCTTTTGGTTATCATCGAGGAGTGGCTTAGTGTTGGTAACTCTAAGGATAATCTCGGGCTTGGGGAGAGTGTTGGTCAAGTCGAATCCAGAGTATCCGCATTCTTCAAGAGACTTCTCGAAGAAAGTGTGGAGCTCAGCCTTGAAAAGGCCATCATAGATGTGCTTTTTGAGTCTGTTCTTTGTTTGGGTGGTTGACATCACAAAAAATAATCAATTATTTATCAAAAATAATATTCTTTGATTCGTATTTTAATTCTTTTTTCAACAATCCATGGATTTCGAGATGTTTATAGATGAGAAAGCACTCAAATGTATTATAATCATTGAGCCTGACAACCTCCTTGACTTTCCTATTCTTCTTCCCCTTCTTAAACATTCTTTTTTCCACCTTATTCACTTGTATTGACCCCCTCTTTGTCAAAGTCCTCTAACATTTAATAATCTCCCTTTGGTCTCTCGTTAACTTTGCCTGGAAGTATTGTTGTTAATGCTTCTAGTTGCTCAGGAGTGATTTCACCTCGTTTTGGCATCACTACCTAGAAAGTAATAACTAGATTTCCAAAATCAGAATGAGATTTGAAGTGAGGCATACCGAGACCACGAATAACTTTCTTTTCTTTGTCAGAAAGTACGTCATTTCTTCCTGTATAAACGTTGTAAGTTTGACCATCTAAGTGTTTTAATTTAAATTCAAATCCAATCAATGCCTCAACTAAAGTAATCTTCTTTGACATAAAAAGATCGGCTCCCTTTCTAGTAAATATCTCATGAGGCTTTTCTTGAACTACAAAAATTAAATCTCCAGCAATTGTATCAGGCTGCATAAGTTAATTAGTACTAATTGATCGCCCTCTCCATGAAGAGTAATTGGATGTCCATGGAATGCTCCTCTCTCTAAAGGAATTTCCATAACTTTTTATTTTGTACTGATCTTCTTTCCCAAACAAACTTTACATTTTTTACCTTCCTCCACCACCTCACCCTCTCCCTTGCAAGCATCACAGGCCTTTTGAACCTGCTGATACATACCAGGACCCATTTGGAACATTTGAACAATTCTGCCTTTTCCTTTGCATCCTTTGCAGGTTTGAACTCCAGAACCCCCCTTTCCATTACATGACTCACAAGCACGAGTTCGCTAATGAGGAAGCTTTATCAATTCCCCATTATAGCATTGCTCAAGTGTAACATTAAGTGCTTTTTTAGTTGCTTTACATTTTGCCTGTTCTCGAGCTCCGCCTCTTCCCCCTTGTTGTCTAAAGAACATATTCATGAGGTCTGCATTAGTAAATATGAACCTGAGGTATCAGCTTGAGGTCCTTTGGTTCCGTATTTGTCGTAGATTCTTCTTTTTTCTGGATCACTAAGAGTTTCATAGGCTTCTGATATTTATTTGAACTTTGATAAAAAAAAGACTTACTTTAGCCGCATTGCCATTAGGACGATCTGGATGATGCTTTTTAGCAAGTTCTCTATACTGTTTCTTAATATCATCTTGCGTTGCAGTCTTGGACAGTTATAGTACTTCATAGAACTTAGTGTTATCCACCTCTCCGCCTATGTTGTTTGGCAAAAGTACCATCATCGTCATCGTGATCGTGCCCGCCGCCGAAGCCGCCACCGAATGGGAACCCCCCTCCAAAATTCGAGAAAAAACTCATACTTATCAACAAATATTATAAACAAACAAACTCTTCAATCACGCAAGGGATAACCCATCAATTTATTCATAGCTCCAAAATAATATTCATTCCATCCAAACTCCAATCGTTATTTTTTTTCGCCATTGGGAATGCCAGTTTGCGTCAAATTGATTATGCACTCATCCTCATCCTCTTATTGCAACATTATTTCCACATTAGAGTACTCTTTCCACTCATTGAATTTCCATTGCATCTTAATATACTCTCCTTTCCTCAAAACAACAAATCGACCCACAATTTTACCATCCAAAATCGCAAACTCTCCCCCCTCTTTTGGATCAACGATAGCCTTTGCTCTAGTGTACTGCATGATAAGCCTTAATGTTAACAGAAATACATAGGCTGAGTGAGCGCTTCGAAGATGACTTGGCGAGGAACATTGAACCCGAATTCAAGATTAAGAGTTGTCATAATTATTAATATGATCCAGAATTAACTAGAACGTTAACATAAATCAATTCTTCGTGAACTTCTACAAAAAATCGTATTTGTCACCATAATTTTACAAATGGTTCTTCAGCTCGGATTGCTGCTCCTGAAGGTGCACTGGCAATTTGTCGTACACGTCGTCGAACATTGACAAAATAGAAGGGAATTTATGTCTATAACACTTGTGGAGTGCCTATGTCACCAATTTACGAGTATTTGCCCTCTCTGCTTCTTCGTCTGTAATTTATAAACTGTTAATGTTCTTCAAAAATTTGGTCAATCGCTTAATTGGGTCATTCTTTTATCTCCAAACATTCCTCTCATCTTCCTTACGATAGAGCGCAGAATTATCAGAAGTTGAATGATCTCCCACTCTGTACGTCATAAACTCCAAAAAGTAGGGTTTACCATTCTAGACAGAGTACTTTCTAGCCTGCTGGGTAGCATGCAGCACTGCCAAAGCATCATTTCCATCGACTCTCGCACTCGCAATTCCCATAGAAATCGCACGAGGAACAATACCATCAGAAGCATATTGATCGGCAGTTGGAGTAGAAATAGCATATTTGTTGTTTCGACACAAAAATACGGTTTGACATTTCAAAGTCGCAGCAAAATTTAGTGCAGTCGGAAAGTCCCCCTCACTGGCAGCTCCTTCACCCACATAACAAGCCGCCACCTTATCTTCTTTCGAAGTTCTGAAAGCATAGCCCGATCCGGCTGCTTGTGGAACTTGGGTGGCTGAATAATTTAAAAAATACTTAAAGGAGATGAAACAGTGACATTGTTATAAGTCTTAGAACCATAATGAACAGGCATTTGCCTACCTTTTCCCTCATCCGCCACGTTACCGATACATTGATTAATAATATTTTCAATCGTAAATCCTCTCCAAATATGCGCGCCCTGCTCTCTGTACTGAGTATAAACCAAATCCCTGTCATACAAGGCAGCAGCTGAACCGACAATACAGGCATGTTCACCAAAAGAGGTCATATAAAAAGAAATCTTACCTAAATAGGCAAGCACTTACCTTGACTCTTTACTTTAAGCAACAAAGAGTCCATTTCGTCAACATAAAGCATTGTTTTCAATATTTTATTTAACAGTTTGGTGTCGTATGTATGATTTTTATCAAGCAACTGCCCATCCAGATCCATTAGCCTGTAGGTGTGTATCGTCGGGTACTAGTTTTGATGTACTAGATTTTGAGTATAGATTAGTTAACCATAGGGCTGAACCATTCTAGTTGTGAGCCCCTTTCTAACAACTGCCTTAGCTATGTTGTATATCATATTTATCCAGAGATATTATACAAAAAAGAGAACAGTATAGTATCAAACTCAAACAACACAAAAGAATAATGATAAAAGATATATAACAACATTCAATAGCATCAATCAGCGGCAGGAGCATCAGGAATTCTATATGAAAATAAAAGTACTTTTCTTCAACCACAACTACTGGAGGCTTAGATGGATTAGGCTCAGGTTTCTCGTTTTTGTCCTCAGCTTCAACTTGTACCTCCTTTATCTCACGTATCGCATTGTATTGCAAACTTAATCGATGACCATAGCCCACGTAAATGTTGGTCCATCCTCCTCTATATCCAACCGTCACAGCGCCTGGCCAAACCAAATTTCGAAGGCAACTCACGCCGTAAATTAACGTTGTTCCCTCCTGCTTACCAATTTGATTCACCGCCACTGTCTCCCCGGCAATTGACACTGTCCAGTTAGCCGCAAATCCCAGTGCTTCATAAGGCTTATCTTCAGTCACTCCCTTCAACCTTTAAATTATTGGATCTTTCTATGCTAACTCAGCAGTCAAAGCCTACTTTTGCTACTCGCTCAGCTTAGGATCAATGAAGTGAGAACACCTTCCTTGAAGCAAAATATTAGGGTTCAAATGTACCCAAGACTAAAGCGAGTTCAACTATCCTACTTAGGGAAGCTTAAATTCTTCTTCAAAATCTATAATGTTTGGGTTCTCCTCTCCTGGTTTATACAGTCCTTTCGGGGCAAGCTCGCAGCTATGAGTGATTCTTGCGATAATACATTTAAGCTGAATAGAATATAAAATACTAAATGTTTTTCGTTCCCCTTAAAGGCAATACTTTTGCTAACGATTTGATCAAGGTATCCACTAAAAATGTACTTAAAAGTGCGTGAACCTGCCACTTGATCGGGTGTCACCAACGGTAGCTCAGTCCAATCTCCCAAAAGATCAGTTGCCACCCAGTAAGAGTAAGAATTCACACCAACTCCGTACTTCTCTCCATTCTCTGGCAGTTCACTCAAATAGGCCTTAGCGCTACTTCCCTGAACTACCCAGTAGTCTTTATATCCCAATATCTTTCCCCAAAATCTTATACTTTTAGTCTGGTGCTCTGCCGCCAAACACTTCAGAGCCTTATTGAGGTGAAAAGCGTTAATCTCTCCGATACTAACTCCAGCCAACCTCAAGGCTTGATATTCTTGTACAACATCTGGCCTCTGAAACACTCGACTATCCTCAACTCTACTTGTCTTCGCCTTCAATTTTTATACGGCAGTAACGTAAGGTTAGTATTCATGATCTTTATTAACTTTTCTTGCGAGTTGCGCTTCCTCCAAAAACTACTTGAATGCGAATTTATTCTTGCGTAAATAATGCGAAAAAACTTCAATGTTGTTCAGTCCCTTAAGCTCGGATTTATTCTCCACGGACTCCCTGATGACATCACTAAGGTGGTCCAAAATACCAGAATTCGCTAACTCCCCCTCTCGCAACAATGAAAGCAGCTCGCCTGACATTCAAAAAGAATAATAAGTTATATAAACGAGATAATACCACCCAACGAACACAATCACACTCTTATCGATTCAATCATCTTAATCAACCTATCGTAGGGAGCTCGACCATTGAGGGCCACCAATACGTTACGCACATTGGTATCCAAAGTGTTGTTCGGCTGTGGATTCACTAATCTTTGATGAATGTCCTTATCTAACTTCATTACTTTTATCAAATTATCCTAAAAGTCTTGTAACTTCTCTCGGTAAGTCTGAACTACCTTCTCTTGTGAATCAACTACAGTTTTCAGCTACCGTAGACGTTGTGCGTTCTGTTCCACCCTTCGATTAAACTATTGTTTGGGTGCCTGAGGCTCGTTCACCTGATTGACTTTCTTCTCACTCTCTTCTCGTTGTTTTTTAAGTTTGTCAATAGTAATCCTGAGATGCTAGTTCTCATCAAGTAGGTCTTGGAGGGGTCGTTGCGGAACATTTGTGGGGTAACTCGCTTGAATGGAACTGTTAGGATTTTACGCGTTAATGATACCACGATAGGGAGTACTGTTCTGACTCATTATTAATTGTTAAATTACAACTACTATT
>ERZ724520.1916-NODE-1916-length-10005-cov-3.611256_pt1 | contig 10005 bp, 4 predicted proteins | sample MGYA00376053_ERZ724520 | MGnify/ENA primary metagenome ERZ724520 (study PRJEB28724, sample SAMN07190886) | activated sludge metagenome | isolation source: activated sludge of sewage treatment plant in Hong Hong | place: USA: Christiansburg, Virginia | collected... | reverse complement strand
GTTGTCTGAAATTCCCCAAATAGTTATGCCGTATTGTTGAGCCGTAGGAATGTATTTTTTATAAGTATCGATTACATATTGATACATTGCTGCTTGAGCTGCTTGTTGTTCGACTGTTGGGGCATTGGTTCCTAATCGTACATCTAATTCAGAAACTTTTATCAATTTCCCAGAAGCAGCAAGTAATTGGAACATTTGGGCAATTTTATCTTTATCGGTATTTAACGATATGTGCATTTGAGTTCCAATCCCGTCAACAGTTGCTCCTTGGGTTTCTATATATTTTACATAATTGATCAAGCCAGTACATTTGTCTAATCTGGATTCAAGATTATAATCGTTGATAAACAGTTTGTCTTTTGTGTTTCCATTTAGACGAGCCAGTTTAAATGCAGTTACGGCATAATCTTTTCCAAGATATTTTACCCAAGAGAAATAATCAGTTGCCGTATCGCCTTCAGTACCATTTCTAAGAGTACCATCTTCTTTCATAGGTTCATTGACTACATCCCATGCAAAAACACTTGGTTTATAATGTGTTACCATTTTAGTAATCCAATTGTTCATGGCATTACCAATAATTGTAGCTTTTTCAGCATCTGTTTTTTCAATGGTCGTAGAGCTTGTTCCTCCTCCGCCACCAGCTGCTACTGTAGGTGTGACTAATACATTGTCTATATAATAAGTACCTGCAACTGCTCCTAAGTCAAAGTTTAATCCATCTTCGGCACCTGTGCCTGTAATTTTCCATTCTATATATTTCCAAGCTGTAGAAGTAGCCTGATCCCCTTGGTATTGAGCATTTCCAGTGGTAGAACATCTTACCGAGCCCACAGCTTCTGATCGAATGTAATAAGAAACGGTGTACGCTGTTGTTGCGGTCAATTTGCTTGAAAAGTTAGAGTGAATCTGCGTTTTCCATTGACTGCCAGTATTACTAGTTGAATTTAGTATTTTCATAGCTCCGTTTCCATCATACGCATTTGCAGCAGTAGCAAGGTTCAAAGCGTTGGCATCCCCATTGTATTTAGACCATCCTGTTAAATCGGTATTGAAAGTGCCATTGCTTATTAAATTAGGGATAACAGGAACAGCATCAAGATCTACAACGCTTATTGTATTGACATCGATATAATAGGTTACATTGGGCAAATAGCCTAAATCAAAATTCATTTTGAAAGTCGTGCCAGTAAAACCGTTAATTGTAAATTTAACTTGTTTCCATTGTGATGTTGTTGCGAAAGATTCAGTCGCACTTGCACCAGTATTGAACCAATCTTTATAAGGGTAGTTGTTCGCTAATCCGCTAAAAGAGATGCGTCCTTTTCCTGCGGCATCTGATTTTATATAGAAAGAAATATCATATTTATGTGCACTCACAATTGGAGTGTCAGGTGTTGTGAGTTGTAGGTCCCAAGCATTGGTAGAAGTTGCACTCGAAATCAGTTTAACAGCTGGCGTAGTCGATGTTAATCCAGCACCATTTACGACTGTTAAACCTGCTCCTTGATTTCTATTCCAACCTGTAAATGTTCCATTTTTTAAATTGGTTAAATCAAGAACGTTTGTTCCGCTTGAACCAGGAATAATGGTAGGCGCAATTAAACTGTTTAAATAACTCGCATTTTGATTAGAATGCCAAACTAAGGTATGTCCGTAAACCGTTAATCCAGCTTCCTTTACTTTTGCAATAAAAGCATCAACTTTACTAAAATCGATATCGCCATTGGCTTTTACCATTGGGCCATGTTTCATTTCATAACCAATAGTGACTTCGTCAAAATTTTCATTTGTCAATTTACGATAAGTTTCATTGGTCATATACAAGTCAAGTCCTACGCCACCGCCAAGAATAAAGGTGGTGTAGTTTTTTAACGGCTCGTAGCGACTAATTTTTTCTTTTAATTCAAGAGGTAGTTCAGCCCCTGTTACTTCGCCGTGACTCGGGTCTTCTCCCCATTCCATTATTTGGTCATCACAGGATGAAAACAGCAATATTGCCAGCACTATTAGGGGTAATATCTTTATGTATTTCATTTTTTAAATTTTTTAATTACACAATTTTACTTGGTTATTCTCTATTGATACTGTTTGATGCTAATTTGAAAAATCATTGTAAACAGGAGTTTTTAAGGATACAATTCTCCAATTGTCTGTTGATACATCAACCGAAGTTGCCTTAGATGCGAATTCTGTTGTGCTTTCGACTCCAGTAACATTTTTTAATTTAATATCAGAGTTTTCGAAATAAAAACCAAAGTTTTTATACGTAGCAGCTTCTCTATAGGCCAAAATAGTTTCAAAAGTATAGTTTTTAGTAGCGTCAGAGTAGGCATATATCTTATTTAACGGGATGGTTACCGTAATCCATCCTGTAGTTTGAAATTCTTTTACTTTTCCATCCACAATCCAAGGCACATAATTGTAACAAGCTCCAGCCCATTCTCCTCCATTGAAATTATTGGATAAACAAATTTTCAAGAAACCGGTATCTTTCCATACATTAGGAACAAAAATATCAAATTGAAGTGCTATTTGATCTAATGGAGTAGAGGCAGGGATGTAAGGTGTTAGTATAGTACGCCAGTTGTCTTCTGGACTGCTGCCTGATGTCCAAATTTCTGAGCATCTGTTTTTTGCGGCTTCAAAGGAAGCAATACGTGACGGACGATGTGGTACATATTTTCCTTGAGATGTGTTTTCTACTCCTGTACTGGCAGATTGCAAATCAGATGGTATAATCATACTTGTAGTAGTGCCCCAATAACCTTGAGCTCCTTTGTCGTCAAAGTTGAAAAGTAAGCCTTTTTTAAAATTAAAATAGGCAGGGGAGTAGGCACCACCATTGGAACATTTAATCAATAATGAACCTCCTGTGTCTGCAACTCCATTTGGAACCACAACTGTAAAAAATTTACCCTCTTTATCAGATACTATTCCGGTTGTTACGTCGATATTTCCTGGAAAAGTCACTTTACTTACTTCGGTTAAACCGCTGCCATAAACAGTGATTTTTTCACCAGCTTTAGGCAAGGTGTTCGAAATTTCGGTTATTGTTGGTGCTGACGAACGGATTTCGAATGAAAATGTAGTTTCGAAATTGTCATTTACCAATCGAATGGTGTTTCGAACATCGGCACCTGCTTCAAGAGTTGGAGTGTCGCGCGAAATGCTAATTAAAAAAGAGTTGTTTGAAACATAGACCACGTTGAAATAGGTTTCGAATCCGTTGATATATACTCTTTTTAAACCTGTAAATCCAGATCCTTCGATGCGTATGGTTTGTCCTAAACGTGCAAAAGTAACTTCCCTGTCCGGTACGGATGAATTTACATCTTCCAGAAATACTTTGTTCACGGTTATTACACCACCTGATGAATCACTGCTTTCGCAAGAAGCAAGTTGCATTGCAAAAACGAATAATGCCAAGAAGCTTACTGTTTTCCAATAATTTTTATTTAAAATATATTTCTTCATATCAATCTTTTTTTTAAGTTTTGTACTGTCCGTTAGATTAGAATAAGTCTGTTATTTTAGGCTCAGCAAATATATAAGGCACTGGTTTTTCTTTCAACAGTGGATTTTGAATCACTTCGGTTTCAGGATAAGGCAACAAGAAAGTAGTTTCATTTGCTACTCCAACAGCTCGGCTGCTATTGCTTTTTGAAGCATCGACAGAAACGGTGTTTGTGATATTGTCGTAAAGAATAGGAACGATAACACCTCTTTGTTGGCCGTTGATGTAATTGATGACTTCTTGTTGTTTGTAATACGCTCTTCGAACTAAATCATACCAATATTGGCCTTCCATACACAGTTCTACTCTGCGTTCGTGAATGATGTCAGCATAAGTTAGACTTGTTTTTGCCGTTAAACCCGCTCTCAAACGAAGTGTATTTATAGCAGACAAAGCATTTGCATCGGTAGTGCTTGCGTTATTTCCTAAAGTTGCTTCGGCAAGATTGAGATATACTTCTCCAAGACGTAACATATACGTATTTAAACCTGAGTTCATTCTAGAGGTTTTGGCATTGTCTTTGGTTGAGCCTACCACTCCTTTTTTGACATTCAAGAAGCTTTTTTCGTGATCAACAGTATATCCACCATTCGATTTGCTTATTTCAGGATAAAAATCATCATCGGCCATCCAAGTCGATTTACGACGAGCATCTTTGGTTTCATATTCTTTTAAAACATCAGTAGAGGCTCTGGTCCAATAACCCCAAGCCGCATCATCTCCTGTAATAGCAGAATTTAAGGCAAAGAAAGCTTGTTGAGTGTTGTTTACACCATAATCTCCCCTTGGCACCCATTGCAAGGCAAACATTGACTCGGTATTGTTATTGTTGTCTATTTTGTATAAATCGGCATAATCTTTCATCAATAGGTAAGGCCCTTCATTGATTACTTTTTCGGCAGCTTTTTTGGCTAAATCTAGGTATTTTTGATCGCGAGTTCCACTATTTGGATTGTCGCTTAGTCCAGCATAAGACAAATAGACACGAGATAACATTCCATAGGCGCTGTACTTTGTTAAACGGCCTGATTGCGAAGCTTGACTTGGCAAGTATTTTGCGGCGAATTCTAAATCACGGATGGCAAACTCGTAAACATCTTTTGTAGGGTTTTTATTTACAATAGGGTTTTTTACTAATTCATTTGGATCAGTAGAGATAATTACATCTCCCCACAAAGAGGCTAAATACCAATAGGCAGTCCCTCTCATAAAACGAGCTTCAGCAATGTATTGATTTTTTTTATCAGCTGTAACAGGACTACCTGAAATACCAATGATAACATTATTGGATTGTTGCACCACATTGTATAAAGATGCCCAAGCCGAAACCAATGGCCCTGTTAATCCGGTTACGGATAAATCGCTAAACGGATAAACATAGTCTGAGAAAGGGGCATACAGATTATAAGAACGGCCATCGCCTAATCCGAAATAAAATTTGTCATTAAAATCGAACCATACTTTATTGTACAATGGACTTGTTGCAGCTTTAAAATCTTCTTCAGATTGATAAAAATTTTCCTTTGTAATTACGTCTTCTGGTTCTACTTCTAGCAAATCACTACAACTCGTTGCAAAAAGAGGTAATGCTAACATTAAGACTTTGAATATTATATTTTTTGTTTTCATCGTTTGTAGTATTTTTAGAAATTAGCAGTTAATCCGAAAGTATAGATTTGTGGCGATGGGTATCTGGCATTATCAATACCAGTTAAAAGGGCATCTTGGTTTATCGATCCTACTTCAGGATCGTAGCCCGAATATTTAGTGAATGTAAATACGTTTTGCATATTAGTATATACTCTAAGGCTAGCAAGCTTCATTTTAGAAACCACTTTTTCGGGTAAATTATACCCAACAGAAATGTTTTTAATTCTTAGATAAGATCCATCTTCCAGGAACTTGTCACTGTATCTAAAGTTAGATGTCGATGAGGCAGATGATGCACCAATACGAGGCATATAAGGATCTCCTCCAACAATTTGTATGTTTCTATAATCATTTGGACCATTCGGATCAATGAGTTCTAATTGAGCATATCCCATTGCCGATTTCAATAAATTGGTGCTTTCGCGAGGGTTTTCTAAAAATCGTCTTTGATAATTAACTACATCGCCACCATAAGCTCCTGTTAGAAAAATATTCAAATCAAATCCTTTGAAAGTAAAGGTGTTTCCAATACCAAAAGTAAATTTAGGAGCAGGATTACCAATGTAGGTTTGGTCTTTTTCATTGATAACTCCATCTTTATTTAAGTCTTTAAAGATATAGTCTCCAATCCAAACGCTATTTTCGGCGATTTTCATTCCTTCAGGTAAAGCCGTTGGAAGCACAGTTCCCTGAGCGTCTTTATAATAAAAATCAGTAGCTTTTTCGAATCGTCCAATAACTTGGTATCCATAAAACTGACCAATTGGTTGTCCTACGGCTGTACGAGTTACGATGGTGATATCCGAACCTTGTTGAAGTGTTTTGTTTAATACTCCAGTTTCAGTATTCAATTTTAATACCTTGCTTATGTTTTTTGAAAACACAAAGTTCGATTTCCAAGTATAATCCTTGTTTTGGATGTTTATGGTGTTTAAAGTGAATTCGACACCTTTGTTTTCTAATGATCCAATATTTACCCAAGGTGCAGATGTAGCACCTTGACCAGTTGTACCAACGTAGGCTGGAAGTGGCAATTGAAGTAATAAGTTATCTGTTTGTTTGTAGTAAACATCAGTAGTAAATTCGATTCTATTATTGAATAGTCCTAAATCTAAACCAATGTTGCTAGAGGTGGTTGTTTCCCATTGCAATTCTTGATTGGCAGTGTTTGCAGCCAATAATCCAGTTCCCCAATTGGTAGCCGAAGCATTGTAAACAGAGGTATAAGCATTGTTGGGTACATTTTGATTACCAACCATACCCCAGCCTAATCTTAGTTTTAAATTGTTGACTGTTTTGCTGTCTTTTAAGAAACTTTCATTAGACACTTTCCAAGCCAATGCAGCCGATGGAAACCAACCCCATTGATTGTCTTTGTAGAATTTTGATGAGCCGTCTCTTCTTAAAGTTCCAGTTAATAAATATCGATCATCAAAAGAATAAAATACTCTTCCGAAATAAGAACTTAGTGAACTTGTACCACTTCCATTCGAGTTTTTGGCTGTTGTTGCGTCACCAGCATTCAAATCGGTAGCGCCATTGGTTAAATATCCAGTTCGAGAACCATAAAGATTTTCCCAATGCGATTCTTGCATTTCTTGACCCAACATAGCATTGATATTATGAACGCCAAATTTTTTGTTATAAGTCAATAAATTATTCCAATTCCAATATTTACTATCCGATTTTGATCTTTGACCCGTTCTTACCTCATTTACAATGGCACCAAAAGTATAAGAAGGATCAAATTTATAATCGCTATGAAAATTATAATCTAATGAATATTGGGTTTTAAATTTAAGGTCTTTTGTGAAACTTATTTCAGCATAAGTATTCGCTCTCATTCCAACATTGTTGTTGTGATTGTCTTTTAGTAACGCTAAACCAATGGGGTTTGTCTGTACAAATTCACTAGTTGCAGGCCCATCAAATGTTCCGTCGGCATTACGAACGGCAACATTGGGAGTTTGTTTTAGCGCTGTCAGGATTAAAGCATCATCCGAAACAGTTGTTTTTTGTTCGGCGTTGCTTAAAGCAAAATTAACTCCAACTTTCAAATAATCCTTCACTTGAGAGTCGATAACGCCTCTAAGATTGAAACGCTTGAATGCCGATCCAATAGCAATACCCTCTTGGTCTAAATAACCAATTCCCATAGAGTAAGTACTTTTGTCAGTTCCACCAGAAGCCGAAAGGTTATAGCTTTGCATCATAGCCGTTGTGAATAATTCGTCTTGCCAATTGGTTCCTTCACCCAATAAATCAGGACGAATAAAATTATTGTCACGAGTAACGATTCCTAAATCTGCCAAGGTGTTTTTATGAACGGCATATTCGTTTAAATTAAGTAAATCTAAATTTTTAGGAATTTCTTGCCATCCAATATAGCTGTCAAAAGTCAAAGAAAGTTCTCCTTTTTTTCCGTGCTTGGTGGTGATGATGATAACTCCGTTTGCAGCTCTAGAGCCATAAATAGCGGTGGCAGATGCGTCTTTCAGTACATCCATCGAAACAATGTCCGAAGGGTTGATTGATGATAATGGGTTTGTGTTTGATGAACCTGTACCTCCGTCAATGATGACACCATCAATCACAAAAATAGGTTCGTTGGATCCGTTTAATGAACTGATACCTCGAATACGAATAGAAGAACTTGCACCTGGTGCGCCACTATTTTGTTGAATGTTCACCCCTGCAGCGCGGCCTTGCAACACTTGGTCGATTGTAGTCGATACCGATTGTTTAAACGATTCGCTCGATACGGAAGAAACGGAACCTGTTAAGTCACTTCGTTTCATTGAACCATAACCTACAACAACAACATTATTCAACGCTGTTACTTCCGATTCTAGAATTACATTAATTTTATTTTGTTTATTTACAGCGACTTCTTTCTTATTGTATCCAATAAAACTAAAAACTAAAACACCATTTGCAGGTACAGATTTAATAGTAAATACACCATCCATATCCGTAGAAACACCAGTTTTAGTTCCTTTTATAGAGACATTTACTCCAGGAATAGGTCCGTCCTTATCCGATATCTTACCTGATACGGCCGCTTTAGCTTCTATACCTAAGCTAAACATAAACAATAGAATTAAAAACCCAAACTGTTTAATTCGTTGGCTTTTAATAAATAAAAAGTTAGTCATAAAATAATTTATTAAATGGTTAATTTGGTTTAGTTTTAAATTATGTTTTAAAAAATATTGAGCACATATTTTAGAGCACGGATAAATGACAAACCATAATTTATTATCTACAAATATATATATAAAATTCAACATTACACAATCGGTTGTAATTTATTTTTTTATAAAAAATGAAAAAATAGTTATGAAATATTTCACTATGTTACATTTTTAGTGTAATTATATGAAAAATGTTTTTTTTATTTCGTTGAAATTACTTGAGGCTGTTGATATGTTTGAGAAAACAGCTGAGTTTAGCATAATAGGAAAGCAATTAATAATCGAGCCTCCATTGTCTTAAATTTCTGGTTATTCTTGTTTTTGGATTAGAATTTTCTCTTTGAAATTTATTAAAAGCGAATGTTGGCATTAAGAATTAAAAAAACAATAAATCCGTATAGGGTTTTTATATATTTACTGAACAGAATCCCTATATTTTAGCTTTAATAATTTGTAACTATTCAGCCTACTATAATTTTCAATTGCCTCCAACTTTAGGAGGAATAGGAATGTGTGCAAGTTGGCTTTAGCCAAAATGTTGCTGTTTTTTGGCTAAAGCCCATTAAAACTTAGAAATTTAACCTCTCCAACTAAAGTTGGAGGCAATTGATGCTTTGGAGGTAAACAGGCTAAATAGTTACAATAATTCAAAAAAGGAATTAATTACTTTCGATTTCAACTACAGCTTTGTCCAATCCGTCTGAGGTAATAATTAATTTCATTTTGCCTTTGTAACCTTTATTGGCACGAATAATTACTAATGCCATTCCATTAAATGCGGCACGTTCGTGTGAGGCAAAAGAAACTAAATCAGCAGGATTGCCGTTGTCGGTGGCAACTATTTCCCCCAAACCTTCGATCTTGAAATTAATTTTGTTGTTGGCATCAGGAACCATTAATCCGTTTTTGTCTGTGATTTTAACGGTTATAAAAGCAAGATCTTCACCGTCAGCTTTTATTTCTGAACGGTCAGCTGCGGCTAGTATTTTGGCTGGTTTGTCGGTGGTTTTTAGGGTTTCTTCAGCCCAAATTTTGCCATTTTTATAAGCTACCGCTTTCAGTTCTCCAGCTTGGTATTTTACATCATCCCAACGAATTCGGTATTCGAATTCGGCTTTCTTTTTTTTGCCAAGCGATTGTCCATTCAAGAACAACTCCGCTTCATCACCTGATGTAAAAACGTGAACAGGAGTGATTTCGCCCACACGACTGAGCCAGTTCCAGTGTGGTAAAATATGTGCTATTGGCAATTCAGGTCGCCAACGGGATTGGTACAAATAGAATCTATCTTTTTTGAAACCAGCCAAGTCAATAATACCACAATACGAACTCCTAGCCGAATAATAGGGTGTTGGTTCTCCTAAATAGTCCCAACCACTCCAAACAAATTCTCCCGCAACATAAGGGTGACGGTCTTGTGTGGCAAAAACCTTGTCTGGCGAAGCGCCAAACTGAGCCGTATAAAGTTCATAGGCACTTACTTCTTTGGTCACAGGATTTGCACCGACTCCATCACTTACAGGTGCTGAATTTTCAAGTGTAACAGGGAAAATATAAGAACCTCTTGTACTTAATGCCGAAGCCGTTTCGCTACTGACAATCATTTTCTCTGGAAATGCTTTTTGAAAAGCAGGATAAAGAGGA
>ERZ724520.1914-NODE-1914-length-10005-cov-4.699397_pt1 | contig 10005 bp, 6 predicted proteins | sample MGYA00376053_ERZ724520 | MGnify/ENA primary metagenome ERZ724520 (study PRJEB28724, sample SAMN07190886) | activated sludge metagenome | isolation source: activated sludge of sewage treatment plant in Hong Hong | place: USA: Christiansburg, Virginia | collected... | reverse complement strand
CTTTGGGATCTGCATAGGGGGCAACAGCCGACACTTGCCCACCGACGTCGGTTGACATCACCCGCACCTCGTCCCGCGTCAGCGCCGAAATCGTCAACGGGTTATGCGATGTCAAGATGATGTGGCACTTGTCCGCATCGGCCGCGATATCGGTCCAGTCGTCAATCAACTTGAGGTAACTGTGCTGCCAATGGGGGTTGAGATGGGTATCGGGCTCATCCAATAAAAAGAGCGCCCGCTTGCCGCGCGATACGCGGATGAGGCCCAGCACCATCAACAGTTGCCGCTCTCCGTCCGACAAGTCTGCAAAGCCCACATCGCCGCTGGTGTCGTTGTTGCGCGTCACCCATACCAGCATTTCCCGAATCAAGTCCGAAATGTCCATCGCCTCCAACGCGTAAAACATTTCCCTTTCATTCTTGAACGACGCTGCAAATTTTTTCAACTGAGCAAGCTTGGGCAAGAAGGCTGCGTACTGTGACTCGCTTTGCTGCTTGTCGCGGTAGTCATCAATTGCATTACCAACCAGCGCCATCGGATGGAAGGCAACCGTTTGGAACTCGCGTGCAGTGCGCCCGGCCGGGCCTGCAGCACCCCAAAAGTTGGCAGGAGTGCGCTCAGCGGGCTTTTTGCTCTTCGCAAACCATGGCTCCCGAAAGTGCGCCAACAATGAGTGAAATCCAGTGATGCCAAGTTTGCTGGAGAGCTCCGCAGTTACCTTTTTATCGGGGAATGCAAACAAGGCCATCAACGCCAGTACACCGTGGATCGGGCGGCAATAGAACAAGCGCCGTTCACTCTGTGCCTGCGTAAATGTTGCTGCGTCGTCTTCCAGTTTGATCGCGTCGTAATAGCGTTTTTGGTGACCGTCAAACAATGACTCCAGCCGCCGACTACCGCCAGAGTAGTAGCCAAACACCAAGTCTGGAAACCAGTCCGTCTTACGCTTCTCAAACTCGGGACGTTTAACCTCTTTGCCATCCACCTTTATGGCAGGCTCTTTCGGAACATTGGACAGAGTGACCCGCGCACCAGTAATGCGGTAATCCACCCGGTAGTGAAACCGCGGTTCGTGTTTTCGCAGATCAACCCAGCGAAAAACCTGTGTGATGGCTTCAATCAGGTTTGACTTGCCCGCGCCGTTTTGGCCAATCAACACCGTGGTGAGCTTGGTCTCGTCGAAGTCCACCTCCAATTGCTTCAAATTCTTGAAACCATCGATATAAACCTTATCCAGCCGCATGGCGCGCCTCCAACGTGGTACCGCCGTCTGCAATATGCCCCTGTGCCACCTCCCAGGCCAATTGCTTATAAAAGTCGGCAACGGGCAGCTCGGATGCTTTGAACAACTCCTCAGCGGTAGTGGCCGTGGCCAAGCGGCGCAGATGATCTGCAAGATATGACTTGTTTTTTACATCTTCATCTTGGCGGCTCTTGGTCATGGCGGTGGTTTCCTTAGGGGCACGGGGAGTACGGGCTTGGCGGGGCTTCTTGTTTTGGCCTTTTTCAGCTGGCGTGGCGCCTTGCACAGCCATGCGCGCCAGCAGCGCGCTAGCCGGTTCGTCGTTGGGGTCTTGCGGCACTAGCTCGCCGCGAAAGGTTTTGGCCAGCACTAGCGGGGTCAGGCGCTGGGCCTGGGTTCGGGCGGTGGTGCAGCGGGCTTCGATGCGGTCGGCCAGGGCGAACATTCCTTCTACTCGGCGGACAATTTCGGTTTGCTCTAGCGAGGAAGGGATCGGTAGTTGCAGTGCACGCACGTCCCCAATGTTGATGCCCCGTACCGCAACGCCACGAATGGCGTTTGCCATGCGCCTTTGCGTATCCGGCGCTAACAGCACGTAGTAAACGTATCGGGAATTCAGGCGCTTGTTGATCGATAGCCGCGCCGTATCCTGAGTGATGTTTGCGCCCTCTAGCACTTCTGGTATTTCAATCAGACGGCCAACGCTTCCGCGAATCGAAAGTAGAAGATCACCGGCTATCAAACGAGCGCGTTTGAACTGAAGGTCGATTTCTGGACTCGTCTTTTTTATGCCGCCCAATTTCAATTGATTTCCTGGAAAATCAGCTACACGGATGTAAGAGACGCCCTGTTCAAGCTCTGGTCCTGGTTTCAGAATTCCGTAGGTGATTGGACGACCGGGAGTGCAGCAATCCTTGAGCGTGCTGACCTTCCAACCAACGGGCAACCTGTCAGTAGTAAGGTCATGTGCCTCCTCTGTTGGTTCCGAAGCGTTACCGCGTATATGGCCTCCTGAAGCCTCTACATCATCCGCAAGTGATTCAACTAGGCTAGCTGCGCTGGGTAAATTGGATTGGGCATCGCGCCACTCTTCCGTCAATCGCCCTGATGTTGCCGCATCCAATACTGTCTGCCGAAACCGCTTGATCAAGGCGGGGATGGCATCGAAGCGGTCGTTGCAGGCTTGGATACGGGTGATTAGGGTGTCGAGTTGGTTGGCGATGCGGGTTTGTTCACTCCTGGGCGCCAGCACAAAGGGCGCAGACTTGCCTGCGTCTGTACCAAGACGCGGCATATTCATGCCGTGGCTCTCCGCCTCTACGTACTTCAAGAAAGCCGGATGCTTCAACCAGTAAAACAAATACCGGTTGTCTAAATTTGTGCCCGCCTTCAGAGGCAATATCTCTGTGGTGCAGTACCCCGGTTCGTCAGCAATCAGCACTTTATTTAGGTAGGGACGCAATTTTCCATAGAGTACATCGCCAACTTCAAAGCGGTTTTTCGTGCTTTTGGACTGGCGCTGCAAGAATGTCATTTTCTGCAGCAGGCGCGAACTTTCTTTCTCGATGTCTTCGAGTTCGAGTATCCAGTCACCAGCAGCTATTTCAGTTGGTTCGGCTTTCTCAGTGCTGCCGTAATTGACGACAGTGCCCAACGTGGTCAATGCCCAACTGGGGGGCAATTCGGTTGGGTCGATTGGAACTTCATTCATCTCCGTCAACTTCCAACAGTAGGTCTTCCAACAAGGCATCAGGGTCTTCGCCAAGCTCTTCCAACAGACTGCGCAAGTCGACCATGGCACCGGTCATCTCACGCATGACTAATCGTGCCACCAGCGCGGGCTCATCCCGCTGGGCCTCGGCTGTCTCGACGTTGTCGTCTTTGAGCCAGCTGATGTTCAGGTTGTCGCCACGCGCCTTGATTTGCTCGCGCGTGTATTTGCGCCAGCGTCCTGTCTCGCCAGTGTCCACGCGCTGCGCCAGGGCGGCGGGGCCGCCGCAAGGGTCTGCGCCAAACACGTCTTCAAATTTATCGCGGGGCACATCTGGCGCGGCATCCACAGCGGTGCGAAAGTAGTCGCGGGTGAAGGGGGTACGCTTGCCAAACTGGGGCATGTTGGCGCGCATGTCGTACACCCACACCTCTTTAGTGTTGGCCTTGTCAGTCTTGCCACGGGTGAAGAACAGCACGTTGGTTTTGACGCCCTGGGCGTAAAAGATGCCAGTGGGTAGCCGGAGAATGGTGTGCAGGTTGCACTTGTCCATCAAGTCGCGGCGAATGTCTGCGCCTACATTGCTTTCAAACAGCACGTTGTCTGGCAGCACCACGGCGGCGCGGCCACCGGGTTTGAGGTTGCGGTAGATGTGCTGCAAAAAGCAGAACTGCTTGTTGGTGGTGGGGTAGGTGAAGTCGGTTCGGGTGGGCAGGCCGCCGCCTTTTTTGGTGCCAAAGGGCGGGTTGCTGAGGTTGAGGGTGGCGGCAGGCAGGCGGGTGCCTTCTTCCGCCAATGTGTCGCCAAACTGGATGCCGCCTTCAATGCCGTGCAGCAGCATGTTCATCAGCGCCAGGCGGTGGGTGTCTTGCACCAGCTCCATGCCATAGAAGGTGCTGGTGCTGTATTTACGCTGTTGGGCTTCGGATCCGTCTTCGGGTTTGTACTTGGCACGCAAATAGTTGTTGGCCGCAATCAAGAAACCTCCGGTGCCGGAGGCTGGGTCTTGGATGACATCTGCCAGCGTGGGCTGCATCACAGTAACGATGCTGTCGATCAAATCGCGTGGGGTGAAGTATTGGCCCGCGCCGCTCTTCTTCTCGTTGGCGTTGCGTTCTAGCAGGCCTTCATATAGGTCGCCCAAGTCATCGCGCTGCACGCTGTACCAATCCAACTTATCAATTTCCAGTACAAGCTTGGACAAGGTGGCGGGCTTGGTGATGAAGGTGCTGGCGTTGGCATAAATCTGTTGCACGCTGTCACGGCCGTGCAGGCCGTAGTCCAACAACAACTCTTTGTACAGGTCCAAGCGCTCGGGGGCGGAGGCTGCCATGAGGTCGGCCCAACGGGTGCCGTCCATCTTCTCCACCGGCTCGCCTTTTTTGGGTGCCTTGTAGATAACTAGGCGGTCCTCTTGGCCGGTCTCTTGCATCATGCGCAGAAACAGCAGGTAGGTGAGTTCGCTCACATACTGGTGGTAAGTAACGCCGTCATCGCGCAGCAGGTTGCACAGGTTCCAGAGCTTGGCGACGATGTCTGACGCCGCAGGGTTGATTGCATTCATGGTTTATTGGGGTTTCAGGCAGACTTTTGGTCGTCTGCCCAGAGTGCGTCGTTAAAGGCTTCCAGCACGGGCTGGAGTTGACCGTTGAATAGTTTGTCCAGGCGGGTAAAGCCGCCGCCGTCGCGCTTGAATATAAGGTCTGGATCGTCCAATGCGTCCCGGTCTACCAACATATTTGCTTTGGTTTGCGCGGCAATGCGTTTGAGCCAGTCCCGTTGCGGCTGGGTCCAGGGCTTGCCGGCCAGTGGTTTGGCCAGCAGGTCTTGCAGGGCGTGGTCTACGCGTTCGGCGTAAGGTAGCAACACATCACCAATAGCGGCCTGGCGTATGTAGCCAATGATGCGGGCGGCAATGTCTTGGTTGCTGAGTTCACGCCAGGCGGTGGCTAGGCGCGCTTCTGTAAAGCCTGCTTGGTCCAATGCCATTACCAGCTCTTTCAGTTGCTTGCGTGTCAGCTCGCGTGGACGGGTGAGCACGGTAATGAGCGCAGGCAGCTCATTGCCGTGGCTGGCAATAAAGTCTTTGAAATCTTTTAAATAGTCTTCGGGCTTGCTGGCACTGCCGTAGCCGCGGTCTATACCCGCAAACGCGTCGGAGTGGTCGGATATGAACATGGGCTGGCCGCTGCTTTGGCGCTTGCGGTCCAGCACTTCACCCAGGTTCGGGTTTTGGGTGAACCAAGTGGCAATTTCGTCCACAGACAGGGTGCGCAGTTTTTGGATGAAGGCATCCGGGCTCATGCCAGCTTGGGTTTCAAAGTCTTGCTTGGCTCCGTCATCCAGGTGGCGCTTTTTGACTTGCAATTTGGCCAAGAACTGCTCTCGCACCAGCTCGCGGGCGGCGGGGTCTTGCACGCTCACCATTTCTTGCTCCAGCAGCGCAAAGCTAATGCTGGGGTTGACCACTACCGGGCGCATGGCTGTCATGTTGCCAATGGCTTCAAAAATGCGCACCGCGTCAAATACGCGAAAGCTGTCTTTGGCGTCGCCGTCAAAATCACACAGGCGGGTGGCACGGCCCAACATTTGGTCAAACAGAATGCGGCTGTTGACCTGGCGCAGAAACACCAGGTTGCAAATTTCCGGCACGTCGATGCCCGTGGTGAGCAAATCCACGGTCACCGCCACATTGGGCAGGCGCTCGTTTTTGAACTTGCGAATGAGCTCCAGCGGTTTGTCAGCGTTGCCGGTGATTTTGATAACGGCGTCGTCCTCTACGCCGCCGTATTGGGCCTCAAAGGCATCTTTGAGCACGTCAACCACCAAATCAGCATGGTCAGTATTGACACAAAAGATGAGCGTTTTGCGCTTGCTGGTTGGATCTATTTCTTCGGCCAGGTATTTGCAGACCACTGCATTGAATGCGCGGGTGATGACCTTGCGATTGAAGTCCTCCACATTCAGATCGATGTTGTCGGGCGCTTTGAAAAGGTCTATCTGGTTGCGACCAGGGTCGTAAACCTTCACTTCTTCGCCCACCTTCCAGTGCATGCCACTTTTTGACAGGTCGGTATAGATTTGAATTGGGGGCTCGTAGTCCACCAATATGCCGTCGACCACCGCTTCGCGGTAACTGTAGGTATAGGCCGGTGGGCCAAAAATCTCGGTAGTGTGCAGGGCTGGCGTGGCGGTCAGGCCGATTTTGACGGCGTCAAAATAGTCCAGTACACGGCGGTATTGGGAAATGTAGTCGTCAAACCCACGGAAGCTGAGTTCGGTATCTGACATCTCGCGGTCAAGGGTGTAGCCGCGATGGCATTCATCAATCACAACGCAGTCGTATTGGTCTACGGTTGGCGGGGCTACGCCTTCAGCAGGAAAAAGTATGCGCCGCATCATGCCTTGCACGGTAGCAATGTGGACTGCAGTGTCGTCATCAGGCTTCTGGGCATCCAGCTCTTTGATGCCAAAGGTTTCCGCAAATGTTTGCAACCGCTCCATGCGGGTGTCTTTAAAAGAGTTGGCCGCTTGCTCGCCCAGGGCGGAGCGGTCAACCAAAAACAAAATGCGCTTGAAGCGCTGGGCTTTGAGCAGGCGGTAGATGAGTGCAATACACGTCTTGGTCTTGCCGGTGCCGGTGGCCATGGCCAACAGAATTTCGCGGTGGCCTTGGCCTATGCGCAACTCGGTTTCCTGAATGGCTGCCTTTTGGTGGGCCCACAGCGTGAATCCAAAGTTAAGCTCAGTATTGGCCAGCTGCGCGTGAGCATGGCCTTCGTCGATCTGCAACAGTGCCTTAAGCCCATCCGGGCTATACCAACCGTCTAGCGCCTGGCTGCGGTTTTCTGGGTGCCGCAGGTCACAAAACCAGATGCCACTTTTGGTGGCCAGCTGCCGCAAATAGGGTCGACCGTTAGCGGAGAAGACGAAGGGGATTCGGTGTTCCGATTGAGCGCCCCAGTTACTGTCATGGAGTTGGGTTTCGGCACTGGCAGAAAACGTGCGGCTGTACCGCTTGGCTTGTTGCAATGCGCCAGAGACATCGACGTTTTTGCGTTTGGCCTCCACCACAGCCATGGGAATCAAGCCCTTAAACAGCACATAGTCGGCCGAGTACCCATCGCAAGGCCATTCGGCAATGGCCAGGTTGCGCCCGGCCTGCGGCCGCGTGCCCTTGCTGTATCGCAATTGCTCTGTATCTGCTTCCCACCCTGCCTGGCGCAGTTGCGCATCGATGATGCGGCGGGTTTCCGCTTCGTCAAGCTGGACTTGCGTTGCAGCAGCTGCGCCAGACTGGAGAAACGATTTGTATTGGGTCGCTGGAGCGACAACTGCTGCTGCCTGAAGGCTTGCAAGTTGTTCGGATAGCTGCGCTTTGGCCTTGTCAGAGTCGGTCGCCAGTTGCTCCCATATAGCGCGCTCTTCGCTTAGTGAGGAGAGTTCCGTTTTGGCCGAGTGCAGTTCGGCGCTGACTTGTGCACTTTGCGCCTGAAAGCTACCGACAGCCTCACGCAGGCGGGCTAGCTCTGCCTGCAGCTCTTCCGTTTCTTGCACAGGTGCCTGGGGTGGCACAAATGGGCCGGACTTGTAGCCAGCGTCTTTGAACGTCCGGTGAAACCAGAGTGCCAGTTGCCAGCAAAGCTTGAGTGTGGACAGTGCACCCGCATGATTGCCTTCCAGAGCATGATTTGCTGCATTGCCATTGATGCGTATTTGGTCGAAGACCTGTTTCACTTCCCGAGGTACTGCACCTTCGTTGCTCAGGCGCCGAATAAGGTCGTATTGGGTTTCGCTAGATAGCGTTAGAAGCCCGACGCGCGCGGCGAGAGATTGAGCCAATAACTCTGAAAACTGCCGGAGTTTGAGCAGGCTGGTGTTTGGGTCTTCTGCAAAGTAGCGCTCGGCCAAGGCCCCCAAACGCCAAAGCTGCTCCTCATAGGCGCGCAGCATGTCAAAGTTTGACTGAATGATCTTCTGCATTATTTTTGCACCCTGTTTAGCAACAATCGCTCTCTTTTATCAAGCTAGAGTTAAGCAAACATCGCCTGATGTTCCCGGCAATACTGCAAGCCACCAAAGCGCTTGGCGTTGTTCCAGCAGTACTTGCCTTCGGGGAAGCTGATCTTCTCATGGCATTTGGCGCAAATCATTTTTTTGGTCAATGAGGCGTCGCCTTCTGAAATTGCGGCTGTGGCAGCGTGGGCGACTGCCGCAAGTCTTGCAGCAATGCCAGGCGTTTGGACTTGTCGTCCGCCGATTTGGTCAGCATGTTTCCTCCCCTCCCCTCGAAATTCTTATTCAGCCAGCAACGCAATGTACGCAGCGTAACTGTAACTGCGGTTCTTCTTCTGCCCGGTCAGCTCGGTCACGATGCCCAAATCCTCCAACACCTTGACCGCCGCGGTGGCGGTGGGGAAGCTGGTGGCCAGCCTCTGGCGCACCTGGTCAATGGTGAAGCGCGGCATCATGGGCAACATCTCAAACAGACGGTAGCTGCTGGGCCCGGCTTTGGGCGCAGCCAGCAAACTGCGGCGGTCGGTGGCCAGCAGTGTGGCGATGGCCACGATGTTGCGCTCGGCGTTCTGCGCAGCCACGGCCACGCCTTCCAGGAAGAACGCCACCCAGCCCTCCCAGTCGCCCTCAAGGCGCACGTTGGACAGGCGGCGGTAATACTCGGCCTGATGTTGTTTCAGGTAGCCGCTGAGGACCATCAAGGGCTCGGGCAGCAAGCGCCAATGCTCCAGCAGCGCGGCAATCAGCAGCCGCCCAATACGGCAGTTGCAATCCAGGAACGGGTGGATCGTCTCAAACTGCAAGTGGATCAGCGCCGTTTTCACCAGCGGCGGTTTGGGCGGAACACCTTAGGTAAAATTGGCCTGTAGCCCCCGTGGAATATGACTAGTCAGCTATCAAAAACATAGTATCTGCAGAGCGCCAAGGCCCGCCGCCTACCTCTCCAGCCACCCCAGCAACTCCGCCTCAAACGCCTGCGGCTGCTCCACCATCACCCAGTGCCCAGTAGGCAACCCCACCGCCCGGCTGCCGGGTTTGGCGTTCAGTTCATCCACCCAGGCCTGCGAATGGAACATGAAGGGTTTGCGCTGGCCATACACGTACAGCGTGGGGCAATGCGGCGCAAACGGTGCCAGGCCACCCAGGCCGCCGCCCAGGTGCAGCCAGGTCATGGAGTAGGGGTAGTTCATGTACCAGTGGATGCTGACCTGCGGTGTGGGGCTGCGCAGCAGGCGCGCCATCATGCGGGTCCAGTAGTCGGCAAAGCGGGCGCTGAAGAAGCGGCCCAGCACCCAGCATTTGGCTAGCCAGATTTGGTAGAAAACAATCATCAGTTTCGGCTTGGCGCCCAGGGTCTTCAGGAATCTTGGTGAGCGTGCATCGCCAATGTCTACTGCCACGATGCGGGCCACGCGCTCGGGGTGGCGGGCGGCCAGCTCGTAACCGAACACGCAGCCCCAGTCGTGCAGCAGCAGGGTTACAGGCTGCCCCGGACTCACGGCATCCACAATGGCCAGCAGGCGCGCGGTCAGCTCGGCCAGCGTCAGCGCCTTCTGGCCCTGCCGTGGCGGGCCTTCAAAGCCGGGCAGCGTGAAGCGGACGCAGCGGTAGCGCCCCTGCAGGGCCTGCACGGTGCGGTCCCACAGGCGGTGGGTGTCGGGCCAGCCGTGGATGCAGACGATGGTCTCTTCGCCCTGGCCTTCGATGAAAACTTCGGTGCCTTGGACTGCTATATTGGTTGTTGTCTGGGTCACGTCCGTGCCTCCGTTCCAAAATCTGGCCTATTCATCCAACCCGCCCAATTCATTCTCAATCTGCTCAATGCTGGGCAAACTGGTTTGCAGTTCGGCCGGCAAGGATTCCAGTAATTTGTATTCGGCAACACCCATAGGTTGCGCTTTATCGCCCTGTTGCCGGTGGCAGTAGAGAGGTTGGTGGCAAGCTGGTGGGAGGCATCTCTTAGGCGAAATTGGCATCTAGCCCCAATACTGTTCAGATAGTACTAATTCGATCATAATTTCATTCCATCAAAGCT
>ERZ724520.1913-NODE-1913-length-10005-cov-6.867538_pt1 | contig 10005 bp, 10 predicted proteins | sample MGYA00376053_ERZ724520 | MGnify/ENA primary metagenome ERZ724520 (study PRJEB28724, sample SAMN07190886) | activated sludge metagenome | isolation source: activated sludge of sewage treatment plant in Hong Hong | place: USA: Christiansburg, Virginia | collected... | reverse complement strand
GCGAAGAATAAATCTCTGGCGCGCATTTCTTCTTTTCCGGTATTCTTTTTCAAGTCGAGGAATTCGAAAATATCGGCATGCCAAGTTTCTAAATAAATCGCAAAACTTCCTTTTCTTTTGCCGCCGCCTTGATCTACGTAACGTGCGGTATCATTGAATACACGCAACATCGGCACAATTCCGTTAGACGTTCCGTTGGTACCACGAATATAAGAACCTGTAGCTCTTACGTTGTGAATAGACAAACCGATTCCGCCAGCTGATTGCGATATTTTCGCGGTGTTTTTCAACGTATCGTAAATACCATCAATACTATCATCCTGCATCGATAACAAGAAACAAGAAGACATTTGTGGTTTTGGTGTTCCAGCATTAAACAATGTTGGTGTGGCATGTGTGAAGAATTTTTTCGACATCAAGTCGTAAGTTTCAATCACAGCATCTAGGTCGTTTAAGTGAATTCCAACCGACACACGCATCAACATATGTTGCGGACGCTCTACGATTTTCCCGTTGATTTTAAGCAAATACGAACGCTCTAAGGTTTTAAAACCGAAGTAATCGTAATTAAAATCGCGGTTGTAAATGATGTGTGAATCTAAAAATTCAGCATTTTTTTGAATCACTTCATGCACTTCTTCAGAAAGCAAAGGTGCTTGTTGGTTGGTTCTCGGATTTACGTAATGATACATTTCGTTCATCGTTTCCGAGAAAGATTTGGTGGTATTTTTATGCAAATTCGAAATCGCGATACGTGCGGCCAATTGCGCATAATCTGGATGTGCAATGGTCATTGAAGCGGCGGTTTCGGCTGCGAGGTTGTCTAATTCAGAAGTGGTCACGCCGTCATACAATCCCTCAATAACGCGCATGGCTACTTTAACGGCATCGACTAAGTCGTTCAAGCCGTAGCATAATTTTTTAATCCTGTCCGTGATTTTGTCGAACATTACAGGCTCTTTGTGGCCGTCTCTCTTTACTACGTACATAGTTTGTTTGTTTTTAAGCAATAGAAAATCCCTTCGCTACTGCAGGTTATTTGTGTTTGTTTGTTTTTGGAAGCTAATCCCGCTATACGCTATATCTTTTGCACCGAACAACGGCACAAAAGGATAACGCTGCTATCGGGGCTAGGCAATCCGTTGCTTATTGGCGTGTAGTATAAAAAATGGCTTAGAGGTAATTGGTAATCTTTTATTTTGGCTCGCAAAGACACAAAGGCGCCAAGAAAAATAAAAAAAGCTTTTAAACTTTGCGGCTCTTTAACTTTGCGAGAACCTTTATTTAATCATCTCATTAAACTTCGAGCCTTAGCGACTTCGTGGCATTCTAAAAATCCGCGTCGAACGAAATTTTCTGAGCATCCGAATCCGTATTCATTACACCCGCTTTTTGATATTCAGCAACACGTTTCTCAAAGAAATTGGTTTTTCCTTGTAGCGAAATCATGTCCATAAAATCAAATGGGTTGGTCGAATTGTATTCTCTTGTGCAGCCCAATTCTACCAACAATCTATCGGCTACGAACTCTAAATATTGCGTCATCAAGTTGGCGTTCATTCCGATCAAACTTACCGGAAGTGATTCTGTAATAAACTCTCTTTCGATGGTTAAAGCATCAACTATGATTTCTTTGATGCGTTTTTTAGGCACTTTGTTTACCAAATGATGGTTGTGCAAATGCACCGCAAAATCGCAATGTACGCCTTCATCACGTGAAATCAATTCATTAGAAAAAGTCAAGCCTGGCATCAAACCTCTTTTTTTCAACCAGAAAATAGAACAGAATGCGCCTGAGAAGAAAATGCCTTCAACTGCTGCAAAAGCAATAAGTCTTTCGGCAAACGAATCTGATTCGATCCATTTCAAAGCCCAATCTGCTTTTTTCTTGATGGCAGGAAATACTTCAATAGCAGTGAATAATTGGTTTTTTTCAGCTTCATCTTTTACATAGGTATCGATCAACAGCGAGTAGGTTTCGCTGTGGATGTTTTCCATCATAATTTGAAAACCGTAGAAAAATTTGGCTTCCGCATATTGCACTTCATTCACAAAATTTTCGGCGAGATTCTCATTGACGATACCATCAGATGCGGCAAAAAAGGCTAGTATGTGTTTGATGAAATATTTTTCATCGGCGCTCAATTTGTTGTTCCAATCGGATAAATCTTGGTGTAAATCGATTTCTTCGGCAGTCCAGAAACTGGCTTCCATTTTTTTGTACCATTCCCAAATATCATGGTGTTTGATTGGAAAAATTACGAAACGGTTTTTGTTTTCTTGCAGAATGGGTTCTATCGCTGACATGTGTTGTGTGTAAAAAGGGTGAATTGGCATCAAAAAGAGACTTCCTTTTGACCTGTACAAAGATTGTCTTTTGTAACGGAAAATGAAAGCCAAACTTATCCACAATCGGCTTTAGTTTTTAACAAATTAATTTTTTGGCAGGTTTTTCATTCGTTTTTTAAAACCTTAAAAATCAAACTTTTAAAAAATTAAAATAAATAAAAACATCCCATTTCATTGAGAAAACATGGCTTATGGATTAAGTTGAATTTTAACATTTATAAATAAATGAAACAAAAGAAACAACACCAAACAAACGCCATTTTTTAGAAATCAAAGTGGTATTTGGCAATCGAAAAAAATATATTAAAAAAATCGTTTGGTTTTTTTGTCAATTTCGATTTTATTTACAAAATACAATACTTAAAACCAATACTATGTCAAACAAGAAAAACTTTTTTTTAATGTTGTTCGTTTTTATCAACGCCTTTTTTTTAATCCAATGCAGCAGCGACAGTTCAAGTGACGATTCCGAACCGGATCCTTGCAACATGGAAATGCCTGTAATTACAACCAATTCTCCCGTTACCTCGGGCTCCAACATCCAACTCGAAACTCCATTTCTGAGCACGATGGCCGAATATTATTGGACTGGCCCAAATGGCTTTACATCCAACCAACAAAATCCTACGGTGATGGCTTCAACAGCTAGTGCTGGTGTATATTCGCTTGTGATTACTGAAGGTGCTTGTACTAGTCCAACAGCAACCACAACCGTATCAGTAACTGCTGCCGTCGCACCCTGCAGCCCAACGAATAATACGGCTACGCTTTCGTCATTTCCAAACATGACTTTCAATTCTGTATTGAAATCGACACTACTGGATCAGTATGAAATTAATGCCAACGGCTCAAATGGCGATTTGACCATTACATTTGCCAATGCAAATCAGCCCACAGCGGGCGTTTACGAAATTTGCCCGGATTGTCCGACTTCTTTTTTGAATGCGAACCAAGTTTGTATTTCGATTGTGACTGGTGGAACATTTTCGTATTTATATAGAGCCCATACTGGAAATGTTTACATCTCCTATGTAAGCGGTAAAATTTCAGCTACCTTCTGCAGCATTGCGTTTAGTGGCAATTCAACAACTTTTACCGCTTCTGGAAAAGTAACGACAAGCAACTAACCTAAAGTTTATAAAATAAAAAAGCCGAATCGTTGATTCGGCTTTTTTTTATCTTTTTATGGGTTTGGATTGTTTTAATTCTTCGGCTACTTTCTCAAGTTCGGCATACCAATCTTCGCCGAATCTTCTAATGAGTGCTTCTTTTACAAATTTATAAACCGGAACTTCGAGTTCTTTTCCGAGCGAACAAGCGTCATCACAAATGTCCCATTTGTCATAATTGACTGCGGCAAATTCGGTAAAATCTTTGACACGCACTGGATACAAATGACAAGAAACAGGTTTCTTCCAATCGACTATGCCTTGGTTGTAAGCTTGTTCGATACCACAAAGCGCTGTTTTCCCATCGTAAATTACGTAAGCACAATCTTTTTCGTCAATTAATGGTGTTTCGAGATCGCCGTCAGTTCCGTTTCTCCAGGTGCCTTGCGCTTCAATAGCAGCAATGCCTTCGGGTCGTAAAAAAGGTTTTACTTTTGAGTAAATTTCTTCTAATATTTTAGTTTCTTCTTTAGATAAAGGTGCTCCCGCATCACCATCAACACAGCATGCGCCTTTGCAGGCCGAAAGGTTGCATACAAATTCTTTTTCTAAAATGTCTTCTGAGACTATGGTTTTACCTAATTGAAACATGCGGCAAAGATACTTTAAGTTTCAACATGGCAAAATGGGAAACTAGAAATTAACAGCGTTTAGAATACTAGTGTGATATTGTTATTTTATGAACTGATTTCTGATTGTTAATGTCTAACAAAGTCAACAGATACATTCCTGAAGGGAGATTTTCTACATTTATTTTTGTAAGATTTTGCGCTTTGACATCTTTAACTTTTGCTCCCAATACATTAAAAATTGACGCTTCAACTATCTGCGTTGTACTAGCAATATTTACTACTGAATTCGATGGATTGGGAGCGACATCAATAGTACTGTTTTTTTGAAAACCACTCGTACCCATTGTAGCATCAATACTGTATATACTTGTTTTGTAATTTGGCGTATTTTCAAAAACATCCGGAAAATTGATTAGCTCTATTAATTTGTTTGGCAAATCTGGAAACACACTCAAAGTATAAGATTGGGTTCCTGTAGTATCTAAATAAGTCAGTCCGTTTTCATTACAAATTTTACCATAAAATTCTTCATACATCAACGGACTATAATAAACATAACAATACCCTATCTCCAACAATGAATCTGCGGCGATTTTATTTTCAGAGATGATATCTACTCTTAAACCTACCGAGCCAAAATCAAATGGAATGTCAAGAAATATGCTTTTCCACAAGGTATGGTCTGGATTATATACTTTTATAAAATTTGTCGTAGGGTTTTCTGAAGTGTAATATTTCTCTCCTGAATTCTCAAGTTTTATTCGAGACATTAGACTAGGATAACTATGCTCTAAAGTTAAAGAAGGTATTTGATACACATTAGAACAACTAGCAGAAGAAGGCAATCTAAGCGTAGCTATCAATTTGGTTTCACATCCGTCTAATACGCTCAAAGAGAAAGCGGTAGCCGTCGGGACAAACAATAATTCCGCACCATTTTCATTGATTATTTTTCCTCCTAGCGTGTAATAAACATTATCTACCACTTTATAGTAATTATAACCTATTTCCAGCAAGTTATCAGAAGGAATAATAGCCTCTGACAACAATATATTATCAAGATAATTTGCTCCTGAAGGTATTGGAAGTGAAATTGTTTTCCAAATAGTATGATTACTGTTATATATGTTTTCTGTGCCATTCACCTTGTCTGTCAAACAGTACTTTTCTCCTGAATTTTCCAATTTAATTCTTGAAACAATTCCTTCCTCATAAGCATGTTCTAATGTCAGTTCTGGAATAGCATAAACCTTGCTTTTGTTAGGATTGTAAGAAATGCCTATGAGCTTAGGTGAAAGTCCATCTATTTGACTCAAACTTGCATTATAAACATTATCTAAAGTGGCTAAAACAGCACCATTTTCAGACATAATTTTAGTTTCATATCCTGGCAATGTTGTGTTATAGTAACTGAAAACAATCTCCAAATCAGCATCTGAATTGAAAACCGCCTCAGAAATGTGAATCAAATTCGTGCCCGTGTAATTGGTTGGTGCTGGAGCTGGCAATACAATAGTTTTCCATAAAGTATGGTCGGCATTATAAAGCATTAGCTCATTGGTAGCCCTTTTAAATTCATAATACTTCTCGCCAGAATATTCGAGATTTACTCTGTTGATAATGGCATTATTATAAGTGTGCTCTAACGCAATTTGTCCGAATGAAAGCATTGTGAAAAATAACATCAGTAGTATAACAGTCTTTTTCATATCGTAAAAACTTTAAGATTCAATAAAAGTACAATTATTAATTATTACTATCACTTTAAAGCATCCAAGAATCAAAATTAACTTCATTTTAGCTTTTAAAGCCAACAAAATCAATACTTTTGCATCAGTAAATTTTAAAAAAATGAACTTCGATTTTAAAGAAATAGCCACCGTCGGCATGGTACTTTTCGCAGTTATTGATATTGTTGGAACCATTCCAATAGTAGTCGATTTAAGAAGCAAACATGGTCACATCGAATCTGAAAAAGCTTCGCTAGTTGCGGCAATCATCATGATTGTATTTCTTTTTGTAGGCGAAGGTTTCTTGAACCTTATTGGTATTGATGTACATTCGTTTGCCGTAGCAGGTTCTTTTGTTTTGTTCTTTTTGGCCTTAGAAATGATTTTGGGTATTCGCATTTATCGTGATGCCGAACCCAGTTCTGCTTCAATCGTACCGTTGGCATTTCCGCTGATTGCTGGCGCCGGAACCATGACCACTTTGCTTTCCCTACGATCGCAATTTTACACTGAAAACATTATTGTTGCCATTATACTGAATATCATTTTGGTTTATGCCGTTTTAAAATCTTCTTCAAGAATCGAAAAAATGCTTGGTAAAACGGGCTTAGGCGTCGTTCGAAAAACCTTTGGCGTAGTGCTGTTGGCGATTGCCGTTAAATTATTTGCTTCGAATGTTAAAGGTTTGTTTGTTTAAATCAATTGTATTACTTTCACTCCAAATTCTAGATTACACATGAAAATTTTTACTTCTATTTTAGTTGTCATTGCTTTGGCTTTAATCGTTTTCAACATCACACTTTTAGACTTCGATCATTTATTTGAAGGCAACAGTATGATTGCATTGATTGGAATCGCTGCTTCTTTCTGTGCGGTTTGTATTCTACTCATTTTTAGAATGTCGAAAATGATTGTTGAAAGAACCAAAGACCAATAATATATGTTTGATGTTATTATCCTTGGTGGCGGTGTAGCAGGCGTTTCTTGCGCTTTGGTTTTAGGCTCTGCTCACAAAAAGCCTTTCGTGGCTGATAAAAAAATCGGAATCATCGCACATCAAAAAACATCTTCACTTCAAGAAGCTTTATTTAATAATGCTTACGGAATTCCAGCGGGTACTTTAGGTGCCGACTTACTACAAACCAGCCTACAACAATTATCCGATTTATACCCGCATGTTACGCAAATCGACCATGAAAAAGTCATGCGTGTGGAAGGTCAATTTCCGAACTTTACTGTGGTGACGAACAAAAATAGTTATCCAACAAAATCAATTGTGGTGGCGATTGGTTACTCGAATACTTTTGACATTGCAGGTTTGAATGAATTTATAGCACCGCATCCCAAAGCAGTAAAAGAAAAACAACGCATCCATCTTCGCAATATAGATCATCAAGTTTCTGAAGGTATTTATGTTGCTGGAACTTTAGCAGGTTGGCGTAGTCAATTGGCTATTGCTGCCGGAAGTGGCGCTGCAGTGGCGACCGATATTTTGACTTTATGGAATGACGGCATCGATGCGCAAAGCCATGATAGCGTCAAGAAAATTTAGGTTTTTAGATTTAAGATTTAGGATTCAAAACCACTTGCAACATCGGATCTTCTTTTAAAACAATTTCGTAGTATTTCTGTTCCCCAAAAAGTTGTGAAGCAAATTCTGCTGTAAGAAAACGTTTCACCAAGGCTTTGTTTTTCGACAAATTTAATCTGACACCATTATCCAATAAATAGTTTTGTAAGTTTTTGAAATACACATCCGTTGTTTTCATTTTACTGAGAAATTGTTCGTACGATAATCCTTTGAAATCCTTTCTGTGTTGGTCTAATTGTTCAAAAACAAAATGATTGACGATGCCTGATTGTTCCATCACATATACAATGCCTTCTTCGCCCGACTTGCCTTCCAACGGAACAAAAACATCAGGTACAATGCCACCGCCACCGTAGACAATCTTGCCTTTTGGTGTTTTAAATTTCAAGGTGTCGGCAATTTTAATACTGTCTTTTTTGTATAGTTCCCCATTTTGAAAACGCTCGGTAAATTCATTTTCATATGCTTCTTCATCGCCTTTAACATATGGTTTTTGAATGGATCTTCCGGTTGGGGTATAATATCTCGCAATGGTCAATCGCACAGCGGAACCATCTTCAAAATCCATTTCTTGTTGCACCAAACCTTTGCCGAAGGAACGGCGCCCAACTATAATGCCTCTGTCATTATCCTGAATAGCACCCGCCAAAATTTCGCTTGCCGAGGCACTATTTTCGTTGATTAAAATGTATACTTTCCCTTCTTCAAAATCACCAACATCAGTAGCTATTGATTTTTGAATTTCATTCCGTTTATTTTTAGTAAAAACGATGAGCTTTTTATTAACCAGCAATTCATCGGCAATTTTAACTGCAGTTTCTACATAACCACCACCATTATCGCGCAAATCAATCACAAAAGTTTTCATGCCTGAATTCCTGAGTTTGGTCATGCCGTGCTGAAATTCGTCGTAAGTCGTTTCCGCAAAACGATTGATTTTTAGGTAGCCTGTAGTTGGGTTCAACATCAATGCGGCATCGACACTTTTGATTGGAACCACATTGCGCTTGACTTTGACTTTAAATTTTCTGTTTTCACTTTTTCTAAAAACAGTTAATTCGACATTCGAGCCAACTTCACCTTTAAGCTTTGAAAACAAAGTATCTGAAGGTAATTTTCTACCAAAAAGTTTGGTTTTGTTGGCGTATAATATCCGATCACCAGCTTGAATTCCGGCTTTTTCTGACGGTCCATTTTCTAATGGATTTACGACTGCAACCGTGTCTTTATACATGTAAAAATTGATTCCGATACCCACAAACTCGCCTTTCATACTTTCTACTTCGTCGCTTTGAATACTAGGTGGAATATATACCGAATGCGGATCGAGTTGCGCTAGAATATTGGTTACCGTTAGATCTACAATAGAATCTGCATTGACTTTGTCTACATATTCATTATTAATAAAATCGATTAACCGGTTGATTTTGTTTTTAGAACTGTTTTTTGAAAGCGACATTCGTGTTCCCGGAAAATTCAGCATACTACCAAGTACAACGCCAACAGCTAGCATTGTAAAAAGTAATAAGGGTAAATAGATGTTGCTTTTTTTCATCAATCTAAATCTTCGATTTGTTCGACGATAACGCCTGCTTTGGTTAAGAAATCTACGCCGGTGGTGTCGCGATATCCCAATTGGTAAACCACGCGTTTGATTCCAGATTGGTGAATTAATTTACTACATTCTTTGCAAGGCGATAAGGTGATATAAAGCGTTGCTCCGTCACAAGTTTGGGTAGAACGCGCTACTTTCAAAATGGCATTGGCCTCGGCATGGAGCACATACCAATTGGTAATGCCTTCGTCGTCTTCGCAACAATTTTCGAATCCGGTTGGTGTTCCGTTATAACCGTCAGAGATAATCATGCGGTCGCGAACAATGATGGCGCCTACTTTTTTACGTTCGCAATACGACAGTTGGCTCCATTCTTTGGCTATTTTGAGATAAGCTTTATCGTATTTGTTTAATTTTTTTAATTCCATTTAATTCCAAATTTCATTTTGTATAATCATTGGTACTACTACACCAATTATAAAGGCTGAAGTTACGATAGTAAAATCGCGTTTCGAAACCCTAAAAAAAGTTTGAACGCCATAAGATAAAATCAACATCGCTAGAACAACAACCATTTGCGCTGCTTCGATACCGATTGCAAACTCTAATAATGGCAGCACTTTTTCTGAAGGATTTCCCGGTAATATGGTCTTGAAGTAATTTGAAAAACCCAATCCGTGAATGACTCCAAAAAACAAAGTAATCAGTATAATGCTGTTGATAGAATCCTTTTTGGAAGCTTTACGGATGCCAAAAAAATTGAATAAGGCAGTAATTAAAATCGTAATCGGAATTAGAAATTCTACCAATTGCGCTTTGATCATTACGATTTGAAAAACTGACAAAACCAAAGCAAGTGTATGTCCAACGGTAAAAACTGTGACTAAAATCAAGATTTTTTTCCAGTCTTTAAAAGTATGTAGCGCAGTTAATGCCATCAAAAACAATACGTGATCATATCCTTTGAGATTCAATACGTGTTTCAATCCGATTTCAACATAAATCCAAAAATCTGACATTTGCTTTGTTATTAGAGATT
>ERZ724520.1912-NODE-1912-length-10012-cov-4.513207_pt1 | contig 10012 bp, 11 predicted proteins | sample MGYA00376053_ERZ724520 | MGnify/ENA primary metagenome ERZ724520 (study PRJEB28724, sample SAMN07190886) | activated sludge metagenome | isolation source: activated sludge of sewage treatment plant in Hong Hong | place: USA: Christiansburg, Virginia | collected... | reverse complement strand
CTTGTTGTATTGTACTCATATTTTATTAAATAAAAAATCCCTTCTGTTTTTATAGTCAGAAGGGATTAGTTTTTTTTTATAATGTTTTATGTTTTACTAATTATTTCCGACTTATTTTTCTCAAATAGTTGAGACGAATTCCCACCTTCTTTAGGAAATTTTAAATGAAAAATTTAAATGTTGATTTTTTTAATTCCATCAACATTCATAATTTAATATTCAACATTACTAAAAGGGTTGGTAAAGCTTCATAGGGCGTATCCCTCAGCTTTTCTTAATAAGTGTTTTAAAGAACGAGTTGTAAAAATACGAATAAATAAAAACTTTAAAAATATAATTTTGTCAAAATTTGAAATAAAATGACTATTTTTGTCATTATGGAAAAATTGGGTGATAAATTAAAAGAGTTGCGTCGTCAAAAAAAAATGACTTTAAAGGATGTGGGTGAGGTACTTGGAATAGATAGTACATTAATTAACAGGTTTGAAAAAAATGAGCGGATTCCAAGCAAAGAACAAATTATAAAACTATCAAAAGTGTATAAGGTTTCTTCAAAATCTCTTGAGATTATGAGGCTTAGCCAAAAAATTTATGAAATAATAGATGGTGAAGAATTTGGGATGCAAGCTTTAAAACTATGTGAAGATATTTCTGAATACAAGGTAAAATCTAATTTTTCAGATTCTTTATTAGATGAAATTATTGTTCTTAAAAAAGAATTGGATGGTTTAAGACCATTGCCAATTGAGCAGTTAAAGAATTTGCAAGAGTTTTATAAAATTGAATATACATATAACAGTAATAAAATTGAGGGTAATACTTTAACATTAAAAGAAACAGCTTTAGTAGTTGAAAAAGGAATTACAATTAATGGTAAAAGTATGCAGGAGCATTTGGAGGCTATTAACCATGCAGAAGCCATTGATTTTATTGCTGATTTTGTAACCAATAAAACAGATTTTAATGCTTATTATTTGAAACAATTGCATGCGCTTATTTTACGTGGGATAAATAAAGAATATGCAGGTAAATATAGAAATGTTAATGTGCGAATAAGTGGCGCAGAGCATACCCCACCAGAACCCTTTATGCTTGATAAACTTATGGAAGATTATTTTATATTTTATGAGAATAATAAAAACACAATGAATCCTGTTATTCTGGCTGCTGAAATGCATGAACGTCTTGTTACAATTCATCCATTTATAGATGGAAATGGCAGAACATCACGACTTATAATGAATTTAATTTTAATGCAAAATGGTTATCCAATTGCAATTATTAATGCAGAAAAAAACAATCGATTAGAGTATTATAATACATTGGAAATTGCTCAAGTAAAATTTAATAAAAAGCCCTTTTACTCATTTGTTGCCAAAACAGTAAAGCAGTCATTAGTTGATTTTTTGAAAATAGTAAAGTAATAAATTAGTTACTAAGCTTAGAATAGGAGCTAAGACGATGTCTTGTTAATGCATAAACTTCCTTTAGTAAAATTCATTACTTAAAGGAAGTTTTATTAAATTTATAAAACATTATTAATACAATTTTATCAATGAAGAAATTATTCTTTTTTATTTTTCAAATATTTGCCTCAATGCAAATGTTTTCTCAACAATCACCACAAACTGAAAGTCAAATTACAGTAGAAGCTTTAATGGCCGTTCAAGAAGTGCAATGGAATGACGGAAATATTGATGGTTTTATGAACATTTATTGGAATAATGATAGCTTGAAATTTATTGGTAAGAAAGGAATTACTTATGGCTGGAAAAAGACTTTAGATAATTATAAAAAATCTTATCCAACTAAAAAGGAAATGGGTCATTTAAAATTTACCATTTTAGATAATACGCAAGTTGGAGAGAATTATATTTATATAATTGGTAAATGGGAATTAAAGAAAGAAAAACCTGTAAGCGGGCATTTTACTTTACTTTGGAAAAAGATTAATGGAGATTGGGTTATAGTTGCAGATCATACAAGTTAAAATGGACCTAGGATTATATAAACACTATAAAGGAAATATTTACGAGGTGATTGGCTTTGCTAAACATTCGGAAACACTTGAAGAAATGGTTGTATACAAAGCAACTTATCAAAAAGATGGAGAAAACATTTGGGTAAGACCAAAATCAATGTTTATTGAGTTTATTACAATTGAAGGTAAACTCATACCTCGGTTTGAAAAAATTAGTGAATAGCAGGAAATTACAATTGTAAAGTATCTTTCATTTGTATAAACATTTCATTAAATCTAACTTTTACTTTTTCAATAAAAGAGTCATTTATTAAAAGTTTAAGATTTTCTAATGATCCAATTTGATCTGTATGGAATTTAAAACTCTGTTCCATTGGACCAGCTTCAAATTTCACAATGTATTTATCATTCATGTTAAAAATGGAAATACTCATTGATGGGTGAGGTATAGAATCAATAATTCTCATGTTAATCGAATTTCTTCTTAAAATCAAAAATGTTTTTCATAACACCCCAAGGCGTAGTGGCTCTATCACCATCTTCATGTATACGTCCTAAAATAGCATGTGCTAAAGCAATGAAATGATATTTCCCTGCTTTTCTTAATGCCTCTTCAGCTTTATCATCGCCATTAATTATATTGGCACAAGCCGCCCAATCAAAAGCTTTAGCATCAATTAAAAATTTGAAAGCTTTTGTATCATCCCAAATAGTGTTTACAAATGCTGCTAATTCTAAATATTTTCCTTCAATTAAATATTTAAAGGCTTTTTTATCATCTCTAATTGCGTCAAGTACAGCAACCAGTTCTCTATAATCATTATTTATAAGCCAATTAAAGGCTTCAACATCGCCATGCACATGTTTACCAAATTGTTCTATTGCAAAAGTTGAATAATGTTTCATGTTCTAAGTTTAATCTACCCAATCGGCAATAAATAAGTTAGTATCTCTTGTTCCACCATTATTTCTATTTGAAGAAAAAATCAATTTTTTACCATCTGGAGAAAACATTGGAAAGGCGTTAAATAAACTTTCATTTGTTATTTGTTCTAAACCCGTTCCGTCATCGTTTATCATAAATAATTGAAAATCGTATCCTTTTTTACTGTGGTGGTTACTAGAAAAAATTATTTTTTTACCTGAAGGGTGGAAAAATGGAGCCCAACTTGCTTTCCCTAAAAACGTTATTTGTTTTAAATCACTACCATCAACATTACAAGTATAAATATCCATTGTTGTTGGGGCTACTAAACCTTGTTTTAAGAGTTCTTTGTATTCTTTTACATCTTCTTCTTTAGTTGGACGAGAAGCTCTAAAAACTAAACGTTTGCCATCTGGCGAGAAAAATGCACCACCGTCATAACCTAAACCAAATGTTATTTGTTTTTGATTTTTACCATCAATATCCATTGTCCAAAGCTCTAAATCGCCACTTCTATCACTTGTGAAAACAATTTTTTTACCATCAGGTGAAACTGTAGCTTCTGCATCATAACCAGGAGAATTTGTAAGCTGTTTAGTAATTTTACCTTTTAAATCGGCAACATAAATATCAAACGTATTGTAAACAGCCCATAAGTATTTTCCTTTTGTTTCTGGCACTGGAGGACAATCTGCGCCTCCTTTAAAAGTAGATGCAAACAAAATATGTTTATTGTCTTTTAGAAAGTAACTACAAGTTGTTCTTCCTTCGCCAGAAGATATTTGTTTGGGCTTATATAAACTGTCTTTTGAGGCTTTTGCAATATCTAGGTTGAAGATTTGGTCGCATTTTGCCCCCCATTTGCTGTTATTACTTTGGAAGGATGCGAATTTGCCATCAAAACTAAAATAAGCTTCAGCATTATCGCCACCATGAGTTAGCATGGTTAAATTTTTTAAATGTCTTTCAGTAGATTGGGCAAAAACTGTAGTATTTATTACTACTAAAAAAAATACAATTTTAATATTCATAATTAATTAGAAAAATACGTTAATATATTAAGCTCTAAAGCGCATTTGAATAACTCCTATAAAGGCTTCTTTGAAAATTTTAGTACTCATTTTACTAACTCCCAAAATTCTATCGGTAAACATAATAGGAACTTCTTCTATTTTAAATCCTTTTTTATAAGCACGGTATTTCATTTCTATTTGAAAAGCATACCCCATAAATTTAATACGGTCTAATTCAATCGTTTCTAATACTTTTTTACGGTAGCATTTAAAGCCTGCTGTTGTGTCTTTTACAGGTAACCATAAAACCATACGAACATAAACTGAAGCAAAATAACTCATTAAAATTCGTCCAATTGGCCAATTATGAACTTTGCCACCTTTACAATAACGCGACCCCACAGCAACATCAGCTCTATTTTCACAAGCTTCAAGCAGCCTAACTAAATCTTTAGGATCATGGCTAAAATCACAATCCATTTCAAAAATGAAATCATAATTGTTTTTTAAAGCCCATTTAAAACCATGTATATAAGCTGTACCAAGACCTAATTTACCTGAACGTTCTTCAATATGTAATATGTTGGGGTATTCTTTTTGTAATTCCTTTACCTTTATTGCCGTACCATCAGGTGATCCATCATCAACAATTAAAATTTCAAATTGTCTTGGCAAATCAAAAACAGTTCGAATCATTTTTTCGATGTTTTCAATCTCATTATAGGTTGGTATGATTACTAAATTTTTCGCCATCTTATAGAGTGCTAATATACTACTTTGTTAGAAGATATAAAGCGATTCTTTGCATACAATTCGTATTATTTTTGTGTTAAAATAGGTTAAGTAAATCCTACTTGAGTGGAATTTATTTAATAGCATGGTTCAATTAGTTTTAAAGCTTATAATTTAAACACGACAATCAATTGGGATCATTTGCATTTCAAGTATTGAAATTTAAAAATAGAAGGGCAAAAAAAAAGCTTCCAAATTTTGGAAGCTTTTTTTGTAATATTAAAAATATTAGTGAGCAGTAGCTGCTGAATCAATAACATTTTGCATTTCGTTTTGGATATCACTAGACATTTCTGTTTTAGCTTTTTCCATTTCTTCTTTAAATTTGTCACCAAATTCTCCACCTGCATCTTGAATTTTACCAATTCCCATTACTAATAATACAGTTAAGATTACAGCAACAAGTCCAATAATCATACCTGCAATTGCTAAACCTTTTTTTCCACCTGTTTTACCAAGTTTCATCATTCCCATTACACATAACCCAGTTCCAGCTAAAGATAAAATTAACCAGAAGATACCTAAGCCGTATCCGCCACCTAAAGCTGCTTGTACTGTTACTACACCAGCAACGATAAAGTAAAATACTAAAGCTACTAAAGAGATAACGAATCCTGCTACAGCCATTCCTTTACCTTGAGGTGCTGTTGTGTTTGTTGTGTTTGTTTGTTCCATAATTTTGTTTTTTAATTTTTGGTTTTATTTAATTAGTTATACAAAAAAATAACAAATTTTGTATTTATACAAATTTAACAATTATAGTTATTAACAATCATCTATTAATTATTACAATTTGTAGATACTTTTTAAGTATATATCTATGAATTTAATGATTTCCAAGCATTATAATACTCAGAATTGGTGTTGTTTTTAAGTTTAATTACAGGAAAATATTCTGTAAATTGTTGATTGTACTTGAATTTTACTGTTTTTACTATCTGGGCAGATGAAACTGTTAATTCAATATCACTGTCTTTAAAATAAGTCATCCAATCGTTAAAATCATTTTTTAGAGTATATCCATTTACTGCTATTATTTCGTCACCAATGCTTAAACCTAAATTCCATGCAGGTGAGTTTGGAGCAATTAAAGAAATTTTGCGGTTTAGCATAAAATCAATTGTTTTAAAGCCAAATTGATTTTCTGATACAATTGGATTTGATTGTTTTATGAATTCTATTCCTAAGTAATTAAAGCATTCTGTTAAAGGTATGTTATAATCTTGTGTTCCAAACACATAATTTTGGAAAAATGAATTTAATGAAATACCAGACATTTTTTCACAAATGGTTTGTATGTCAGTTTCAGTATACCCAATTTGTTTTTTACCAAAGTCTGTATACAACTCTACGCATACATCTTTTAAACCCTTTGTATGATTCGAATTTTTAAAAATAATTACATCAAGCATAAAAGCAATTAAATTTCCTTCATCATAAATGGATGTTTTGCGATAAGGAGCTCCAGGAACATAGCCGTCTAACCAAGTATCATAGCTAGAATTGGCTACTGATAAATTAAATCTTCCGTAATTATTAAAGTGTTTATTAAGTCGTTCCTCTAGTGTTTCAAAATATTGTTGATCGTTAAAAACGCCACTCGTTAATAATAACAAATCGCCATAATATGTTGTAAAGCCTTCATATACAAAGCCTGTTCTTGCATAATTTTCTTCTTTAAAATTATAAGGCAGCATTTCTTTGGGTCTTATATACTTAATGTTCCAAGTGTGAAACAGTTCATGGCACGAAACGCCTAAAACATCTTCGTAAACACTTTTTGAATTTAAATTATATCCAGGGCCAATTGCAATTACGGTTGAATTTTGATGTTCAACACCATGGTAAAATTTAAAAGGTAATATTTGAAAAATAAAATGGTATTCTTTTACTGGAATGTCTCCCCAAAAATTTAATTGAGTTTGTGTAAATTTTATAAAATCTGTTTTAATTTTTTCAAAATCTGGTCTGCATTCTCCATTAAAATGCAACCAAAATATAGTGCCATTAATAGTATAGCTGTCGGATTTTATGGAGTTACTCGCAATTATTGGACTATCTGCTAATTCATCAAAATTAGTAGCAGTTAAGGTTTTGTTGTTTAGTGGAAGTGACGTTACTATTTTGTAGGAATTAGGTACTTCTAATTCAATGGTATGTTTTTGTGAAATACGAGTATTATCATACATGCACAAATGCACTGGATTGATGTAAAATTGATTTTCATCAACAAAGCAATTTCCAGCATTTATTTCAAATGTATAATAACTGTAACTTACTGTAATATGTTTAGCGCCATTTGTTTCAATTAACCAGGTATGGCTATTTGTTTTAGTGTAATTTAAAAGTTGCTCGTCTTGATTAAAAACTTGAACTTTTTTGATGTTCTTAGCAAAATTACCTAATTCATATCTACCTGGACGCCAAGTTGATAAATTAAGTTCAATAGTAGGTTTAGAAATCTCAGAAATCTCAAGCAAAATATCAAAATAGTGAGATTGAGGATTTGACGACGAAATTTTATAATGCATCATAAATTACTTTGTAAAATAATTTTTGGTAAACCTTATTTTTTTCTAAAGTAAAAAGATAAAGAAACACCAGTAAAGTTGTATTGTTCTCTGAACTTATTTTCTAAAAAACGTTTGTAAGCATCCGTTAAATATTGAGGAGAATTACAAAAGAAAATAAAAGCACAGGTATCATTAATTTGAGTAACGTATTTTATTTTTACAACCTTACCTTTTGTTGTTGGTGGCGGAAAGTTCTCAATTAAAGGTAAAAAGAATTCATTTAATTTACTCGTAGGTATTTTAGTTTGCTTGTTTGCATACACTTCCATTGCAACGTCAATTACTTTCATAATACGTTGTTTTTCTGTAACAGATGTAAATACAATGGGAACATCTCTAAATGGAGCTAATTTAGCTTTAATTGCTTCTTCAAAATGTTTAGTAGTCATAGTTTCTTTTTCTACCAAATCCCATTTATTAACTACTATTACTAATCCTTTATGGTTTGTACCAACTAAATGGATAATATTTAAATCTTGAGATTCAATACCTTGTTGAGCATCAATCATTAAAACACATACATCTGAAGTTTCAATAGCTCTAATAGTACGCATAACGCTGTAAAATTCTAAGTCCTCATGAACCTTAGCTTTTTTACGCATACCAGCGGTGTCAATTAATAAAAAATCGTGACCAAATTTATTATATCTACTATGTATTGTATCTCTGGTTGTTCCAGCAATTGCTGTTACAATATTTCTTTCTTCGCCTAATAAAGCATTGGTTAACGAAGATTTTCCAACATTTGGTCTTCCAACAATTGCAATTTTGGGAAGGTGATCTCCTGGTATTGCTCCAGAATCTTCTGGGAAAGATTTGACTAAAACATCTAATAAATCACCAGTTCCACTGCCACTATTAGATGAAATGCAATATGGGTCGCCAAGACCAAGAGAATAAAATTCTGCAGCATAGGCGTTTCTATCGGCATTATCCACTTTATTTACTACTAAAATTACAGGTTTTTTACTTTTTCTAACAATTTTAGCAACTTCTTTATCAAATTCAGTAACACCTTCAGATACATCTACTAAAAAAAGTAAAGATGTACATTCATCTATTGCAATTTGTACTTGTTTACGGATTTCTCCTTCAAATTCATCATCGCTACCGTTAATGTATCCACCGGTATCTACTACCGAAAATTCAACACCATTCCACATTGCTTTACCGTAGTGTCTATCACGGGTTACACCAGCCACTTCATCTACAATGGCTTCACGGGTTTCTGTTAATCTATTAAATAAGGTTGATTTTCCCACATTTGGGCGACCTACAATGGCTACTATATTTGGCATAATGCGCGAAAGTACTAAAAATTAATGAAATTTAGTAGTTCATTTTTATGAGTGAAAAAATATTTTAACAAAAAATATTTCAGTTTTAAGTAAAAGATATTATATTTATCCAAACCAATTAAAACACTAAAATTATGGGAAAAAGTAAAGGGAAAATTGTAATGGCAGGAAAGCCTGGTACAATTAGCTATAAAAATGATGCTGGCCAAAAACTAACTATTGAATTTGATCAACCATTTTATGCAGAATTAGGAATTGTTGTTGATGCAAGAGTGAGTTTCAATATTGTGAATGTAGGAGGTAAAGACAAGGCCGTTTGTGTAAATAATGTAAATAAAGGAGTTATAAATGAAATTGATGCTTCAGGTAATTCAGGGTCAATTTTAGATTCAAATTCTGGTGAGAAATATCCATTTATGCAAGATTATTTAGCAGAATCTCAAATTGTAGTAGGGAGTGCAGTACAATATGTATTAGTTAATTCTAATAATACTTTATATGCAGCTTGTATAGAATTATAAACTAATTAACTCTTTGGCTGAATAAAATTATTTGATACATTTAATTTTATTCAGCCAATTTTATTTTAAAATTATTTTGAAACTTAAAATCATTTTCTTTTTTTCTTTGTTAAGTACCTTGTTCACTTTTAGTCAAGGTGACAGTATACTTTTACGTGTTGATAAATTATCTCCAGTAGATAAAAAGGTTGATTATTTAGTAAATACTGTAAATTTAAATTTACCTCAAAGTAATACTCTAAACTATTTACACACAGCTTATTTTTTATCAAAAAAATCAAATGATGATTTATTAATTGTGAAATCAGTACATTCAATTGCAGATTATTTTTATACAAAGGGGAATCTTGACTCTTCTCGATTTTATAATACTATAGAAATTAATTATTTAAAAAGTTCGCATAATTATAAAAAAATATTTGATGCATTTTATTTGCGATCTATATTATTAAACATAAATAATGTTGCTAATGAGGAATTTGAAGTAAATACAAAACTAATTGAATTGTCAGAAAAAATTGGAGAAGAATTATATTTTGCAAGATCTTATAACAGAATGGCATGGTTATTTTTATCTTCAGGTGATTTAAAAAAATGCATTTATTATTCGGAAAAATCTTTAAAAATTTCCTTGAAGTCAAATGATTATGAAGAAATTGTGCAATCCTACCAACTTTTAGGAAATGCCAATTTAAGTTTGAATTTTACTGATTTGGCAATGGAATATTTTGAAAGGGGACTTAAAACTAGTTATAAAATTAATAATGTAAAATATATACAACAATTTTTAAGTTCAATAGGTGGATTGTACTATAAATTAGATAACTATTCAGAAGCTTTGTGTTTTTTTAAAAAAGCTTTAATTGACGGTGAAAATATGGATGATGATATATATTTAAAAAATAATAT
>ERZ724520.1908-NODE-1908-length-10034-cov-4.015032_pt1 | contig 10034 bp, 5 predicted proteins | sample MGYA00376053_ERZ724520 | MGnify/ENA primary metagenome ERZ724520 (study PRJEB28724, sample SAMN07190886) | activated sludge metagenome | isolation source: activated sludge of sewage treatment plant in Hong Hong | place: USA: Christiansburg, Virginia | collected... | reverse complement strand
TAGCTTCTTCTTCGTTAAATTGTTCTTGAGCTCGTTCTACTAAAGTAACAACATCACCCATTCCCAAAATACGATCAGCCATACGTTCTGGATAAAACACATCCAGAGCTTCCATTTTTTCGCCAGTACCAATAAATTTAATTGGTTTGTTTACAACCGATTTAATTGATAATGCAGCTCCACCACGTGTATCACCATCTAATTTTGTTAATACAACCCCATCAAAATCCAAACGATCATTAAAGGCTTTTGCTGTATTTACAGCATCTTGCCCAGTCATTGCATCAACAACAAATAAAATTTCATTTGGATTAATTGCTTTTTTCAAATCAGCAATTTCCGTCATCATTTGTTCATCTATTGCTAAACGACCTGCAGTATCTATTAAAACTATACTATTTCCGTTTTCTTTTGCTTGTTGAATAGCAGCTTCAGCAATTTTAATAGGATTTTTTTCTTCCTTATTCGAAAAAACATCTACTCCAATTTGCTCTCCTAAAACATGTAATTGGTCAATAGCTGCCGGACGATACACATCACAAGCTACTAATAAAGGTTTTTTACCTTTTTTAGTTTTTAAAAAATTAGCTAATTTTCCTGTAAATGTAGTTTTACCAGATCCTTGTAAACCACTCATCATAATAATGGTTGGATTTCCACCTAAGAAAATCTCTTCCATTTTACCACCCATTAACTCAGTTAATTCATCATGTGTAATTTTTACTAATAATTGGCTTGGAGAAACAGCAGTTAATACATTTTGACCCAATGCTTTTTCTTTTACAGTATCTGTAAAGGTTTTAGCTACTTTAAAGTTAACATCGGCATCTAATAAGGCTTTACGAACTTCTTTTAATGTTTCGGCAACATTAATTTCTGTTATTTTACCTTGACCTTTTAATGTTTTAAGGGCTCTTTCTAGTTTATCGGATAAATTATCAAACATGGTAATTACTTTTTTTTGAGGACTTAAAGATAAATAATATTTTGAGACTTATTTACATAGTAAACAAGAAGTTAAAATAAACTTTAGAAAAAAATAATTAAAATGGAAAAGTATATTTTTAGTTTACTTTCTCCTCCTCAACTTGTAAAACCTCGTAATAAGTTGGGCTTGTTGAATCCGAATCATAAATATATGCTATAACGTGGCATTTTGAAGGGTTATAACTTGAATTAACAGAGAAATCAGTAAATGTCTTAACCACAGAATCGTTTAAATTTGCAGAGGTTGTAAATACTGCATCTCCCCATTCGCTATTAATAGCGCCTCTTAAAACATGGTTGAAATTATAATTAGTTATAAATTGGGCACCTACTGGTAAAGCATAATCTAATTGCTCTGCAATAATATTATCTTCAGTAAGTAATAAAACTAATTTATAATGCCCAGTGTTATTTGCTAATGATTTTACTATAACTTCAGAAGTCAACTTACTTGTTCCAGTATTAAAAGTGTTTTTAATTCTAATTTGAAACTTGGCAGCTTGAGTAACAATTGTACTTACTTCACTTCCCCAAACTGTATGAGCTTTTATAAAACCACCAGTTCCATAACCTACTCTATTTACCAAACCATTTGGATTTCCTGCAACAGAATTTCCAAATTGGGTATCATAAGCATCACCAGCAGTTGTTTGAAAATTAGTTGTATAGGTGGCGTTTGTATACGCAAAATATCCAGCATGAACTGCCATTGGAACTATTTTACCAGCAAATGAAGATTCTAATGAACTTAGTGTAATAGCTGCAGCAGGGCAATTGCCACATTTATGCCCTGTATAATCTTCAACTAATGCTTTTCTGTAAATAACGTTTGATACTGGTCCGGTTGAAGGATCAACAGCAGGATTTACATTATTTACATAATCACAACTAATACTAAAAATCGAAATTGTTAGTATTGATAACGAATTAATTATTACTTTTTTCATGATTATAAATTTTAAAAGCTTGAAGAAATACTTAATGTTAAACCACTTGAAGAAGGCACAAAACGACAAACACCTCCTGCACAAAATATACCTTGACGTTGACGTCCGTAACTTAATGAAATACGAGTGGGTCCACTTGTGTAACCAACCATTGCAAAATAATAATGCACTCGTTTAGACACATCAGGGTTATTATAATTATACTGATCAGCTAGGGTTATACTCCAATGAGTTGTAGGAGTCCACTCAATTAATTCTGATACCCATGAACCCGTATTATTAGTTATATTTTTTTGGCCATGAGCATCTAATTTAGCATCTCTGTAATTATAGGTTCCAAAGAAACCTTGGGTTTCAAAACGAATTGCCGAATTTGGTTTATATTTATAGGTTATATCTAAAACACCAATATGAGAACTCACATCTGGATGTTCTTCCTTATCCAAAGTATTAAATTGAACAACTGATTGATTTAAAAACTGATTTGCATACATTAAAGTGAACTTTAATTTTTTGCTCAATTTTTTTGTTATTTCAATATTTATATCATGGTAAAACTCATTGCCAATATCACCATAATTAGTAGAATAATTAAAATGACGTATCGAATCCTTACTTGGAGAAATTCCTATAGTATCTAAAGCGTAGAATACTGAACCATTTACAGTGATATCCATCCCGTATTTTCCTCCTAAAAGAGTTCCTTTTTTTACTTTATATTGAATTTCGCCACTTCCTCCTACTTCACCATTTGCTTGTGTACCATAAGGATAATAAGCCATTAATGAGTATGTATGAAACTTACTTAAATCAGGCTGATAGTTAATCATATCTATTGTATTAGAAGCATTTCTATCACTTCTAAAACTCATATTATCAAGCATTTTACCTGAAAACATAATTGAAAAACCATCCATGCCATAAGATGTAGAAGCTATAATTGCTTGTCCTGGCTTGTAACTAAATTTATTTTGAAATGAAGGATCATTAATTTTATAAGCATATTCTGCATTAAAATTAAATCCGCCTCTAATAATTGTAAAACGACCTGCGCTTGTTCCAACATTTTCGGGTAAAACTAACAAAGGATCTTGATCTTGTTGGTATTTACTAACAAAGCTCCCTCCTAAAATAATTTTGGTTTTACTTTTACCTAAAATAGAATCAAATAATTCCATGAAATTAATTTCACCATCAAATCCTCTAACAACACCCGGAGATAAAGAGAAATAAGTACGTTGTTTACCCACTAATCCTTTTAATGTAATACCATTTTTTGGAGTAAAAATTACTCTCATACCATCAAGTGCATTATCATATAGTAAGCCTCTATTTTCATAACTTCGTAAGGTAATACCACTACCAAATTGCTCATAAAAATTTCCAACAGTAATGTCAATATCATTATGTTTATACCTTGCAAAGCGATATGGCACCCCTGAACCTTTATAACCTGGTAAGTAACCTAATAAAGGTGGGTTATAACTTTCAAAACGAACACCTGCGCTAAATCCACCTTTTACATAATTCACATTTCCAAATGCATTGTATCTAAATACTTCGCTACCAGGGTCAGCTTTAATTATTGTATCTTTTCTATAATTTGCTGCATCAATTTGAAAATTTCCAGAAATTGAGCCTAAATCTGAATTTGTTTGAGATATGATTGAATTGCTAATTGTTATTGCAGCAATACTTGTAATTAAAATGCGTGATTTAAATTTTATAGGCATATAACATGTGAAAGTTTTAAAATAGAATACTTAGTGGTTATAAAAATCTGACTAATGAGTTACTTTTTTTCTTTTTTCTAATTTTCTAACATTTTCAAATAAATGCTCTTCATCACCTTCTGCATAAGAATTATGACTCCAAACAATTTGTCCATTTCCATCAACCAAAAACGTGTGAGGAACATTATTTACATTCATAGCGCGTTTAAAATCTTGGTTTTCATCTATATATACTTCATATTTCCAACCTTTTACTTTTACATCAGTAATTACTTTGCTAGAACTACGAGCATCATCAATTGAAATTGCAATTAATTTTACACCTGTTTCTTTAACTAATTCATCATATTCCTCATGTATTGCATCTAATTCTTTTTTGCAAGGTTTACACCAAGTGGCCCAAAAACTAATAATCATTGGTTTACTATTATTACTGATAGTATTAGTATTAATTTTTGATCCATCTAACTTTTTTACCATTGCGGATGGTATTTTATCTCCATCTGAAGATTTGAAAGCACATAAAAACAATACAACCGCTGAACAAATAGTGATAATTTTTCTCATAATTTTTGATTTTAATAATAACAAATATAGTTTAATTAATTTTTTACATACAACATTAATACCATAATTAAAATAATAAAATAGGATTCTTAAAATTGAACTCTGATATCTTTAAAAATTCAAGATTTAATTCATTTGAATAAATTAATTATAAATATTAAAGTATAATTTATTTCATATTTATAAATTGTAAAGGAATTTCATAGTCTCCTTTTCTACATAATGCAATTACTGCTTGCAAATCGTTAATACTCTTACCAGAAACTCTAATTATATCATCCATTATTTGAGCAGTAACTTTAAGTTTACTATCCTTTATATCTTTTAAAATTTTCTTTGAAGCTTCTTTTTCAATTCCTTGTCGGATTTTAATTTCTTTTTTTATTACCATACCAGATGGGTAATGCGCTTTACTTTCATCCATACATCTTGGGTCTAACCCCTGTTTTATCATTCTGCTATGAATTGCATCTATTATAGCATTTAAGCGCATATCATGTTCCGTAGTAATAGATATCACTAAATCTTTTTTATTTAATTCAATTTCACTTTTTGAATCTCTAAAATCAAAACGGTTTAATATTTCTTTTTTAGCAACATTTACAGCATTATCTAATGTTTGTGCATCTGTTTTACTTGTTATATCAAATGATGGCATAATTATTTTTTATATTATTTCACAAATATAATAATTAAAAATATTGAATCATTATAGTGAAAAACACATTGATTTTATAAAAACATATAATCCATTGAGCAAAACATGAGAATGAATTATTATAAAAATTTGGTATTGAAATTTATAATTTTACTTTTATAAAAACTAAACTTCGCACTCATGAACTTACTAAAACAAAAAAAGTCACTAGTATTATTTACATTATTATTAACCTTAATTTCTACTAATTTTTATTCTCAAACTACTAAAGGTAAAGATTTTTGGTTTGGTTTTATGTATAATTTGGTTGAAGATGCACCTCTAGAAGTTTATGTATCATCTGAAAGATTAGCTACTGGCACATTAACAATACCTGGCACAGGCTTTTCTCAAACATTCAACATACTTGCAAATACAACAACAGGAATAGTAATACCTGCAGGTATTATGGCCGGAGATAATTCTGATATCATTGAAGGAAAGGCAATACATATTGTAACATGTGACACAGTATCGGTATATGCAATTAACAAAGGTGCAGCATCTGACGATGCTGCAGTTATTTATCCTACCCCCATACTTGGTAATGAATACATGGTTTTAACAAAACAAGGTAATCCAGGAGATTGGGGCAAAGAATTTTTAGTTGTAGCAACAGCTAATGGCACACAAATTCAAATTACGCCAACATCGGCAACAGATGGTGGTAGACCAGCTGGTGTTCCATATACAGTTGTACTTAATCAAGGAGATATGTATCAAGTAACAGCAAATGGTGATCTAACTGGTACACTAGTTAAAAGTTTACCTTCTGGAACAATTTCTTGTTCAAATTTTGCTGTTTTTTCGGGAAGTAAATGTATAAATATTGGTGGTTGTGTGGCATGTGACCACTTATACGAGCAAATTATGCCAACTAAAGCTTGGGGTAAAAATTTTATTTTAGGCAAATACGAACAAAAAGCTGGTTTAGTTTATAGGATATTATCTAAAACTAACGGAACATCTTTTACTATTGATGGGGGTGCACCAATTGTTAGAAATGCAGGTCAATTTTATGAATACTCAAGTTCTGGAGCTGTTGGACCAAGTTATATCACATCTAATAACCCTGTTATGATTATGCAATACATGGAGGGTGCAGATTGTGATGGTTCTGGTATTGGTGATCCGGATCAAGTTTTGATATATCCAATAGAACAAACTATGAATGTTGCAACCTTTTTCACAATTCCTTCTCCTATTGTTACAAATTTTTATGCAAATATTGCAGCTAAAACATCTGCTGTTCCTAATGTAAAACTAAACGGTGTAAATATTTCTGCATTTTTCATTCCTGTTCCTTCTAATCCAATATATTCTTATGCAAAAGGAATTCCACTTGCGCAAAACACAAATTACCAATTAGTTTCAGATACAGGTATTTGCGCATTTGTATATGGTATTGGGCCTTATGAATCATATTCTTATCCTGTTGGCTCTTCTTTAAAAGATTTAACCTCTGATTTTGCAATAATAGAGCCAGCTCAACTATGCCCAGGCGAAACTTGGGGATTTCAAGCTGTAATTGACCCACTTGCTACAAATTATTTATGGAATTTTGGTGATGGTGCAACAAGCACTGGAACTACAACTACACACTCTTATTTAGCAGAAGGCACTTACTCAGTTACTATGACAAAAGTATTACCTGGATCATGTAATGTAGATGTTATTAAGTATGCATTTGTAAAAAAACCAGCAGTTAAAATACGTGGAATTGATACTGTATGTGCTGGAACTCCAGTTAATTTATGGACAAACATAAGAAATGACTCTATTTTATTGAAAATACCTACCGCGTGTAATGATACAATAAAAAGATATGTAAAAACCCATATGGATAGTGTAATTTGGAGTAATGGTAGTAATGATTCGTTAATTACGGTAAACCCAAATGTAACAACTACATATTATTTATATGGTTATGCAATTGGTAGTCCATGTGTTGCAAAGGACTCATTTATTGTTCATGTAATTAAACCTACCGCTACATTTACTACAAATGCTGTATGTCAATCAACTGCCACTGCTTTTACAGATTTATCAACCTCCTCTTTTGGTGCAGTCACTTCTTGGAGTTGGGATTTTACAAATAATGGAACTATAGATAATGTAACTCAAAACCCCACATTTACCTACCCAAGTTCAGGTACCTTTACTGCCTCGTTAATTGTAACCGATAGAAAAGGTTGTAAAGATACTGTAACAAATTTAGTAAATATTTGGGGGCATACTATTCCAAACTTTACATCTAGTAAAACATGTAATGGAGCAATAACTTCGTTTACGAATACTACAGATATAACAACAAATGCAAACGTTGGTGGAACACCAACTTATAATTGGAATTTTGGTGATGCAACAGCTGCATCAGCTTTAACAAATCCAACACATACTTATATTCTTCCTGCAAATATTAATACAGTATATAACGCAACATTAACTGCAACTTCAAGTCATGGTTGTATTGATAATATAACTTATCCAGTAAATGTTTATGCAGTGCCAACAGCCTCTTTCACATCAGATTCAGTATGTTTAGGAAGTCAATCACATATGTTAGATGCTAGTAACGGAAATGGAAATCCATTAAGCGGATATGCGTGGGATTTTACAAGTGATGGAACCATTGATGCAGTTGGGGTTCCAAATCCAAATTACACATTCCCATTAGCTGGCTCTAATTTAGTAACATATACAGCCTCTACAAATCCTGCTCCAGGATTAGTTTGCTCAAATATTACCACTTCAATTAGTGTTTGGGTAAATCCATTGCCAACACCAAGTTTTGTATTTGTAAATAATTGTATTAATAACCAACCTAATTCTTTTGATGCAAATAGCTCCGTTATTTCAATTGGTACAAATACTGCATACGCTTGGGCTTATGGAGATGCAAGTTCAGGAATTGGGGCAACTTCTACACATACTTATGCAACTTCAGGAGTTTATAATGTAACATTAACTGTAACTTCAAATAAAGGGTGTACTGCTAAAATCACTCATTCAGTTGAAGTTTATGAAAAACCAATGTTAACTATTTTAAATTCTAATGCCTGTGATTTAAAAGCAATGACGTTTACAGCAAGTACTTTACCAGGTAGCGGAACAATAAATACTTGGAACTGGGATTTTAACAATAGTGTTTTTACGTTCGAAAAATTTGGTCAAACAACAAATTATATTTTCCCAGCTGCTGGTAATCAAACTGTTAATGTAGTAGCAATTACAGACCATGGATGTACCGAAACATTTACAAAAGTAGTTTATGTGGATTATGTTCCAGTTCCTTTATTTACAGTAAATACACCTAGTGGTTGTGCTACACATTGTGTAACTTTTACTGATAATACTGCACCTATTACTGCACCAGGTGTAAATGCAAATTGGACATGGGTATTTGGAGACGGCACATCATCAAGCGTTGCAACAAGTACCACTCAAACTCATTGCTATGGTAATTCAACTTCAGACCAAATTAAACAATACGAGGTAAAATTGGTTGTTACAACAAATAAAGGATGTACTGACTCCTTAATAAAACCAAATTATATAACAGTATTTCCAAAACCAATTGCATCATTCACGGTTACGCCTAATCCAGGTAACATTGTAACTCCTTTAGAGTATTTTACAAATCAAAGTATAGATTATAGTAAGTTTTGGTGGTATTTTGGAGATAGCCCTACTCCTGATTCGTTAAACACAAATCCAAATCATGTTTATAATAGTGAAACGGCAGAAACTTATCCTGTACAATTAATTGTTGCAAATCAATACGGATGTAGAGATACAGCATTGGTGGCCTTAGAATTATCTCCAGCATTTACTTTTTATATTCCTAATGCATTTACACCAGATAATGCTGATAATTTAAATGATTTATTTACTGGTTCTGGAATTGGAATTGCAAAATATGAAATGTGGATTTATGACAGATGGGGAACTAAAATCTATTACACCGATGATATTAGAAAAGGATGGAATGGTAAAGTACAAGGCAAGTCAAATGAAGTTCAACAAGATGTTTATGTTTGGAAAGTAAAACTAGTTGATGTTTTAGGTAAAAAACATGATTATGTTGGACATGTAACTGTTATAAAAGGTGAATAAATAATAAATATCAAAAGTTAAAATTCTCTTAATAACTTAAGTATTAAATTAGTTTGGTAATGAATATATTTGGTAAAATATATTCATTACCATGATTAAAAGAATTTTATTTATTGCCATTTTAGTTACTTCTTTTGGAACCATTAAAGGACAAAAACTAACCCAATTTACACCCGATTCGGTTAAATTTATTAAAGAACTTAACGATTATTTCTACGAATTTTCGGCAAATAAAAAGGATGCTGAAGAATACATGCTAAATTTTAGCAAATTTTGGAAATCTCCAGAATTTGGTTCAAATTACAGACAAGCGGTATATAAAACGAGTAATGCAATGTTACAGCGTAAATTAAAACCCTACCCCTATTTTATAAATTATTTAAATACAATAGTAAATTGTATTGATTCAAAACAAAGTCAAACTACATTTGAAAATTGGCAAGGTTGTATTGAAAAAATATTTGCATCTAAAAACTTAAAAAGTTTTGGTAATTATTTAGAAATGAGTGAAAACATTTTCTCTAGTAATACATTTTTTAAATCACCTACTTATTCTTTTAGAAGTGTACAACCTAATTATAAATTTGAATTTGATTCAATACCTAAAGTAATTTTACCAAACATTACATTAGTTGGTGCAAGCCCAAGAGGCGACTCTATTACTATTGAAAACATAAGTGGTATATTTTACCCAACTTGGGGTAAATTTATTGGGAAAGGTGGTAAATTAAATTGGGCAAGAACAGGTGTTGGAAATGATGTGTATGCTGATTTAAAAAAAGTTTCAATTGATTGTAAAACTGGAGGATACACTTCTGATTCAGCTATATTTACTGGCAAACAATATTTTGATAAACCACAACTTGGAAGAGTAAATGACAAAATTGTTTCTGAAAATGGGGAGCCTACTTACCCTCGTTTTGATTCATATAGTAAGCGTTTAGTTGTAAAAAATATTTATCCTGATGTTGATTACGATGGTGGTTT
>ERZ724520.1906-NODE-1906-length-10044-cov-4.997798_pt1 | contig 10044 bp, 10 predicted proteins | sample MGYA00376053_ERZ724520 | MGnify/ENA primary metagenome ERZ724520 (study PRJEB28724, sample SAMN07190886) | activated sludge metagenome | isolation source: activated sludge of sewage treatment plant in Hong Hong | place: USA: Christiansburg, Virginia | collected... | reverse complement strand
ACACTTGCATACACGAGTTTGAGTCGTGCGCGTCTACCAGTTCCGCCACTTCGGCTCATTGTGAATAACGGAGTGCAAAGATAAACTAAAAAAGATTTTAAAGAAATTTTTTATTAAAAAAATGCACGAATAAAATCCATTCCATTGGCAAACAATAATAAACCCAAGATAATGAACATACCCACGCTTTGGGCGTATTGCTGTACTTTATCGGGCAATGGTTTTCCTCTCACCATTTCATACAATAAAAACACTACATATCCACCATCCAACATTGGAATTGGTAAGATATTCATAAAGGCTAAAATTACTGAAATAGTAGCTGTCAATAACCAAAAATGTTCCCAATTAAAAGTATCTGGAAACATTTTCCCCATTGAAACAAATCCGCCTAAGCTATCTTTTACTTTTACTTCTTTAGAAGTAAACAACATTTTCATGCTTTTAAAATAATTTCCTAAAGTGGCAAAAGCACGTTCGGTGCCAGCAGGAATTGCAGCTAATAAATTATAATTTACTCTTTCTGTTTTTAATAATTCTGCATACGACTGTGTTCCAAATCCAAACATTCCTTCTTTGGACACTTCTCCGTTCAATTCTACGGTAGAACCTTTTCTTTCTACAGTCATTTTAATATTTTTGCCTTTATTGGCAGTAATTTCACTCTTCACTTCATCATAAAATGGAGTAGTTACATCATTGATTGCCACAATCTTATCTCCTATTTTTAATCCTGCTTTTGCTGCTCCTGAGCCGTCTTGTACTTGTGCCACCACACTCGGAACACGTGGGATAATAAAAGTGGCTTTCTTTTGTTTCATTATTTTTGACAGCATGCCTTCTTTTAAGGGTACTTCCTGTTGCTGTCCGTTTCTATCAATGGTAATAGATTTTGCTTCGTTTAAAACAAGGTCTTTTTGAAATTCTTCAAAATTTCCTGTTGGTTTATGATCGATAGCGATGATTTTATCACCGTTTTGCAATCCCATTTCATATCCTAATGAATCTACCACCATTATACCGTTGGTCATATTCTTCATTGGTAGAAATTCTTCCCCATATTTCCATAATAAACCAGCAAAAATAACCATCGCCAATAGCATATTCATAGTCACACCACCCACCATGACAATTAGGCGTTGCCAAGCCGGTTTGCTTCTAAATTCCCAAGGTTGAGGAGGTGTATTTTTCAATTCATTGGCATCTTGTGTTTCATCTGCCATACCGGCTATTTGTACATATCCTCCAAACGGAAACCAACCAATGCCGTATTCTGTATCACCAATTTTCTTTTTAAACAAAGAAAAATTGCCAATATTAGGAAATGGAAATAAGAAATCGAAGAAGAGGTAGAATTTATGAACCCGAGTTCCGAATAATTTTGCTGGTATAAAATGTCCTAATTCGTGCAGAACGACTAAAATGGACAAACTTAAAATCAGCAATATAACTTTTGTGGCAGTTCCGCCCAACGCAATTAACAGCATATTTAAAATTTACAGTTTCAAATTTTGTATAAAAGTAAACTGCGAAAGTACAAAAATCGTTCCGTATGTCTAATGCATTGACAATTCGTTAATAATAGATAACATTTATTAATCTGAGTTCAAGTTAATAATAAATAATTTTGTATCTTTAGCGCTTCAAATTCATTCAATAAAACAAATTATCAAACATGGGACGTGGTGATAAAAAAACAAGAAAAGGTAAAATCTTTGCAGGTTCTTTCGGAAATTCAAGACCGCACAAAGTGAAACAAGCAACAGTTGTGGTTGCACAAGCTGAAACTAAGGAAGAAAAACCAAAAAAGGCAAGAGCACCAAAAGCTGCTAAAGCAAGCGAATAATTCGCTTACAACGTAAATAAAAAATCCTCCTACTTTTATTATTAGGAGGATTTTTTAGTTGAGGTTGAAAATAATAAATAGGCGTTTATTGTTTACTGTTCGTTGTTTTTCCAACTTTTACTTTCCAATCATCTGGTCCGGCAATTAGATATTCCCATTTAAACGGCTCATTGCTTTCTGCTTCTATTTGGTAGTAAAGCGGTTTTGGATCGTGGTCATTTATAAAAATAAATGCTTCACCGGGTTTCAATTCATCAAAGGCAGTAAATACCATTTCGTGCCGTGCTGCTGGATGATAGGGTCGCACGTCAAATTCTTGTACCATCATAAATTCATCTTCCAACTCCTCTCCTTCCATTTTCTTTGTAATATGAATGACATATTCGCCCGGAATTTCTTTTTTATAATTCCATGTATGTTGTTCTCCAAATTTATCTTTAAAAATAGTTTGAATTTCATCGGGATTTTGTTCTGCAATAACTTCCATCGTATCGCCCTCTTTCATCATACCGTAGCGATGAAAGACAACATGTTTCCAGTCTTCATTTTTTATTTTTCTCAAATCCATCAACGTGGAAATATCTGTAAACTCTCTGCCGACAGAGTGTTCTGTTCGGGTTACTTTTACTTTCCAATCTCTGCCGCCACGTTGTAGATATTCCCAGCCTACGACATCGCCGTGAATAGAACGAAATTCATAATATAATGGAAGTGGATCGTGGTCGTTTATAAAAATAAAACTTTCATTAACGGGTAATTCCTTAAACATTCTCAACAGATTTTCGTGCCGTTTGATAGGGACCCAAACGCGTACATCTAACTCTTCTATTTTTTGTGGGGTATTGTTCATGTTTTTACATTTTAAATGATATTTATTTCAATTAATTTTTTCATTTTCATTCCAGTAATAACTGTCTGGATATATACGTTGACCAAAAATTGCTGTACCAACTCGAATAATGGTAGCACCTTCTTCAATGGCGGTTTCCAAATCTCCACTCATGCCCATAGAAAGTTCATTCATCTCAACAGTAGGAATATTTAATTGGATAATTTCTTGTTGAATAGTTTTTAATAATTGAAAACAGGTACGCACTTTTTCCGTTTCGGAGCTAAACAATCCAATAGTCATTAATCCTTTGATATGAATGGTATTAAGTTGTGCAACTTGTTTTACTAATTCAATAGCATTTTCGGGGCTTACGCCAAATTTACTTGGCTCGTTGGACGTATTTACTTGAATAAATACCTCCATTTGTTTGTTCTCCAATTGCAATCGTTGATGTAATTTTTCAGCTAAATCTAATCTATCTAACGATTGAATACAGGATACATCGTATTTTAAAATCTCTTTAATTTTATTGGTTTGCAAGTGTCCGATAAAATGATTGATATGTGGCGTATCTTTTAATGCTTCGTATTTATCTTTTAGCTCTTGCACTTTGTTTTCTCCTATCAATATTTCATTTCTTGCCAAAGCAATTTTTATGCTGTCGGGAGTAACAGTTTTTGTTGCTAGCAATAATTTTACTTCATTCGGATTTCTTCCTGCTTTTTGGCAAGCATTCGACATCCGTCGTTTTATTTCATTCAGATTATTTATAATGTCCTCCATTACCGTCAATTGTTATCATTTTGTTTTATTAATTTTCCTTCAAAAGGTTGTAATTTCAAATGCTGTGTGTTATGGTGTGTTGACAATAATACAGTACCATTTTCTGAAATTCCATTTATATTCTCATCTGACATATTCAGTAATATTAGAAATTTTTCTTTTTCAAAAATTCTATAATATGCTACTATTTTATCGGTACATAAATCATTGGCTATTTCAAAATTGCCTTTGTGTAATGCCGGTGTTTCTTTCCGAATATTCAATATTTTTTTATAAAAATTCAGCAAAGAATCATTGTCATTATTTTGTGTTTGCACATTTATTAATTTATAATTAGGTGCAATTGGTAGCCATGGTTTTACATTACTTGTGCAAAAGCCCGCATTGTCGGAATTATTCCAAAGCATCGGCGTTCTACATTCATCTCTATTTAAAGATTCATTATGTAAATCGACTAAAAACTGTGGTATCCATTGTTGCTGAATTGCTACGGCATCTTTTGCTTCTTTCAATGGTATTTTGACACGAGGAATTCCAATTTCTTCGCCGTAATAAGTAAACGGAACACCTCTTGCGGTAAATTGAAACAAAGTCTGCAATTTTCGTTTTGCCACGCTCCCACCTAAACGAGTAATCGTGCGTGTTCTATCATGATTGGAAAATACCAAATTAGGCATTAATGGTGCTGCAAAATATTTTTCAAATTTTTCTACCATATCCTTGTATTTCTTTGCTTTAAAAGGCATAGAAATTGCATTAAACAAGAACACCATATCTAATCCGTTTTTGCCGTTATCCAAACAAAAGCGATGAATCAAATTTTCTGCTCCATGCGACTCTCCAATTAAAATTCTTTTAGGAGAAAATTCATCTGTCACCTCTCGTAATTCTGTAGAAAAAGAAAAACTTTTTTCTTGTAAAAAATTATTTTTTAAATGCTGGAAAAATATTGTCAATGATTTATCTGAAGGAATTACATGAAATGAAAATGGATTATTGCGATACAAAGGGTCTTCATAAATAGCACTAATAATATCTAATCTAAAACCATCTATTCCTTTCTTTAGCCAAAATCTTGCTACATCAAACATGGCTTTTTTTACATCTGGATTTTCATAATTCAAATCGGGCTGAAAGGGTAAAAATGCATTGTAATAAAATTGTTTTCGCGTTGGATGATATGTCCATGCAGGATTGCCCGACATAGACTTCCAATTATTGGGTCGCTTCCTGCCATCTTTACCTTTGCCATCTTTCCAAACATACCAATCTGCTTTAGGATTATCTTTGGAGGAAGCGGATTCTTTGAACCATGCATGTTGGTCGGAAGTATGATTCATCACTAAATCAAAAACCAACTTCATTTTTCTTTGGTGTACTTCTTTTAATAAAGTATCAAAATCTTCCATTGTTCCATATTCCGGAGCAATGGCGCAATAATCGCTAACGTCATAACCAAAATCACGTTGTGGACTTTGTGTAAAAGGTGAAATCCAAATAGTTTCAAAACCTATGTCTTGAAGATAATCTAGTTTTTGTATAATACCTTTTAAGTCGCCGATTCCATCGTCATTGGAATCATAAAAAGAACGAGGATAAATTTGATATACTGTCGTTGATTTCCACCAGTCTTTATTTAAATTATTTTCTATAAAAGTATTGACAGTATCCATTTGCACCTTTTTATATTTTGTAATATACCATCAATTTATAAAATAAAACATCTAGAAACGATATAATTACCCTATTAAATAAGCAAATCCGTTGTTTACATTATTGCACAAGTCATTTATATTTTTTTCGGTACACATTTGCATAAACAGTTCTCTCACTGGTTTGAAATCATTATGAATTGGGCAAGGACGTGTTTCGCTGCACTGGCTTAATCCTAAACCACATTTTTCAAAAACATCTTTACCGTCTATTGCTTTTACTATTTCAATAATTTGTAAATTTCTTTGATGTGCCGTCATATAAAAACCACCGTTCGGCCCTTTTACACTATTTACAATATTTTCTTTCACTAGTTTTTGCAGTAATTTTCCTACTGTGTGTTCGTTTTCATTGATGAATTCTGCAATTTCTTTTATACTAGATTTTTCTCCATTCGGTTGCTTTGAACCAATATACACTACGGCTTTGATGGATGCTTTACAAGTTAAACTCAACATAATATTATCTTCCTAAAAATTCAAGACCTTCCTCAGAAATCAGGTGTTGTCCCCAAGAGGGTTCAAAAATTAAATTCACATCTATTGTTGCACCAGAAAATGCTTCTTGTAGTGCTTGAGTAACATTATCTACTATCGTTTCGCCCATCGGACAAAATTGGGAAGTGAGTGTCATTGTACAAATTACTCTATTAATATCTTCTAAAAATTCAATATTATATACCAACCCAAGGTCAACAATATTCAATCCAATTTCTGGATCATCTACCAGTTTTAAAGCAGCTAATGCTGTTGCGCATTTGCTATCGTTATTAGTTATTACCTTCATAACATGTGTGGTTTATGTATCATTAATTTTATTACATTCCAATTATATAAAGCAGCTGCAATAATTAGCAAAGCGGCTCCAATTTTCATTATTAATATCAAAGAAAATAAAATTCCTACAACAAATACAACAAGTCCTGATAAATAAAAAATACTCATCATTTTAAAAACAATATGATTGAATAAATCTTTTGGATTGGGAGTTTTTCCTAATGAAGATCGATGATGATAAACCTTATTCCAAACGATGAATGGCATTGTTTTAAAAGTCATGCCAAGAATAATAGAAGTTAGCCATCCAAAGAAAATTAAAAAACCATACGCTAAAATAAAATTTACTTTTTCACCTGAGGTAGTAATTAATGTAAAAATTACCATCGTTAATAATATTATTGGAATCAATAAAATAAAAATAGAAAGAATAGAAATTTTAGTTTGTTCATCTACTTGTTTGCGCAATCGTTTTTTATATGCCTGTATGCAAAAATAAATAAATAGAATAATTGCTATAAATACAGAGCCTACGGAAATAAATGTAACGGCTGTTTCTGAAATAAAATAGAAAAAAATAAAATAAAAAAGCAAGGCTCCGTTTAGCAAAAAGTATATGACCCAAAGTAATTTATTGTTGGTGTATTTTGAAATTAAAAACATAGGAATTAAGCGAGAAGCGACTCCAATCACTAATAAAAAAAACCAGCCAACCATGCCTGCGTGTGCATGTAAAGGCAAATAATGAAAGGAATCGTGCGGCAAAAGAGGGTATGTATTGTTATACACTAATGCCAGTCCAAAAGTAACAGTAACTAATAACCACCACGTTGCTGTAAAGGCATAAATTGCATGAATATTTTCATTTTTACTTTGCTTAATACTCATGGAAATATTAATGAGATAAGCCACCACCGCAATAATAATACATCTTCCACCCCATTTGGCAAGTGGTCCCATATCAAAAATATAAAATGCATACACCAACATAGGAATTCCTATTGCTGCAAAAATGAACGAAGTGTATGCCAGCTTATTGCTATATAATTTTCCCTCTGCTAATACTGGAACTAATTGATGGCTTGCCCCTAAAATAATCATCGTTCCCCAGCCCAATGCCATAGCGTGTGTGATGGCTAATAAATGCGGACTAAAATAATGTGCCGTAAAAGCATCGGTTGATGTAAATAATAAAATAGTTGCTACTAAAAAAGATATTGCGGCATACACATAAAACGGCAATACTACTTTGTAGCTCGTTGTTTTTATGGTAGCAGTATTTAAAGGGGAAGCGAACATTTTTTATGCTTTAAAAATTAATAAGTGTACTTCTCCATCGCTGATTTCTTTTGCACGATAATCAAATTGTCGTTCTTGCAATTCGGGTAATAAAAACACTGGAATACGTTTGTGATAAACAAATAATGCATCGCTCTCCGGGAGCTTATCTAATTCTTCTAAAATAGTCAGCATCGGCAAAGGCATTTCTAATGCTCGAACATCAATTGTTGTTAGCTTTCCATCATACTTTTTCAGAAGTTCGTCCCAATTTTCGTCTGCACCTTTTTGTGTTGCTTTAGTTGCTTTTACCTTATCAGATTTATAGAAATAACTATACACTACATCTTTTCCTTTTATTTCAGAATAACTCTCCAATCCTCGTTTTTCCAATAATAAAATTAAAGGCGTTGGTTCAAAACTATTTATTAATTTTAAGGTATGATGTGCCGGCATCTTTCCTATATGTTCCATTATCAAACTCAATGGGTCTTTTCCAGATTCCAAAATAGGACGAACATCCAATTCTACGGTAGTTTCGGGAGTTAGTTGTTTCATAAAATCTGGCATAGCTACTGGAGATATTTCTTCTTCTTTAGTATCAGTGTCAATAATAAAACCAAGCGGCCTGAGTTTATCAAAGAAATCATTGACCGTACAACCGCCTATTTTACTTGCCATACTGATGGAAGTACGTGCCGCCATTAATTTCCGCAACAATGGATTGCGTAATTTATTAAAAGCCGGAGTAATGCTCACAATGGCTTCCAACGCATCGGGATGTTCTTTTAAAATTGTTGCAATTTTAGTATTGGCGTTTATCGTTATCATACATTGGTTTTATTCTTTAATATCCCATTTCAAAAAACACTAGTGATATTTTTTGTTTTTATAAATCATTTTTTAGCAAGATAAAATTATACTTTCTCTAATTCAATTGCTTTAGGGAAAAGAATATTATTTTCTAAATGAATATGCAAATGCAAATCTTCTTCAAATTCTTCCAACATTTTATACCATAAAGTATAGCTGGCGCAAGCATCTTCTGGCAATGTAAAGTTCTTAGTAAATTTTCTTATTTCCTCTACAAAATTTCCAACTGCTTCATGTTCGTTTTCCATGTTTTTTATTGGATTTTCGATAGAGCCAAACGAGCTTTGCGGATTCGGTTGATGATTGTTTTTTGCCTGAACCAATTGTTTGATATACGGAAACAATACCTTTTCTTCTTTTTCCATGTGAGCAATAAGTTCTGCTGCAATAGCTTCCACCAATGGTTGGATTTTTTCCAATTCAGGATGCGCTTTTCCATGAACTTCCAATACTTTACTTGCATACGCTCTAATATCTGGAAGATTTTTTCTTACATAAGTATGGTGTGTGTTTACAATATAGTCCGCCAAAAAATCAAGGTTCCATTCATTATATGGCAACGGACGAGCAGCCACTGCTTTATCTGCGTGTTGCAGTTCATGCTCTACCGCTGTTACATCTAATCCTTTTTCGGCACACGCTTCTTGTACTGTTTTTTTTCCGCCACAACAAAAATCTAAACCATATTTTTTAAATACCTCTGCTTTGCGTAAATCTTTTGCTGCAATTTCGCCTAATGTTTCAGTACTTTCTCCCGGAATACGTTTTCTCATGCGTACTTTCCACCATTCCGGGCCTTGCTCTAAATATTCCCAAGTGAAAATATCGCCCCGTTCTCCCAATAATTGATAATATAATGGTTTTGGATCGTGGTCATTTAAAATGGTGAAACTCTCTCCTGCTTTTAGTGCATCAAAACGAGCAAAAATAGAAGGATGTTTCTTTTTAGGTTCTAATAAAGTAACATTAAACACTTCGTCTTCTGCATTTATTGATACTTCGGATGTAGGCTCATTTTTAGAAATTAAAGGACGCAACTGTAGCCTGATTTTCCACCATTCTGGTCCATTTTCTAAATATTGCCAATTAAATACATCGCCGTGTTCTCCTAATAAATGATAATACAAAGGCTTTGGATCATGGTCGTTGTGAATAATAAACGATTCGCCTTCTTTTAGATTATCATACATGGCAAAAATAGTGGCATGCTTGATGCGTGGCTCCAGCAGTGTAACATTCAAAATATTTTCGCCGGTTTCTGGGTGTTTACTTAAAGGACTTTGTTTTTCTATTTTCTGTTTAGTGATATTAATTTTCCACCACTCCGGCCCTTGCTCTAAATATTGCCAAGTAAACGTTTCACCACGCATATTTACCAATTGAAAATACAAAGGTCGTGGGTCGTGGTCGTTGTGTATTGTCAGGCTCTCTCCGTCTTTCAGCTCGTCAAAACGTGCAAAGATGGTAGCATGTTTCAAGCGAGGTTCTAATAAAGTAACATTAAGAATGTTTTCTGCTGTTGTTTCCATTATTGATAGCATTAAATGATAAAAGTATAATGAAACAAAGGTAAAAAAGTTTTTGAAATAAAAGTATTAAAATACTTTTATTTAGATTAAATAATTTTTAAAGTTTAAAATGCGGGTGTTTATCTGAGTTTTGAAAAGTTAGGGAATTGAATAAACAGGCATCTACCATGGTAGATTTTTTTTGTTTTTATAGACAAACTGTCAATAAGTATAAATAATTAATATCTACAATAGTAGAAATTTTTTGGTCTTTATAGACGTTATTACATCAGGAAAATTTGAATGAAATCTACAATAGTAGAAATTTTTTGGTCTTTATAGACTATTACTAAAATTAATATATATGATACATCTACAATAGTAGAAATTTTTTGGTCTTTATAGACTTTACAGTGTATGCATATAATAGGAGAT
>ERZ724520.1905-NODE-1905-length-10045-cov-3.656456_pt1 | contig 10045 bp, 8 predicted proteins | sample MGYA00376053_ERZ724520 | MGnify/ENA primary metagenome ERZ724520 (study PRJEB28724, sample SAMN07190886) | activated sludge metagenome | isolation source: activated sludge of sewage treatment plant in Hong Hong | place: USA: Christiansburg, Virginia | collected... | reverse complement strand
GGTCGGCAATCGTAAGGTCATCGGGAGTCCTCGCCAGATCAGCCTTGGCCTCTGTGATGGCTTCCTGATGCTGCCCCGCCAGCGCCAGCAGCAGTGGCAGGTAAACCACTCTGTCGATCGACGTAAGGAGCATTCCCAAGTCCTTCCGCAACGCCAGTGCAGCGTCGAGATGACCGTTGTGGGACAGGTCCATCATCGTCTCAATGAGCCAGGCCGATACATCGACTTCGGACTCCTTTGCGAGCGCCCACAACTGTTTCGGACGACCCACCAGCGATGTGCAGAGCCGCTTCGCGAGTTCCAAACCGACCGCCAGTTCTTCCTTGTCTGTTTGAACCAAACCCGCCGCACGGCGCGCCATCAGCGATTCCCAAGACTCCCGGAGTTCCTTGCTAAAACCCCGCAGATCCTCGTCGAGAGAGGGCGGCGCAAGAGGCTCAATGGACACGCCTTGACTACTGTTCATGCGACGCACGATGCCTGGTTTGGGTTGCGTTCACAATGGGCCCGCTACTTACAGACGTAGCGTTCTGACGTTGGAGCGTTCCGAACAATGAATTGTTGCACCAATCCAACGATTGACACCGACGGCACGCAACTACGGCGTACTTCAGATGTGCAGGACTTGCTACGATGTTGGGTGGTGGCATCAGACACCGCAGGAGGGGGCCGATGAGCAAAGATGACAAGACGCACCTGAAGGAGTTAGCAGACTGTGGCGAGCTTGCCCCGGTGCAGTATCGGGAAACACGGGTGGGCGGCCCAGAGCACAAACCCGGTTGGGTGGCTGTCGCACGACTGCCAGATTGTCGTGAAGCCGAGGGGACGGGGCGTTCTAAAGTGGAGGCCGATCAAAACGCCGCAGCGGCGCTGAGACAGAAGCACAAGCTGCCGTAGATTCGGATGCCTGCCCTCATCGGATAGCGACGATGACACGTTTGGATTCGTCGAGGTCGCTAACAACGGGCTTGTCGCAGGCTCCTCGCCTGGGGTAAAATCGGGTAGGCGCATTAGCTCCAGACGCATCCATGGCTCCTACCTCTATCGGTCCCTATCGGATTGTCCGCCAGCTTGGCGAGGGAGGCATGGGTGTGGTCTATGAGGCTCGGCAGGAGTCGCTGGACCGGCGAGTGGCGCTAAAGACGCTGCATCCCGAGTACGCCCGCAATCAGGAGTCGGTGACACGCTTCTTCAACGAAGCTCGGGCGGCGAATTTGGTGCAGCATCCGGCGATTGTCCGGGTGTTTGATTATGGGACGACATCGACGGGGACTGCTTACCTGGCGATGGAGTTTTTGGAAGGGGAGTCGCTGCGGGCACGGATGATGCGGCAGCGGACATTGTCCGAGGCAGACACGATTCGAATTTGTCGACAGATTGCCTCGGGGCTGGCGACGGCGCATCTGAGTCAGGTGATCCACCGAGACCTCAAGCCAGAGAACATTTTCATCGTTCCGGATTCGGAGGCACCGAGTGGCGAGCGGGCCAAGATTTTGGACTTCGGAATCGCCAAACTGGCCGACAGCAGCAAGGGGTCGTTTCGAACCGGGACCAACATGCTGCTCGGGACTCCGATTTACATGTCGCCGGAGCAGTGTCGCGGAGCGAAGAACGTCGGGGACCGCAGCGATGTCTATGCCCTTGGGGTGATGTTGTTTGAGATGTTGGCCGGGCGACCGCCGTTCGAGACGGAGATGCCGGGGGAGTATATCGCGCTGCACATCTTCCAACCTCCTCCATCGCTGCACGAGTTTGTACCAAGTGTCGATGAGAGAATCGAACAGCTCGTGCTGTCGATGCTGACCAAAGATCCCAAGGCGCGACCACCGATGGCGGAGGTGGCGCAGCGGCTGAAGTTCCTCGGTAACTTCCAAAGTGATCAGGTCGGTCGCAGTCCATATGAGCGTTCGTCGGGGCCGATGCCAGAGGTGTCCGCGCCCACGAGTGGCAAGCAGGTTCCCGAAGACGCGACGGAAATCCTGCCTGCGAATAAGCCGCAAGCGGACTGGCAGCCGATCAATGTCGTCGCGGGTCGCCAACAGACGCCGACCAACATGGTGCCCGCTCTCAAGCCGCCCTCGACGCGACCGTCGGGAGAGCGGAAGCGTGAGAACTTGCGGCCGAGTGGATATTCGACCCCGCAACGTCGGGCTCAGATGGTGGCACTGTTGACCATCTGCATCGCGATTTGTATCGGGGTGCTGATCACTCTGCTTCTGGTGGGGAGCTAAGGACATGGACTCAGGTACTGCTCGCCACACGACAGAACAGACCACGCCAAAGCGCTGGGTGGCCACAGATGGGCTTCGCGTGCGAGTCGTAGGGTCGCTCCTGCTGGTGGTGGTCTGTCTGCTGATGGGCTGCTTTTCCGGAGAACAGGAGCTGCCGATCGATGGCACTGCGATGACCTATCAAGGGAGCTGGGAATACCGCTATGGCCGCTGTCCAGTGGGGAGCGATGGCCGCTTTCTGTGCGTGCAGTCGCAGTGGAATGATGGCTCTTTTGTGTCGGGGTCTGTCGACTCTCCGCCAGGCAGAGCCGGTCACAATGAGCTGTGGATTCGGACGAGGCTTACGGGTCCACGGTTGAGCGATCCCTATATGCTCATCAAGTCAGTGGATCAGCTGTATGAGGCATATGTCGATGGGGTGTTGGTGGCGAAGTCGCCCGGAGAGATGGATCAAAAAAACCGGCTGTCCGGTATATATCGGGCATATCTGCCACTCGGGCGTGATTATGTCGGTAAGACGTTGGCAATCCGTGTCCAATCACATTACTGGAACATTGGGGTTCACCGCGAGCAGCAACTTGGGGAGCGGTCGGCGCTGATTGCTTTGGCGATCAAGCTTGGGTTGTCGACGATCATGGTGGGCTCGATGCTGCTCGTGTTGGCGCTGACGGGTCTTTCGCTGGCGGCGCTCCAGCGAGATCGCTCCTTCGCGCTGTACGGCAGCTTTGCGCTGTTAGCAGGAATCTATCTGTTTGCGCGATCAACACTTCGCATCTTTCTATTTGGTAGCCAAGACATAGCGCGAGTTATCGAGCTATCTTCTTTGGTACTGCTTTCTGCGGCGCTGAATGGATTTGTAGACAGTATGTTTGGCAAGGGACCATTGGGGCTCTTGCGTCACTTGACCTGGCTGTTTGTGGCTTTCTTTGTCGGTGGAATCATCGTGGTGGGACTAGGAGTGGTGCCGCTCGAGTGGTTGCTGCTGCCACTGCAAATCCTGCTCTTGGGAATGGTCGGAGTGATGCTGGTGAATGCGGTCCGGATTGGCGCGCTGGGGAACATCGATGGTCGCATTCTGAGCATTGGGCTCGCGATTTCTCTGATGCCAACACTGTACGATTTGCTGTCGGCCATGGGCTTTCTGAAGCGCTACGTGGTGCTCACTCAGTACGCGGTCGCGCTGTTCGTGATGGCAGTTGGTGTGATTGTGGCGCGGCGGTTTGTGGCACTGCGGAGTCAGACGTTGCAGCTCGCGATGGAAGCTGCGCGAGCGAAGCTGCGCCTTGCAGAGCAGGATGCGCTCCTCCTGTCCGCTCAGCGTGTGGCGGATGGAGACCTCGACACACCGATCGCGGTGTCTCAGGACAGCTCCCTTCAATCGTTGGCCGAGGGTCTCAACCGACTGCGGGAAGATGTACGGACCCGCCTTCGCCAACTGTCGGCGAAGAATGTTGCAGCCAAGCAGTTGAACGATGAGCTACGGAGACAGATCGAGCAGCGTTCGCGGCGACTCCTAGAGCTGATGCAGAGACGCCCGAATGTCCCACAGGACGAGACTCCGCTCAAGGTCCAGTCGCTCTTGGGAGAGCACTACCGAATTGTCTGTCTGCTCGGAACCGGAGCGAGCGGAGTGGTGGTGGAAGTTGAGCGAATCACCGACCACAAGCACCTGGCCGCGAAGGTTCTGACCAAAGCGACCGATCAGGCAGGACTGATTCGATTTTTGCGCGAAGCCCAGATTCTGTCACGGCTTGATCATCCCAACTTGGTGGCGATCTCTGATGTCGATGTCACCGATGAAGGAGTGCCTTTCCTGGTGATGGAGCTGGTGGAGGGAAAGACGCTGCGGCAGCTTCGTTCGCGCTATCGAGATCCTCGGTTCGCGGTGCAAGTTCTAAGGCAGGTGGCGGATGCGCTGACAGTGATTCATGAGGGCGGCATCATCCATCGTGATCTGCGTCCCAGCAACATCTTGGTCACAGAGGATGGGGCCACGCCGCAGATCAAGTTGTTTGATTTTGGCGTCGCTGCGCTCAAAGCAAAAGAGGGTTCGGAGTCAGGCACCTATCCCAAACAGAAGTTGGGTGCCTCTCCCTCCGTATCTGCTTCCGCAGACAGAATCGAGATATCACTGCCAGGAGTCATGGTGGGTTCACCCATGTATATGGCACCGGAATGTCGGGGGGGATCACAATTGGTCGGGGCCCCGGCGGATGTGTTTAGTTTGGGAGTGATTGCATGGGAGCTGTTCACCGGAGAACTCCCATTCCTACGTCCTCCTGTTGAGATGGCTGCTCATGGTGAGCCGTTGACGATTCCGTCGTTACAGAGCCAGACCTCGAATCTAAATCCGGCTCTGTGCGCGCTGGTGGCTAGCTGTCTGCATGCCGATCCACAGAAGCGCCTCACCGCAGCGCAGGTCGCTGCTGAGCTGGCACTGCAAGTCGAAGAAATGTGTGCGCCGTAAGGGTCGGTTCGGAATCGATCAAGAATCGGCGACAGTTCGCGGATGGGGACCGGCCAAGGCTCGGGCCAGGGATGTAGGGAGCGCTCAGAAGTTGCCACAGTACAGGGATTCCTGTATATGAGGCGACTCGTATGGGTATTTGGCACGCACGCTTCTGGGTCTGCTTGGCTCTGCTGTCGCTCCTGATGGAGCTTGCGCAGGGTCCGAAGCCGATTGGTGCGTGGTGGGCCGCTGCTTCGGTGGCCACCGAGCGGAACCAAGACCCGGAGCAACCATCCTCCCCTGCCGCGTGCGCGATGGCGGACAGCGAGGGAGAGGAAGACAGCGAAGACGGTGAGCCAGATCATGAGCCACTCGATGAAGACCCCGATGGCAGACCCGATTCCAAGTCCAGCGAAGAGTCCGGTGAGCCATGCGATGAGGAGCTGAAGAAGAAGCAGTCGGACCCTGCCGATCTCGCTTGGTCTCATTCCTATGCGTTCCTTGAACAACTCAGCGAACTCCTCCGTCCGAGTCATTCGACCGAGCTGAGTGACCTCACCTATCGCGAAACTCCCGAGCGCCCGCCTCGAACCACCTAGTCGGACGAGCGAGCCTTTCTGCGCAGAGCGCGCACTCCGCTAGCTCTGCACGCGAGCTCTCGGTACGCCTATACGCCGAGAGCAAGTCGGTATCGGGAGTTACGATGAAGATTACTGTACCGAAGACCGCTCAGGGTCATGGCCATGCTGTGACTTCCCCCTTTGCTGAGCGAGTCCGTTTGATGCTGTCGGTCTGGAAAGCCGACTGGGCCGATGCCTACCATCAGCCCAAACTTCCCAACATCCTCGCCGCAGTGACGGTGGCTGCGGTGGCGATGCCACTCAACTTGGCGCTGGCCGTGGCCAGTGGACTGCCTCCTGCCGCAGGACTGTATTCTGGTGCCATCGGCGGTTTTGTCGCGGCCTGCTTTGGCGGGTCTCCTCTTCAAGTCACCGGACCCGCCGCCGCGCTATCGCTGATGGTGTTAGCACTCTCAAAACAGTTTGGTGTGGTCGGTGTGGCCGCTGCCTGCTTGATGATCGGAGTCCTACAGGTCGTCCTTGCTTTTGCGGGGGCTGGACGGCTTGGTAAGTACGTACCAGAGAGCATCCTCGCGGGCTTTACCACCGGAGTCGGGATCAAGCTACTCGACAGTCAGATTCCCGAGCTACTCGGCTTTCCCGAGGTCATCAACTATCAAGTGATCGATCTGGCGATGATGATGCATCGTCCGCAGTGGCTGCATCACGTGTCTTGGTTGGCGGTGGTTTCGGGTCTAACGGTCGCGTTCTCGATTGTTGGTTTGGCCAAATACAAGCGGGTTCCAGCGGCAGCACTTTCCGTTGCTGTGATCACCTTCGTGTCGGTCTATGTTCACTGGGATGTACAGCGGGTCCGTGACATCGGTGAAGTCCTTCCGATGTTTCCCAAGCTGACGATTCCGATTGTGGATGATGATCGCTGGCTGGACTTGGCCGTGGCGACTCTGCCGCTTGGTTTGCTGGCTTCGCTGGAGTCTCTGCTCTCTGCTCAGGCGCTGGATCGGATGGTCAAGGACAGTCGACCACATGAACCCAACTTGGAGCTATTTGGTCAAGGACTGGCCAACACGGCGGTCGGTCTGTTTGGTGGTCTGCCGGTCACTGGTGTGGTGGTGCGTTCGGGGGTGAACGTGCAAAGTGGGGCCACGAACCGACTGTCCTCTCTGCTTCATGGATTGCTGTTGGCAGGGCTGGTGCTGACGCTGGCCCCGGTGATCAGCAGCATTCCGCAGGCCGCGCTCGCAGGACTTCTGTGCGTGGTGGGATTCCGGTTGGTCGAGTGGCGCACGCTGCTGGAATTGGCAAAAAAGGAGAAGCTCGAAGCGGTGGCCTTTTCTGCAACGGCGCTTGGGACGGTGACCGGACACCTCATGAGCGGACTGGTGATCGGAATGGCCATTCATGCGGTTGGTCTGTATCTGCACCGAGGCTCGCGTCGGATCTCCATGGCTGACTCTGCGGCCCGAGCCCGTGGGGTTCGTGCGATGTTGGGAAGAGAGCATGCGCAAGCGCGGGTCACCGGTCATAGCAATCCGCTGCCGACCCATCATCGCTGGTTACGTCACATTCGCCATGAAGGAGTCCGGGCACCAACTGCGTATGTTCATCCGCAGGGCTCGGTGATTGGCAAGGTGGTGCTCGGTGATCATGTTCACATCGCTGCGGATACTTCTGTGCGGGCGGATGAAGGAGCACCATTTTTCATTGGACCCAATTCCAACATCCAAGACGGAGTGATCCTGCACGCGCTCAAAGAGAAGTATGTGGAGGTCGCGGGTGAGGAGTGGGCGATCTACATCGGCAAAGATGTTTCGATCGCGCACAACGCGCTGATTCACGGACCTTCCTACATCGGTGATCACACGTTCGTCGGATTCAATGCGGTCGTTCACGACTCTGTCATCGGTTCCGGTTGTTACATCGGAATTGGGTCGATTGTCGTCGGTGTGGAGATTCCAGATGGCCGTTTCGTCCCGCATGGAACGATCGTGGACAGTGCTGATGCGGTGGACCGATTGCCGCTGGCCTCCGAACATCATCGCGAGTTCAACGAAGATGTGGTGGAAGTGAATCGTGGCCTGGCGAGCGCCTATGCCGCTGCCGATGCGCTTGATGAACAGCGCAAGGAAGATGAGGTCATGGTTCGCGAGCTGGAAATCCAGCCCTGGCAAGATCGCTGGTTGATTCCCCCTCACACAGAGAGGTTTTAATGATTACCGAAGGAATGCTACTCGGGGCCGCGCTGCTGGTCCTGGTTCTGTTTGCACGAAGTTACGTCTACGTCTCCGAAGGAGAGGTTGCGGTCCTTACCCGTTTTGGAAGGGCGGTGCGGAGTCAACAAGACACCCTGCGCGTGCTCACTGCGGGACTCCACCGCAAGCTCCCCTGGGATCAGGTGCTGCGGGTGAGCATCAAGGAACAGAGCGTCGAGCTGACCGGTGAGGAGGATCGCACCGTGATGACCAACGATGGGATTGTGGTCCGTTATCAGTCCGCTCTTCGTTTCGCGCCGCTCAATGACAAGCTGGAACACTATTTGTTCGGCTTGGCCCGACCGATTGAGCACATGGTGGGAACCTTCACGTGCCTACTGCGCAACGAGATCGCCAACTTTCGAGTGCCACCAAGAGAAGGTGTGTACGGTCTGTCTACGCTCACCACGGCGGAACAGCTCATCGACGATTCCTTGGGGGCCTATGCGCTGATTCGTCGCGAGCGCAAGACCTTGAATGAGCGTGTCACCGACTTTGGCAAGCGCTTGGTGGGTGACCACTTTGGGGTGCGACTCGAGGCGATCGATGTCATGAATTTCGAACCTCCCGACGAGCTGCGTGACGCGCTCAATACGGTGGTCCAAGCCAAAAGCGATGTCGATGCGGCGCTGTTCCGCAGCGAAGGAGAGTGTCAGCAGAGACTCCTTGCCGCACAAAAGGGAGTCGAGATTGCGCGGGAGCGAGCGCGTGCCATCGAAGTTGAAATGGTCGCACTCGGATCGAAGCTCGCAGAGCTGGAGCACAATCACGTACTGGATGACTACGTGGCTCGGCGACGAGCGGAAGTCTTGTCCGAGTCGCGTCATGTCTATGTACGCGGGACCGCTCAACCGTCCACCACCCTCACGCGAAGTGCAGAACAGAAGGTGACACCATGACTCCCTGGCTTCCACTCCTGCTGGGCGCGATCATACCGATCGCAATCGCACTACTCTTATGGGGACTCCTGCGCGCAATCACGGTAGAGGTCGAAGATGAAGAGGCCCTGCTGGTCGAGCGCTTTGGGAAACACGTTGCCACGCTCAAGGAACCAGGACTTCATGGGCTTCCCTCGAAGCTCTTACCATGGGTGCGCCTTCGTCGGGTATCGCTGCGACGGGACTTTCTCCAGTTTGCGGACGTCCATGTCGCAGACCGAGAAGGGACCACGGTGATTGTCGATGTCTGGATCGACTACCGGATCGTAGATCCCGTCAAAGCAGAGTATGCCGTTGCCCAGCTTCAAGCGTCGCTGCACAGCCTTGTGATGCATGCGACGCTGTCGCTACTAGGTCGACGGACGTTCCATGAAATCCTGTGCGATCGGTCGGAACTCGGCGAGCTGCTGACGAAGGATATTAGATCCGATACTGAGAGATGGGGCGTCTCGATCGAGCTGGCGTTCATCCAGAAAGTGAGCCTGCTTCCTGAAGTCACCACGCGGATTCTGTCCACGATCTCGGCCCGACTGGGCAGGGCACGGTCGGAGCTGCAAGAAGTTGGTCGATTGGCCGTTGCTACCATCGAAGCAGAAACCAGCGTCAAAGTGGCGACTCTGCTGGCTGAAGCAAAAGGTCAGTACCCACTCGCGGTGGGTCGCGCCATGGCGGAATTGGGAGTCCGCCCGAAGGTTCTTGCGGCCTATAACGAGCTGTATCGGCTTTCGCTGCTGCGGCCTCACCGGGCGACCGCTTTCATTGGCTTCGAAGACGAGGGAATGCGCGCCGTCGATGCCGCGATGCTACCGCAGCCGCCTCAGTAAATTCCCAACATCGGCTACTTGCCCGCGAGCATCTCGGTCTTCAGACCATCATCAGCGGGCTTGCTACCGATCCAGTTTAGGAACATCGCATCGGCGAAGTCTTTTCCTTCAATGGTGACCGATCCGCTTCCCTGCATCGAGATGGTGGTGCCTTTGCCCGGAGCGTAGGAAACGGTCATCACCGTCCCGTTTTTGGCATCGCCAATGGCCGCAGAAATCTTGTCGAGGTGTGGCTGTAGAGACGCCGCCTTCGCCGCAGAGTTCTTTTCAAATCCTTCCTTGAACGCGCCGACCAGCTTGGCCTTTTCGACCTCGCGTAGGAATGTCATCTTGACCACCCGTACGGCGTCGGACTTGATGATGGCTGCGGCGTCGGTTGAGGCTTCCTCAAGGTACAGCGCACCGACATAGACCTTCACTACGAACTTCTTGCGGATTCCGGCACCATTGAGCTTGAGGGTCTTTCCTTCGACGCTGATCGTCTCGGAAACCTCGACTCCGGCAACCGGACGAGCCAACACGGGACTTGCAGCAAACAGGACAGTGGCGAGGGCAACGTGAGCAAACTTCATGGGGACTCCTCTTGGGTCTGTCAAGTGTAGGGGAAGTGGCCGTGGAAGTTCAATCCGATCGGCTCAGCCCCTCTGGCGCTGGTTCTGATTGTTCGGTCTAGGTGAACAAACAGGCGACTTGGAGCCAGTTTGTTCACCTGGTGCGGCGGTAGCGAAGCGGAGCTATTTCTGCGGTGCGATGTGGAGCAGATGACCCGC
>ERZ724520.1898-NODE-1898-length-10058-cov-6.806158_pt1 | contig 10058 bp, 8 predicted proteins | sample MGYA00376053_ERZ724520 | MGnify/ENA primary metagenome ERZ724520 (study PRJEB28724, sample SAMN07190886) | activated sludge metagenome | isolation source: activated sludge of sewage treatment plant in Hong Hong | place: USA: Christiansburg, Virginia | collected... | reverse complement strand
GCTGGCTTCGGATCAGTAGCTGTTTTTGGGGGCGAAGAACAACCAGATGTCGGAGGGGGCTGAAGTCAACTTGGTTCGAGATCCTTTTAAACTATGGCGAATTGTCTCGGATACTGTTATTTGAAGTGTTATGCTGATTTGTATTAGTTTAGGCAATTGAACGAAATATCCTTATTATCCTAAGGATTAAGTAAATCTCATTGAAAGTATTTTCCTTTGTAAGGGAGAAAGTGCATTTAATTTGGATTTAGGTGCCTTCACTATATCTTTGTGTTGATTTTGTTGTTGTTTTTGCGATAAGATCGTTATGTTATAATAGATGTCAAACAAATTCAAAATCGAATATTATCACAAGTTGCCCCAGACAACTTCCCCATACCTGCAGTTATTGTAGGCTAAAAAGAAGATATTCGGTTACAAGTACGAGTTGATCCGCAACTAAAAATCAGCATCCACTAATCACAACAAATCGGTCAGTCACAACCAGCCTTCCCACAAACACTCCAAAACGCAGTCACACGAAAAAGAAAAACCGAAGTCGCAGAAACAAAACAGTAGGAAGAAACGATCGCAAACCGAGCAGGCCGAAGAACGGTTGCACGAGAGTTTGTTCTTGAACAGAGAGGTGGAGCAGAAGGAAGGTAAGCACCAGGCAACGAAATCGTTGTTCGCGTAGGGGGTGCATGACCAGTCGATCAACCCCAACGACTTCATGAAAAATTACAAACATTTGATGGAGCAGGAGGAGAAGAACGTGAAGAGCTATACACAGCAAGTCGAGAGTAAAGGCTTCTCACGGGAACGGGGCGGACACTTCCAGTCTACATCGTTGGAACGGTTGGAGATTGGGGAGATCGACGAGCTGATTAATTTGATCGACAGTTGCGTGGAATAGGCGAACGATTACATCGGGTACCTAACCGAAAAGATTGAAAATTTGAGGAGCGAGAACTGCAGTATGAGGGAGTAACAGATGAAGATTCTGAAGGTAGCAATGGGTTAAGCAAGATGAAGGACGGGATAATCAACGAGAAGGAGGGCGAGATCGACCGGCTCAGGAAAGAGGTACATGGGCATGGGCAGCAGTACCGGCCTGAGGATAAAACCTTCGAGATCAAGAAGCTGCTGGAAATAATTGATAAAATAACTGAGGAGAACAATGGACTGAAGAACCGGTTGAGAGATATCGAGCAGGGGGAGGGACGGGGGTACAAGGAGTATTTGGAGAAGGAGAAGAAGGATATTTACAACTAGATACATAATAAGATAGACATCCTGAATATTTCGATTGATAAGAAGAACCACGAGAACGCAGGGGCGGAGAACGAGCTGGTGCGTGAGGGGAAGAAGGGAAGGGGCAATAAGCCTAAATTTTATAAGTGACCTTTCTATTTCTTGATATTTTTGGTGCAGAAAAGATACACGTAGTATATCATCATTTCTCTTTTCCTCCCCGTCCCCGGCCAGCACTCCCTCTGGGGACTTCCTTGGGGCCTTCTTTTTGAACTACGTCGTTTTTTGGTTGGCTGGCGGGTACATCTTTGGGTGCGAGTCTGTTATCGATGAGTGGGTTGCTGTGGCTGCATGGACCAGAACAGGAGTGAGAGACGGGGTGTTATTGGAACCAATTGGCTGCCAGTACTAAAACGATGAGCAGATGGATTAGTAGTGTTTGTGCTTATGCGTAGGTGAAGTGTTGTGTGACCTTGAAGATTGTGATGATGGTGAGGAGGAACTATGAGAGTAGGGGGATGATGATGCTGATGTCGAAGAGGAGAGACACGCCTGCGGTGAAGAAGAATACGCTGATGGCTACTCGAATGTCTTAAATGCAGTGGTAGCAGGTCTGGTGTTGGATAGAGTCTGGTTTATGACGGAATTACTGAGGAGGTGGTTAAGAGTGAGGTGGAAGCTGTACCGTTCTTCTGCGCTTTGGTAGAAGGAGTAGGCGGAAATGGCGATGATGACTCCAATTATTAGGCGTTATACGTAACCCATGATTCTAAGTGTTGATCTTATTATTATAATTCCTCCGCACCCTTATAAGCTGATTGTCTGGCTATTATTAAGTATAAAACAGATGAATGTGAAGATAATGATTCTTAAAGATGCAATATAAGAAATATTATCAGGTGTTTCAAAATGTACGTTGTATTTTCTACCAGTTTTTAAGGAAATTGACGAGTTCTTATTGGATATTACGATTTGAAGTTTTTGAGATTTCTGTTTCTTCAAAGTTAAGTCCTTTAAGGATGAAGATTAGCTATAGTTGCTTTTCTTTTATTTTTATTTATTCTGTAATTCTGTTTCTTTCCTAAAGATAGGCCTGAGTTTGGTCGTTATTCTTGCGGTTTCGCTATTGAAGTGGAGATATCATTGTCTTGATTTCATTGAACTGTTCCTATAGTTGGATCAACTCCGAGTGTATGCTCACCTCCCGTTATTGCTAAGATTGCATTTTAGCTTTCAGTCTTTTTAGCTCTTCGGAGTAGGTTTGAATCTCTGACTTCGCTTCAGGTTTGCGCTGGGCAAGCGTTTCTATTGAGTTTTCGATGTTTGTAAGAATGTTAGAATAGTGATCAGTATACCTTGCTATGACTTTGTTACTGTCTACTATCTTTTTTAAGTGATCGATTTACTGTATTCTTGCAATTTCAGTGACGTTCTCAATTGTGATAGAGTTTTATTTTTTAATTTAGTCTTTGAGAATTTAGACCTTATTTTGAATGTCTCTGTTGGCAGCTATTTCGGACATGCGTTCCTTAAGTTTTTATTCTAATTCCATTGATTTTTATTTTATTTTGTTTTTGATGTTATCGTATTAGCGTTACATGGCGATAATTTTTTTGCGTTGAGCGAGGTTATCTTCTTCGATGCGGATGATATATAGTTTTTCGCTTTAATCTTTTAGCAGTGCAGTATACTACTTTTCTAATTCTAGTAGTTCTGCATCTTTTTCGGTAGATTGTTCTTTAAGGGTGTTGAGTTTGTTCATTTTATTGTTTTCTTGCTTGATTATAGTTATGTTTTCGATTAGTTTATTTCGGCTAATCTTCTCGATTTTTTAGAATGTTTTACGGTTCTATTGTTTTAGTAGCTTCAATTCATCTTCTTGCTTATCAAGATTTCTTTTCAGAGCGGCTTAAGACCCGATTAACTTGAACCATTCCTCTTGGCAATTCCTAAATGAGCTTCGATTGTTCTTTTCGTTTTAATTTACTTCTTTCAGTAATTTTTGAACTTTTTATGCCAACCCGTCAATGAGGGTGACCCTTTCTCTTCTTTCTCCCGTCAGTTCTTTAATTTTTTTCTCATTGTCTTGCTTATAGTTATTAAACCCGTTTTTGATGGCCAAAATGTTTTCATTAATGGGTATTCCATCTCCAAAGAACTAGATGAATGATGATGTACTTTTTCTAGTTGATCGATTTGTCCATGTTTTTCCATGTCTTTTTACTGCAAAAGCTTTAGTTCCATCTACAGATACTTTATTTCATCTTGCAAACCTTTAATATACTGATCTTAGAGGCCTTCCACCTTTGGCTTTGTTCTCAGCTTCTCGACTTTGGAGCTAAAATTTTGCGTTGAGATAGATTTATCGAAGCCTTAGACTTTACGGGAGGCGGGAGAGTTAAGAGCTTTGAAGGTGAGAGATTGAGCGAGGTTGGATGGTGTAAGGCTAGCGAGCGACTTATTGTTCTTCATATATTTCTAAAATGATTTCTATACTAATAAGCTGAGATGGTTCAAATAATAATAAGGAGGTCGGGCTAGATCCCTCCCTGTTAGAATCATTCAGAAAATGCCTAGAGGGGTTCTAGGCACTGCATATCCCTACCTAATCACCAAATTTCTCAAACACTTTACACTCACCCTCGGGGGATGCCGAACCCCAACCTGTCTCTCAACACTCACAAATATTATCACTGCATCATCTGTATCATCACTCCAGCAATCAAAATATCATCACTCAAATCAAATAAGTTTATTAATCACTAAATTAATAGTTATATTCATCATAAACTATCTTTCAAATCATTATTATTCATTAATCAACATTCATTAAAAATCAGTATTTTTTCTGATCATTCTATTATCACTCCTTCCGTCGCATCGTCATTTTTTTTGAATTTTATTATTTTTGTTATTCTACTATGCTCCTCAGCTTGATGACTAACATTTGGATTGATTAACTTGCTCTAGTCTTTATGCTTAGGGAATAATTAATGATTTGGAGGGAGGGTGGCTCATTAAATTTTTGTGAATGCAAAATGTTTTGATATGTTGCTTAACTAGCTTCTAGAATCAGAAGCTGGGGGAGGTTGAAATAAATAAATAATCAAAAGTGTGGCTCAAAGTTCATGTTCTTGACGCATCCTGCTCGCATCTTGTTCGCGTTAACTAGCTTCTTCAGCTAGTCGACATCGAACTAGAATTGGATATGAATTTGGCTAACGAGTATGGACTCCGCAACTGAGGGAGCCTCAATTCGCTAACTAATTTCATTTAAATCGAAGGATTAAGCGAGTTCGATATGCGTTTTGGTGTGCTGCTCTTTTTAGATTTTTTGGTCCTCGTTCATCGTTTAGCTCACGAAGACTGATTTTTGTTACTTGGTGGATGAAGATTGCTCTTGGTAGCAGCGATCAAGGCAATCTTCGATGAGACTTTTCTCTTGTTTTGATTTACTCATCTTTTTTTGTTTTTCGATAAGGAGGGTAAACCTATTTTTAAGTGAGTTTTCCGTCCTTCCTTCGAAAAAGTTGACGATTTCTGACCACTTCTTGCCATGACTGCTACGAATCTTGGTCAGGAGGAGAATGTCTTCCTAAATTTTCCAAGGACCTTTTTTAAGGTGAGGATTCAGGAAGCAATTCCAGTGTTATCTGCATTGTTTCGCGCTTCTAAAGACCTTGTTCTATAAGGGATTTAATTTATATAGTTTTTCAGCAACTTCTTTCCAATTAATATTTAAAACGTTACTGAAGGCATATTTAAGCTACTGATCTATGATGTTTTTCAGTAAAGTTGATTATTCAGATGCCCAATTTTTAGAGGAGAGATTTATCTTTTTTAGGCTGAGCCATTTGAACATACAGCTATGCTTGCTGACTCCGGGGATCAGTTGTGCTATTCTCTGCCAATCTTCTCCAGACATATCTTTTTCCAGGTTGGTATATGAATGAAAATCGGCATACTTGGACACCACCCAGACAAGTATTTTAATGTCTTCTTCGCTCCAGTTCTTTTTTACTCTTTTGTTTTTAAGCATCTTTTCGATCCTGAGCGATACCATGCGCAGGATGGACTCGTCACTGATGTACGCGGGTATCATTCTTTTATTTTTGTTGAGGTAGGCGCAGTGTTCGATGACATCGGGTCTAAGTTCAGATTTTTTGTGTTGTTCTAGTCCTCGCATGAAGACAACTAATTTTTGTTTGGCCTCATAGAGGGTCTGAGTGGTTGCGGGCTAATCGGGAATGGGTTAGTCTTACTCGTGGTGCATAAAGCTGTCTGATTCGAGTGGCATATGCCAGTCTGAGAGTTGATTAGATTTTAGTGTATTTTACTCTGTCAACTGCATATTAATCTTATTATATTTAAGATTTTTATTAAAGTTTATTTAAGCCGAGAGTTTGCGATTATTGGTGGAGTCATTTTTTTGTATTTTTTTGGACAGATTTGTTATTTTTAGACCCAAAGGAATCGATAAACCTGCTTATCTGATCATAATAAGACATTTTAGGACTATCGCAACATGGGAAGCATGAGAGAGTGTTGATTTTCGGTTTCTTGTGTTTTAGATTTACGTATTTCCACTAGTTGGGATGTTTAAGTAGTGCAATTGATTACTTTTCCAACCTGACTTCGAAGTGAGGATTTGTTGCATGAGTCCGCTGAAATAATTTAGTGGTTTTGGCGTTTTTTGAATGGTGGTTGATAAAGTGAGGTAAGTATGGGGCGATGGGGTTTGTTAATTTTCGACATTTGGTGTGGGTCTTAGATTCAAATGAATTAATATAAATAATAAAGTGATGAGATTTCCATTATTTAATTCCATGAATAGATGACTGGAAGATAAATGAGAAAATATTGTTTTTATTTTGCCAGATACTAGAACACTGTTTTTTAAGGGGTGCTGGTTAATTTCCTTCGATAATGTTATTATTTTACATGAGAAAAAACATTGGACTAATTTCAAAAATTTGTTGTGTTTGTAGAAGAGAGGGTATGGTTTGGACGAGGAGATGAATGATAAAAAGTAGGTGTTTTCAATAAAACTATAATTAATATTAATTTTAGTTGATTTCAGTTTTAAGAGCTATCTCTAATAAAATTATATCTAGCATTGCCTCTATTCTAATAAGGGATCTCCCGCTTCCTTCTTTCTCGTTAAATTGTCCCGATAATTTATTTTGAAAAAATAACTTACATTCTCATCCAAGGCAATTAGAACTTACCAGCATTGCCATAAATTATTTAAAAAAATAAGAGAGCTGTCTTCCTAGTTTGTGCCCTTGATATCCGGAAATGTTGCTATAGTATGTTTGGAAAAACAGCCTTTGATAGAAGGAATTAATAATAATAGAAATGACAGCAAAGCATGGGTAGCACGACTTCCTAGCCAAGGTCATAATAATCGGAGACAGTGGAGTCGGTAAGACCAATCTACTGACCAAGTTCTGTGACGGAGTCTTTAAGGACAGCTATGTGGCGACAATTGGGGTAGACTTTAAGCTGAAGACGATCAACGTCGATGAGGCTAAGGTGAAGTTGCAGATTTGGGATACTGCCGGGCAGGAAAGGTTTCGCAATATTACCCAGACTTACTACAAGGGGGCGGCTGGCATCATTTTGGCCTATGCAGTCAATAACAAACAGAGCTTTAAGAACATTGGTGGGTGGATTAAGCAAATCGAAAGCAATACTAGTGAGACTGTCTGCAAGATCCTGATTGCTTTGAAGGCTGACCTGATGGAGGACCGGGAGGTGGAGGAGGAGTAGGGCAAGAAGTTGGCCGAGAAACATAACATGCTCTTTTTATAGGTGAGTGCGAAAAGCGGGCAGAATGTGGAGGAAACTTTTATGAATTTGACACGTGAGATAAAGAATAGTCGTGCGGCTTGTCCTTCAGAGGATGACACCATAAATTTAAGAGTTCGTCCGTAGGAGAAGGAGAAAAATAAGTGCCCCTGTTGATTCTTTACTTATGACCATTAAATATAATTACCTATATAATCTAACCGTATTCAAAAAGCCAATATTGAATTTGTGGACGGTACTTTTCGTATTTTTCTTATAAATGTGATGTGTGAACCCTTGGGGAATTCGAGGCTGGTTTTTGGGATTTAACTATGATTGTTTATGTGCTGCAGGTATTGGAAGAAGTATAGGAAAAAATATTAATGGGGTATTTTTTCGAGGTTGTGATATGGAGGAGGCTACTTTTTTTGTTGTGTTATCCGTTCTTTTTGGAAAACAGATGCGATATTTTATTATTATCATAAGATCTCCTGGAGGTAGTTTGGGGCGGAGAGGAAAGGAAGTCTCAGGAATAAGGAAGAGGGACTGATTGGAGAAGGAGGAGCCTGATAATCTAAAAATTTACATGAGTTTAGCTAAAATATGTATTGATGTTCATTATATGTTATGCCATTGAAAACATAAAATACTTATCAAATCAAAAACAGAAAAACAATGATATAATTTATGGACAGCAAAAGCCTGGAAGGGTCACCCTCTTTGACTAGCCTCCCTTTGAATCCTATATCCTAGCCAAATTAATATAACTTGACAAAAACTGAGAGCAAACTAAAGTCATCCGGTAGGAAGTCGTGGAATTCAAATTAAAATAGTTTGTTCGTTTAGTTTTGGCTGGAGATGTTTATAGTGGAGCCAAGCGAAGTCTATTCCCTTGACCAACCGTTAAGAAGAAATAAATATGCTTAAAAGATGAGTCATTATCTCACTTTGCGAGCGAAACAGCTAAAGTTAAATATAAAACGATCGACCAATCAATGCAAACAACGGTTCTCAACGATCTGTCGGCAAATTAAAAAGCAAAAGGAACTAGGGTAGCAAAAACCGAAGTATGGATTTATTGATCATATTATAAAAATGGCTGAGCTTTAGAGCCACAATAATAAAAGGATAGCACGGAAATTGGAAATTGTTTATGAACTCATGAACGAAGAGAGTGAACTTATCCAAATAACAAAGGCTATGATAAAATTTTAGATTGAAGAGAATAATCAGAAAAAGACAGGTATTAAGAGGAGAGATTCGGAGATGGAAACAGAGTCGCCGATCGTTCCTGGAGGTTCTCTTTGATTTTTTTGTGTTGAGGGAGGTGGATGGTGATGACCTCCGTTTGGTAACCCTTTGTATAAAGAATATTATAATATGTAGATAAACATAGATTTATACACTCGAAATTTGCGGATGTTTTATCAACAGCTTGTGAAAGGCCACAAGCGAGAGTAGGCGTTGACGGGTTTGTTTAAGAATATGATTGAAGGGGAGATGAGAAAATGGAAGAAGACTAATTTATTTCGGAGGGACACAATGGGCGGGGGGAATGGAGGGGCACTGGCTCGTTTGAGGGAGAAGAAGATGGGAAAGGACAAGTCGAAGCTGTTGGTGGACGTTCTTTATGCTTCTCCAAAGATTTAGTACCAGATTGTTTTTGGGTATTGCTATCTGATTGTGGAGCATCGCAACGCAGGGGCATTTCAATTGATAGCGGATGGGTTGAAGTTAGTGTTGGAGAGGAAAGGGGCGTTTAGCGATGTTATGGGGAGGCGGATGACTATGTTTTTGGATAAGATGGAACAAGTAGTTTCAGGGAGGAGGAAGGTAGTAAGGGTGTAGAAGCAGATGCAGGACAGTTTTAAGGATTTGCCTGTCGTCATTGTGGACAGTCTCTATGAAATAATCCTGCAGAGTCGTAATTTTCCAGTTGAAAATCAATAGCGCTACCTCCACGAGATTTCAATGTTCTTGAACATACGTATTGACTTCTTTGAGCTGGATAGCAATGATAATGTGAAGGTGACTGCTTTTGGGGAGGAGTTCCAGGCTCGGATGCGGTTTGGATTTTTTAAGTAGGAAAGCGTTTTTGGGTATGTGAGTAAGATGCCGGAAAAGGAGGAGGCTCAAATTAATAAGGAGGTGACTTTATAAAAATTTGCAGAGATCTCTGATCGGCTTAACATAATGTATATGTCGAATATGAAAGAGTATTTGATGCTGAATAATTTCAAGGGAGAGAAGTTGAAAAGGGCAAGTAGCATATCTTCTAATTTTAGTCTCTCACCTCTGCGCGGCGGTAAGCCATAATAGCAAGAGTTTACCAGTATTTGAAGGGTTGGGAGTGATAGTGATTGAATATAAGATCATTGTTTATCTTTGACTTAGTTAGCTACGTATTGATATTCATTTAAGATTTGGATAAATTTTTAGGCATAGTCTTCGAGGTATTATGATTTTAGATTATGATGCTAGATCCATTATGACTCTTCTGAAGACGTAGATTGTATATCTATTTTGTTTGTATTTTCGTCTATTTTTGAAATTTTGTTTATTTTTGTATCGCCGTAATCTGAAAGAATCAATTTGATGAGACTGACATTTTGATTGGCAAGGGATTATTCGGTGGTCATTATCCAATACTACTCTTCTTATTCCTCTTTAATAATATCTTCTTTATCAGATTCTTTGATCTGGAGTTTCAAAATAGCTTTTAGTAATTTACTCTCCTCTCGTTTTTTCTGCTAGATATCATTTCTTGTTTTTATTAATTTTTGAACTAAGCTTTATATCTTAAGGCTGCGAGTTGCCGAATCGTCGTTAACTGGTTCCCTGTCAACAAATTCGCTTAATGTAGGCTGATTTTTTTAGTAGTTTTTCTTTTTTGGAGGCATTATCGCTATTATAATGTTTCGCATCAACGCAATAAATCAATGTGAGTAACGATATGAGTCAGAAAAGAAGGGCGATTTATGAGTATAATTTTATTGGAATGCAGGGAAATTTCAATATAAACATGCCTTCGATTC
>ERZ724520.1895-NODE-1895-length-10071-cov-4.772165_pt1 | contig 10071 bp, 7 predicted proteins | sample MGYA00376053_ERZ724520 | MGnify/ENA primary metagenome ERZ724520 (study PRJEB28724, sample SAMN07190886) | activated sludge metagenome | isolation source: activated sludge of sewage treatment plant in Hong Hong | place: USA: Christiansburg, Virginia | collected... | reverse complement strand
CTTAATGCTAATATTTTATTGATATTTTAGTAAATTTGTGGTAGATTTAGATTTTTTTCTTTTTTTCCATTCCTTTTATTGCAACTGTTTTGTTGATGACATGAATCTATTTTTATATACTTAAGGCTATTAATACTAATGACTCTAATAATTGCAGATAATGAGTTCCAAAAGCAGCAGTTCGGACAGTCATAAATCGCAAGTAAGAAACAAGACAAGTTCAAGTTGGGATCGAAATCAGAAAAACAAGACGTCATAGACTCCTCCTCCCAAAATGGCAGAGACTCTCAGAGACATAACATTTGGGAAGTTGTTTGTTACTCGATTGAGTGGCAAATAGCCTATTGAATTTCTTTAAAAGCAGCTCAGAGAATTGTTCCAAACGAAATGTACTCTCGAATCAGTAATTGTCAAAAGAAGCCATACAGGAATTTACTCATATGCTTTTGTTAACATCATTGAGAATTAAAAAACATAGTAAATTATCAAGGCATTCAATGGGGTAGAGTTAGGAGGTATTTCTATAGTTGTGGAGAGGAGAAAATCTTTTGATAGACATGAAGTTAACACTTTCAGAGGAGTCAGCACTAACTGCTACAGATGTGGGAAACCTGGCCATTATGCTCGTGATTGCAGAACTGAAGATAAAAGAGATCATGAAAAGCCAAAAGTTAAATCTTCAAGGAGAAATAGAGGCCGAGGGGACTCTGAATAAAGTGAATAGCGATAAGGACATAAAGAGCGTAAACATAGAACTCGGACTCGAGATAAAAAGGCCGCATCAAAAAGGAAGAGATATTAATCATCTGATTCAAGTTCATAGGCAAGTTCCAGTTCCGAGTCTAGTTCATATTCAAGTTCAAGCTCTGAAAGCTCTGACAGAAAGCATCGGCATAAACGGAGGGCACACAAAAAAATGAGAGATAGAAAGAAAAGAAGGGAGAGAAGAGATAAATAGAAGAGTCGAAAAAAGGTTGAGTCTTCGCCGAGTTCAAGAAATGATTGATTTGCTGAGTATTTCTTATTTAATGATCAAACAGTATAATTTAAAACAATTGAGATCAGTGCTGGCCTTGATGCTGCGCAGGTCGGAAGTGTCTTTTTTTTAGTTTGATGTCAATTTTGGTGTCGCAGGAGTAGCACATTGTTATATTGCTAAACATTAAATACGGTCGATCGATATTATTGACACCATTGCAAAACAAGCATTTTTGGGTGTTATTGGATGCATTTCTGCTCGTTGACCTCGTTATTCTAAGTTAATTTTATAGTTTGTTAATATATTAAGTTAATTTTTGGTGCTAAGTTACTGGGATAGTTATTAGTTTTTTCTAATTTTGTCTAGGTAGTAGGTTCTGATCAATCAATTATTGTTCCTTTTAACACTGTTCTTAATCTATTTTAAATAATATATACATGGTTCTTGTTATAGAAAGTGCTGGAGGGAGGAAGACTCTCTCATGGGTTAACTTTCCAATTGTTCTTCTGGGGCATTGATTTATTTATATTAATGTTCAAGTATCCGTTCTGGCTAAATGTTGATATTTGATTTTTCGAATGAACGTTATTGTTCGTATTACTCCTGATCGGAGAGCTGATCATTTTTAACCTACTATGCTTGTGGTTAAAAATTATTTTATGATTTTATCTACCCATGTTAATTATCCTACTAACCACTTTTACCACTAAGATTTGAAGAATTGTCTTTCTCGAACAACATGTCTTTAGATTCTTTCTTTTCTTTTAATTGTTGAGAGTGACTTTTGTTTTCGGCACCAGTTTACAATAAACCACCTACGCTGCTATTCATTTCGTTCTAACCCATGCATTAAAAATTGTATTCGCCTAACTCCAAACACTCTTCTTTTTATTTATAGTCCTTTTTATTGTTTGGGGGCTAGTTATTTTAGTCATGAAAACCTTCAGACAGATCGTCACCGTTGCCTGAAAGCTATTATTCGTCAACTTCTGAGAAAATTTTCGAGTGTTACTACTACTTTTGAGGTGGTATTTAATTATTTGTATTTTTGTCAATGGGTGCTTTCTTTATGATTTCGCATTCGAGGTTTGTATCCATTTCGTTCAGAATGGCGATCAAATCCTAATACTCGTGTTATTAGTCGACGGTTATTGGGTCTCCTTCTTCGTCAATGTAGCGAAAATCCCATCGATAGTTTTTGAGAACGGGAAAGGCTGTCACTATTTTGCTTTTGAGCTGCTCAAACTTTTTGGGTGGCGTTACGTATTCAGTGAGAGTCTCGAGCTTGATTTCTAGTTTTTTCATTTTAAGTATTAAGTATAATGCGAGCTAAATATTATTAATCAAAAAACATCAATCTTAATGATGGTTATTCGATTTATAAAACTTACTTAGTAAACAGATAAAAACTGAAATTGTGAAAAATTGGTTGACTCTCTTCTTTAGGATAGATATATTTTCTATTATGATAAATATTGAAAGGATATTCGATATGAGACTCATTATAATTTATAAATGATTTTAAATTAAATCAATTTAGACTCGATATTGAACGAAAAATAGCGAGGATATTCAAAATAAATGATTGATTTTGCTCTATTTCTTACTTACTAATTATTTAAAAAAAAGAATAATTTAAAACAATTGAGATCAGTGCTGGCCTTGATGCTGCGCAGGTCGGAAGTGTCTTTTTTTTAGTTTGATGTCAATTTTGGTGTCGCAGGAGTAGCACATTGTTATATTGCTAAACATTAAATACGGTCGATCGATATTATTGACACCATTGCAAAACAAGCATTTTTGGGTGTTATTGGATGCATTTCTGCTCGTTGACCTCGTTATTCTAAGTTAATTTTCGACCATCTATAATTTTTTACTCTTTTAAATCAATGTGTTATACAGGAACTTTGAGATAGTGATTTGTCCTTGTTAATTTACCTCTTATAAATTATTTTATCTGTGTGATTATTGGACGATATTGCTCTGATTATCTATTTTAAATGATAGTTACAATATGGTTATTATTGGGCTTGTTATCCTCGATATTCATTGAATTGTCCAAATTAATATTATACTTATCGTGCTGGCTAATTGTTAATTATTTATGGGCTTTGGTGTGGATCATCATCTTCGATTTATATTTCTGTTAAATCATCCGAGCGAATTGACTATGCTTGCTACTGGTATTCAACTTACAATTTAATCTATTTGTTTTAATCGTCTTATTAAACATCAGCACTGTGAATTTACGAATTATCTTTTTCCAACAAGCTGGTTAGTGGATCTCTTTGTTGTTCCATTTGATTAGTTTGATTCCCTCTTTTGACACCGGCTGATGAAGTGCCAACTACTTTACCATTTTGAATGATTTATCCTGATAATTCGAACTTCATTAGGCTTGTCTCAGCCTTTTTTTGTCCTTATGGACTTATGACATTTAGACTATTTGAGGCTTCATAGCTTTCAAGATAGGAATCCGATGATAAACGGTCATTATTGCCTTAGGATTACGGCTATTCGGCAGCTTCTGAGAAAATGTTTGAGTGTTACAGGTTTTATTGTGGTATTTGACTATTTACATTTTGCTTAATCGGTGCTTTCTTTATGATAATGCATTCGAGGTTTGTATCCATTTGGTTCAGAATGCCGATCAAATCCTAATACTCGTGTTATTGGTCGACTGCTATTTTATCTCCTTCTTCGTCAATATAGCAGAAATCCCATCGAAAGTCTTTGAGAACGGGAAAGGCTGTCGCTACTATGCTTTTCAGTTCTGTGAAAGTTTTGGGAGGCTTTACTATATTCGTCTGTGCCTCGAGCTTAATTTCTAGTTTTTTCATTTTAAGTATTAAGTATAATGCAAGCTAAAATTATTAGGTAAAAACCTATTTTACCAAATTTTGTCTCTTATTGAAATCTGTGTTTTTGAAATACTTAATTTTGTTTATGCAGATTTCGGTATAGTTCTATTTAAACAATTATTATTGATGATAGTTCTAGATGATTGGGCTATTTTAATATGATTCCAAAGAATAAAATTGTATAGGAGGAGCGATCAAGTTTATGGATAGGTTCATAGCATTGTTTATAAAATGTATTTATTCTGAGATGTCCAGTTGTACGGAATGTTGGGCAGGGTGGAATGTTGGAAGTTGATAGAAAATGATTGGATAAGGTATGATGTATTGCTTGCCACTGCGAAGAGGAGAGGGAGAGTCGCCAACTCTCTTCATCGGAGGACTCTCCGGAAGAACAACAAAAGCGAGCATAGCTGACTACTTTCGCCCAGTCGGGGATGTAATTGATGTTCGGATGCCCACTGATCCGAAAACTGGCAAGGTAATTTGTCGATTATTTAGTTTCGAGGATTCGGATTCGTCGAGTTTTTCGATGTGGAAACAGCGAGGTACGCCTACACCACGCTTAACAACGGTATTTTGGATGGGAGACGAATTAGGCTCCAGTTTAAAAATCAAGGAACAAATTCAAATCGAACATCGTACTGAAATGATGTGTGTGTAATGTATTTCAAAATTTGTTTATAAGAATCGAAAAGAACGCCTATCTGAATGTTTTTTCTGGCTACAATAATAATACAATGTTCAATGCCATTATTTTGAGAAGTTTGTTTTGTGGGATGTTCACGAGTTTAGCACTATTTTCAAAGTACAGCATCATTATGTGTTACTAAGTTAAAGTAGGATATGTTTAAGATTCAGAAATTTGTTGTGGTTAAAGAATTGATATTTTTCTTTAAATAACTAATAAACTAAATTATTGGCTCAAAATCCTAAATCGTGCTTTTCCTCTTAAAGGATATGATCAGTTTGCGAATATTTTAATATTTTTTAAATCGAATGCAAGGCTTGGGCGATATTCTGCACCAATAGTAAATAAAGGAACTCATCAAAAAGATAACCGAATTGGACGTCAGGGACTACGCTAACAGTCTGTGGTTCAAACAGGATGAAAACTTACAAAAACTCAACATGCAACTTCACGTAAATGCGCTGATGAAGAACGATGAGTACATTTTAGAGGAGTGTATCGCTGAGGATAAGTTCAAGACTCTCATTTACGACTTAATAATGACAGCAACTTGGAAGGAAAAGGTACTGCCGCTCCTTGTGCCATAGGCAGGAAAGATGAACTCGCTCAAAGTCTACCTTTCGATCTACCACGAAAGCGTCATTTGCAACCTTTTGGAAGTGCTGATGTTTCATCGAACGGCCGTGGATGAGAGTGGCTAGTTTTTGATAGAAGTTATAGACTACTGTTACAAAAAGATAATGAGGCAAATTGCTGAGAGTTTAAAGAGGAGAAAAATAGAACGGGAGCTTGAAAACAAAAAGTAGAAACTGTCGGAAGAGGAAAAAAAACAGATTAAAATCAAAAGTATCGTCAATCGAACTCCTCAAGATTAGCTTATTAGACAGATTGAGGATATTGAGTTTAATTTGTTTATTATGAGTATTTCCATTCTTCGGTATATTACCGATTACGTAAAATATCTAGAAATTGGAATAGTGCATCATTTGCTCGTTCAGTGCAATGTTTTTTCGATTTTAGTGCCTTTAATTGAAGAAAGACCGTGGTTAAGAACTAATTAAAAAGGATAAAGATAGGTATTTTAGAATAGCAAATGGAACATCGTGCCCAAATCTTAATATGGCAAACTTCCAAAAACTTAAGCTCAAGTTTGGATTGCAATTTACAATTTGTTTATGGATCCTGATTGTCGTAAGAAATACGAGATCAACGATGAAAGAAAGAACAATTTGCTCAAAGTAAATGTTTTCCCATTCAGCTTCGAAAATTTTTAAATGAGGTGTTGCTCGATCAGATTCCCCAGCTCTCGCATATGTTACGTTCATTGGAGTAGCTTTCCTTAATGACAGTTCCTACTCATTTGGTCAGCAATCCGTTCGTAGTGTAGCAAATGCCAGTTTTGGTTGGTAAAATATGTTTTAACAAAAACTGGAAGGAATTGGCTGAGTAGCATAGAGTGCGTTTAACATCTAGTATCGATGAGACTCAAAAACAACAGATCCAAAGATTGGCTGACTTGTATACTAATAATACGGTTGAAGGATTGATAGATGGATTTAAGTGTAAAAAATGTACAAAGCAAGCCTTTAAGCGATGCTCGAAATGTAGAAGCGTTTGGTATTGCTCCAAAGAATGTCAAGTTGGAGATTGGCCGGAACATAAAGTATCATGCAACAGGATAGCAAAAGAGGCAAAAGAAGCCTAAAGTAAGAAATAAAAGAATTAAGTGAAAATACCTGAAAATGCTGCAGCTAAGCCTTCAATTGATGAACTTGACTGAATGTTGATATACATATATGAGTTTATTAAGTCTTTAGGATGTTATTAAAATGCCATTATATTAGATATGCATTTTCTGGGAGAGTTGATGATGAGAGAAAACTATTTTTTTGATAGCGGCATTTCAAAATTCAAAATTTGATGAATGGTGGATAAAATCGTAATGGAAATGAAAGATTTTAATATTAAATTTATCATTTATAATTCAACAATCATGAGCAAGGCAAAAAATATCAAGCAAACTGTCATTGAAGTAGATTATTTTTGAATATAGGATTCCGGTGATGACTCAGATAGTTCTCTCCCCATCGTCCCTCAAAAACCCACCAAAAAGCATCAAGTTGAGGCTAAGAAGGCTACCAAAAATCCTCCAAAACAAGAGTCAGAGGAAGAGGAAGATACCCCAATTGTTGCCAAAAAGCCAACTAAACAAATTAAAACCTAGAATGGAGCTGTTAAGAAAGTTGTTCCCCCTACCAAGAAGCCAGTTAAGCAAGCATCTTCATAAGAAGAAAGCTAAGAAGAAGTACCAAAAAAAGTTGTGAAAGCTAAATCTCCCGTTCAAAAAGTTGTTGCCCCTGCAAAGAAGCAAGTGAGATAATCTTCTTCCGAGGAAAGCTCAGAAGAAAAGCCTAAAAAAGTTGTGAAAGCAAAATCTCCAGTTCAAAAGGCAGTTGTCCCTAAAAAGAAGGCTCCTACCTCTTCAGAAGAATCTGAATCAGAGGAAGTTCCCGCTCCCAAAGCAAAAGGTGTTAAGCAAGTACAAAAAGTCGCATCACCCGCTTTGAAGGCTAAATCTCCAATTCAGAAACCAGTTGCTAAAAAGCCAGTTGCTGAGTCTTCATCTGAAGAATCTTCTGAATAAAAGCCAGCTCCTAAAGCTGTCCAAAAAGTTAAATCTCCTCTTCAAAAGGCTAAATCTCCAGTTCAAAAGGCAGTTGTTCCTAAAAAAGCAGTAACTTCATCTGAATAATCAGAGGAGGAAGTGAAACCTAAAAAGGGTGGTAAAAAGGTTGTTGCCAAAGTGCCAAGCGAATCTGAAGATGAATCAGAATAAGTAAAACCCATTAAAAAAGCTATTGCTGCCCCAGTGAAGGCCGCAAAAGGAAAACCTCAAAAAGTTGTTGAATCAGAAGAAGAGTAAGAATAACTAGCCCCCAAGCCTAAAGGAAAAGGCAAACACGTCCCAGAGCCAGAAGCTATGGTCGATGAGGACGAAGAAGGAGAATTCTAAATTTGCGTTAAAGGATTGTCATTCCAAGCTTTTGAAGATGATGTTAAAGAATTGTTCAATCAATTTGGAAACGTTGTGACTGTTAGACTTCTAACCAGAGAAGATGGCAAATCAAGAGGTCTTGCTTTTGTGAAGTTTAGTAAAAAATCTTCTTTCAACCAAGCCTTGGAGCTCAATCAATCAGAGCAATTCGGAAGACCTATTACCGTTGAAGAATCACTCGGCAAGAAACAGAATGATGGAGGATTCAAGAAGAATAACTTCGGAGACAATAAAGGAGGTTTCAACAAATTCGGAACCGGAGAACCAGCCAAAATTGAGTCTCCCACTCTCTTCATCGGTGGATTGTCTTACCAATCAACCAAAGAGAGCATTGCTGACTACTTCAGTTCAATTGGTCCAGTAATGAACGCTAGAATCGTCACTGATCGTGAAACCGGCAAGGTAATTTTTAAATAATTTAGCCTCGAGGATTTGGATACGTTGAGTTCCAAGATGTTGAGACTGCTAAAAAGGCTTATGACACTCTTAATAACGGTAATTTAGATGGTAGACAAATTAGACTTGATGCTGCTTCTCAAAGAGACAAGCCAGCAGGAGGATTTGGAGGAGGACAAGGTGGATATGGAGGAGGACAAGGAGGATATGGAGGCAGCCAAGGAAGCTTTGGAGCTCCCCGTGGCGCACCCAGAAGCTCAAACGTTAGCTTATCTTTTGATGATAAGAACGCAAAGAAGGGCGCACTCGGTACTTTCCAAGGAAAGAAGATTACCTTCTGAATGTTACAATGATAAGAAACATTTTATAACACTAAGTTCATTTATAAGTATCGAGGAGGACGCATATCTAAATTTATTTCTGACTATAATAATAATACAATGTTCAATGCCAGCATTTTTGAGAAGTTGGTCTTGGGAGGAATGATTACGAGTACAGCACTATTTGCAATGTACAGTATCTTTAAGAGTCCCTAAGTTAAAAAGTAGGATATGTTTAAGATACGACAAGATTTGTTACTGAAAAAAAATGTAAAAATGTTGTATTCTACAATGTCATTCTTTTATTTGTAAGGGTTTCAATCGAAGGATCCTGAAAGTTTTATTACTCTGCAAAATATATTAAATTTGTAACCTCCGCAAATAGTAGCAGTACCTCTTTCTAAAGATGACTATGAAGAAAAATACTAAAAGTCACTGTCTCACCCTAGATTTAGAGAAGCGATGGATAGATTTAGATTTAACGTGAAGAACAAGAAAATAGATGAAATTAAAAATGTAAAAGACTTTAACCTCAAAAATTTATAACTTTTGTATCTGATAGACTATTGTATTGGTTTGAAAAAATGCAAAGTTGTTTATGCGAGGAAATAGGCTACCTTTTATAAAAATATGGATGATGCTATAAGTAAATTAAAGCCGAAATAGAAGAAATTGCAATAGAATGATACAAATAAAGCTAAAATATAGGACTATACAGATATTTTAATAAAGTAAATGAAGCCACAGTTAACTTTCGCTTTAAGTCCTGAGTCTCCTTTTAAAAACATTGTCGGAATCATCGAGCCTGAGTTAATGTAAGGAGTGAGTAAGAGGTGGAAATAGAAATTTAAACAGAACTATAGTCACGTAGTGATGTAGGATGAATAAGTGCTGATGAAGCAAGAATAGTAGCAACGAAAATAGAAGGAGTTTAAATAGAAATTCGAATTAAAAAAATAAAAGAACAATTGATCATTTATGTTTATAATCAGACAGCTTATTTTTGAGGAGAGGGATATTGGTGTTCCGGGAATAGTTAACGAGATTTATTTATAGCCATTTCATTGATGCTCATCTTTTCCCTAAATGAACGTTTGAATTTTTAATCTTCAGGATAGATAGAGCGAATGCTCAATGATGCTATTAGTTAAGGTGGGAATTTTTTAAACGAATTCATATATTCTTCTTTTTTTGTTGATTGTCGAACTAGATCAATAGGCGTATCGTTTTTAGCAGAAAATTATTTTTAAGATTTAGTTGAACTCATCAAATTGGTCAACCCTTGAATGATACTATCTCCAGTTTTTAGTCCGTTATTATTGCTTACAATTTTGCAGCTTGAGTACATATTTTGTTTTGGCTAGGGTGATTTTTCAAGTGGGAAGAGATCTTCTTTTTTCTTCGGGGATTAGCTAGACTAGCTCATAAATATTTATCTTAGTTCTGACGGATTTTAGGCTTAGGGTTATTTAAATTAAATTCCTGAGGTATTAATGTCTAGTTAAGGAGGTTGAACTTCGTATAAATACGATTTGTATTCAGCTATTTATGAGTTTTACTTTTATTAATCGACTTTTTGGAAGTTTGTCGGACTGTTTTGCATTTATGGGGTATTGACTGGATTAGACTACATTTTTCTTTAGGAAATCCGTCTGCTTATTGGGATTCGTGGTTTTATCTATTTAGTGGAAGCTGTTAGTATATTTTGTATTGAGGAAATCTACTTTTTTTATTTTTAGGGCGATTATTTTTATAAAAAATTTAGTTACTTA
>ERZ724520.1893-NODE-1893-length-10076-cov-4.104181_pt1 | contig 10076 bp, 9 predicted proteins | sample MGYA00376053_ERZ724520 | MGnify/ENA primary metagenome ERZ724520 (study PRJEB28724, sample SAMN07190886) | activated sludge metagenome | isolation source: activated sludge of sewage treatment plant in Hong Hong | place: USA: Christiansburg, Virginia | collected... | reverse complement strand
AGAAATAATTGATTTAGAAAAAGAGAAAATAAAATTAATTCCAATGGGTGGCTCAAGCTTAATAAATTGGGTTGATAGAGATTATTTAGAAGGCTCAAATGTTATTGAGTTTCATTTATATGATAAGGATGCAGACAATAAATATAAAAGTTCCATTGACAAAATTAATGAAAGAAATAATTCTTCTAAAGGTCTTCTGACAAAGAAAAGAGAAATGGAAAATTATATTCCAGCTTGTTTGTATGAAAGTGAATTTGAAGTAGATTTAAAAGACGTATTAGATTGGGATAATGCAGACATTGGAAATATTGTAACAAATAAAACAAAAAAATTCAATGATGAAATGATAGTAAAATCTATTGCGAATGGCAAATTAACTAAACAAATTACTAAAGAACATTTATTAGAATTAAATTGTTTTGACGAAATCGAAAGTTGGTTCAAAGAAATAAAAGAACTATATGAAAAATAAGCACTACAGCTAACATGGGTTTGGCAAAAGTGGGGCTTTAGTACTAGGCTGAACATTTGTTGTTTCTATTAACTTTTGTACTAAATTTGAACTTTAGTGCTTTTTATTTCACACCGAACGCAAAGCCAAAAACGTTAAAAATTAAAAAAGAGCAGCTGACGCTGCTCTGTGGGTTTTTGTGTTTCTAGAAGGGGGGATTTTTTTGTTTCCAGAATTCAGGGTTGGGTTTTTGTTTCGTTTCTTTGGGTTGTTTTTATGTTTCTAAACTTTGGGTCGGGTTTCAATGTTTCCAGCTTTTTGCTGTTTGATACTGTAAAGATGCAGCAAAACCCGTTCAATATAAATTAAGCAGAAACGTAATATGTGACATGCTTATTTTTCTATAAATTTTCCGCGACGATTTCTCAATTATACGTAAGTTTGAATACATCAATTATCAGCAATGCCTACCATAAAAATCAACAACTGCAATTATTATTACGAAGTGCATGGCGAAGGCCCTGAAACCATTGTGTTTTCGCATGGTTTGCTGTGGAGCGGCTATTTATTTCACAAACAGGTGGCATATTTTAAAAACCGTTACAGAGTCATCACTTACGATCACCGCGGTCAGGGAAAATCGGAAGTAACAAAAACCGGTTATGATATGGATAGTTTGTACGAAGACGCGGCATTGCTGATAGAACATTTGCAGTTGGGACCTGTACATTTTGCGGGACTTTCCATGGGAGGTTTTGTAGCCATGCGTTTGGCAGCGCGCCGGCCGGATTTGCTGAAGTCGCTGATTTTAATGGAAACCTCCGCGCAACCGGAACCCAACACACTGAAGTATACGTTTCTCACTTCTGTGGTGAAACTGCTGGGCGTGGGCGTAGTGGCAAAACCGGTGATGAAAATAATGTTCGGTGATACTTTTTTGCAGGATGCCAGCAGAAAAATTGAAGAGATTGAATTTGAAACGGAACTTAAGAAAAATAAAAAAACGATTGTAAAAGCTGTGGAGGGCGTGATTCGCAGAAAAGGAATTGAAAACGAATTGGTAAATATAAAATGTCCTACGCTGATTATGGTGGGCGACCAGGATAAAGCCACCGTACCGGCAAAGGCAGAATTTATTCATCAGCATATTCCGCAATCCATACTCGTTTATATTATCAATGCCGGACATTCATCCAGTATTGAAGAGCCGGAACAGGTCAACAAAGCCATGGATGATTTTTTGAGAAATCCGTCCTGATTTATTTTTAATAAGATAAATAAAAAAGAGCAGCTGACGCTGCTCTGTGGGTTTTTGTGTTTCTAGAAGGGGGGAGTTTTTTTGTTTCCAGATTTTAGGGTTGGGTTTTTTGTTTCGTTTCTTTGGGTTGTTTTTATGTTTCTAAACTAAGGGTCGGGTTTTAATGTTTCCAGCTTTTTGCTGTTTGATAATGTAAAGATGCAGCAAAAACCGTTCAATATAAATTAAGCAGAAACGCCATATGTGACATGCTTATTTTCAATGATTAAAACAAGTAGAATTTTCTTAATTCGATAAAAAATAGTATGTTGAGATATGATAAAAGGCATCAGTATAACAGTGATTATTGACGAAGTAAAAAATGAAGACAGTGCAACAGCAATAAAAGAGGCATTGTTAGAGGCATTGCCAAAAGAAACTCATTTTCAATCTGCAGAAAAATATACCAAGTTTGAAGATGCTTATAAACTGGAATTTGATATCGCAATTACAGAGAGTATACCGAAAGAAAAACTGACTTATCAGTTGTTGATGCTTACAGATTGCATTTCAAGACCATGGTCTGTTTACTTCGACAACGAAGGCGATAATACAGAACTTATTTTTAACAGAGACAATAATACCAGCTTCACTCAGCCTGTTTTTTCGAATATTCGCTGGGCACACATTCAATTGATTTATTAAAACCATTTTACATCTCTTCTTGCTGCGTTTTTTATTTAAACACTACAACCATTTCCATCTTTTGTGTGTTACTCATTTTGTAACAGAAAAGAAATGGAAAAAATAGCAGGTCTTATACAACAACTTGAAAAACACATTTCTAATGCAGCACTCATAAACCCTATTATTTCCGCCTCTTCTGTCGGATGGCAAATTGAACACAGTCTGCTAACGATTAACCGGATTATCGATCAGCTGAAAAAATCAGATCCCAATAAATATAGCTGGAAATTCAGTATCGGCAGACTGATTATTCTGACCACCCAAAAAATTCCCAGAGGTAGAGCACAGGCACCAAAGATTGTTCAACCTAAAGATGATATCAGTTTCGAATGTCTGAATGCTTCTATTGAAACAGCTAAAGAAAGCATTCAATTGTTAACTACATTAAACAGAAATCAATATTTTGAACATCCGTATTTTGGTAAACTGAATGTAAAGCCTGCTATGCAGTTTTTGCAGATTCATACCCAACATCATCTCGCCATCATTGATGATATTGTTAGATCTACTAAATAAAAAATAATCGTTTCAGTGGTTTCGGTTTAGCAACAATATCTTCACCTTTTAACTCTTTTCTTTTGCTTAAATTCGTGAGTGTCAACACCTGTAACTTATTTCATAGGCGGTATTGCATCCGACGAGCGCATTTTCAAACATCAGATGGTGGCGGTAGAAAATGCCGTGTACCTGCCGTTTCCAAAACACGATAAACACGATACAATGGAAACCTACGTGAAGAAATTCATTCCGTTCATCGATACAACAAAAGCGTTTAATCTCGTTGGAAACTCCATGGGCGGCATTATGGTGATGGAATTGATTAAACACGTGCAGCCGCAAAAAGTAGTGTTGATTTCATCTGTAAAAAGCCGGAATGAAATGCCCTTTATTTTAACGCATATGAAATATACCAATGCCCACAAACTGTTGCCGGGTAAGGGTTTTATCGGCTTCATACAGTTCGGAAGTTTATTTAAAAACGAAATATTGAAAGTGCCCGGTATGCGTCGGCTGGCCGTAAGTATGGCGAAAAGTAACGACCCGGATTTTTTATACTGGTGTGTGAATGCCATTATAAAATGGAACGGAAAAGAAGATTACCGCAAAGATATCATTCATATACACGGCACGAAAGATGAAATGTTCCCGTACCGCAATATAAAAAATGCGATACCCGTGCAGGGCGGCACCCATTCTATGCTGCTGATTCATCATAAGGAAGTGAATCAGCTGCTGGCTGAAAGTTTGAAATAAATCAGTAAGTAGAGAACACGATAATCACACCGACCAGAATTAAAATACTCATGCCGGTAAAAAATAATAAATCGGCAAATTTTTCCAGACGTTTGTTTTTGTCGCTTCTTAAAGTGAGATAGGAAAAGAAAGCCGCGAAAATAAAAAAGAACGTATCGATTCCTAAAATTTCATCGGCATATGTTTTAAGGCTGGTGTTCATCACTTTGAATAAAGCAATCACCGTAATACAAACACCAATCATAGTGGTGGAACCCGAAAACACATAATGTGCAATTTCTTTATTTTCGTTTTGAGGACTCATTTTTATATAGAATAACAAAATCCATTCCCAATACCACTACGCAAAAAATAAAAAATGTTAATCTTCATTCCGGGTTTCTGCAAATTCACTTACATAAATTCGAGCCATTAATAATAAATAAGACACCAGCAGTGGACCGAAAATCAATCCGATAAAACCGAATAGTTTTAATCCGGTGATAACGCCAAACAGTGTAATGAGCGGATGAATATCGGCAAAGGCCTTTAATAAAAATAAACGCAAAACATTGTCCACATTCAATACGACAATGGCACAATAAGCGGCAAGCCCCATGGCACCACCCGGATTTCCACCGGCATATAAATACACCACTAAAGGTATCCAGATTAATCCGGAGCCGACAAAAGGAATCACCGAACACACGCAGGTAACAAAGCCCCACAACATCGGATCTTTGATTCCGAAAATTAAATAACCGATATAAGCGCAAAGACCCTGTGCAATTGCCAGCACGGGAATTCCGATTGCATAGGACGTAACAATATTTTTTGTTTCAGAAGAGACTTTTTGTTTATTTTCCGGTTTCAGCGGAATGTGCTTCAGCATAGAAGATTCTATTTTCTGTGCATTACTCAGCATAAAAAACAACACAAAAAACATAGTGCTTAAATTGATAAACAAATTTGCAGCAGTGCTTAAAAAATCGGGTAAATAGGAAGAGACAATACCCGGGATATTGCTGATGTTTTTTTCTGATAATAATTCAATACCTGTTGCTGTTGTAATCCGTTCGATAATTTCTTTTACACCCTGAAATAAATCCTGCGCGTTGTCGGTAAAATTCTGAAGTTTCGGCACCACAAAAATAGTGGCCAGTCCGAAAGGAATAGATAAAATAATCGCATCTATTAAAATCAATGAAACAGTAGCCAGATAACGGTTCCATCTTTTTTGATAGATTAGATGAAATAAGAATCTACGATTTAGTACATACAGCGTAACCGCACCCAGCAAGCCCGGAATCAAAAAATTAATTTGTAAAAAAATTAAAACACCCAGCGCCAGCAGGATAAGGAAAAATATAATCTGGCGAAACTGTTCGTTAAATGTATTTTGCATACTTATTTTTTGTCGAGTACTGAGAAAACAAAGTTATCTAAATATTGGGCAACATATTTATTATTATTTAGATTTCCCTTTTTATCGGTTAACCTCGGCAGGTTTTCCGCAAAAAAGTGCTGCAGGTGAGCCATTTCAATTAAAGTACTCGCCAGAGAGTGGTGATATTTGTATTTGGCATTATAGCTTTTAAAAATTTCTGCTATGGTGTTGCACAAGTCTTTGTATGCTTTAAAAAACTGTTTATCGTTGTCTTCTTTAACAGACTTGGTCATATATACTTTATTGCCTTCCGTAATAATAATCCGGTATAAAGCCGCGACATCGATACCTTCGTATTTTAGTTTTCCTTCCGCGCTTTCCATTAAAATCTGAATAATTCTGTTGATTTTACTTTTGTCGTCTTTCAAATTCTGAGTGTAAAAAAAAATCTGAAACTCTATCAGTAGCCAGTATAAATTGATGACATACAGCAATAAAAGATGTTTGTTTTCGAAATACCGGTAAACGGTAGCTTCGGTGGTATTGATACGGTTGGCCAGCTTCTTAAAGGTAAAATGTTCGTTTCCCAGGTCAGCCATCATAAGGATACTTTCTCTTATAATAGCCTTGCCTACTGTTGTTGATTGCGGATTTTTCAGGTATAAACCTTCATTGATTGTACTGTTAAACTGAAGCTCCATACTACAATATTACAAAAAAAAGTAACACTCGGGAACTTTATTGTAAAACTATTGTTTATGATAGTAATACTATTACAAATAGTATTGTTTGGATAAATGGAAATTGGGAGAAGTTGTTTAAATTACTTAAATTTAACTTCTCCCGCTTTTAAATTTAAAAGATGAGTACGAACACACTAAGCCTCAGAAAGATACTATCGAGATTATTTGAGTTAATCCGGTTTGATAAAAAAGAAATCGGAAATATTTATGTGCTGGCTATTCTGGGCGGTATTATCCAGCTAAGCCTGCCGCTGGGTGTACAGTCCATTATCAGTTTTGTGCAGGCCGGCGAGATAAGCACCTCGCTGGTAATCCTGATATTGCTGGTGGTTGTTGGCGTATTAGTTGCCGGATATATTATTATCATACAGAAGAAAATCATTGAGAAAATTCAGCAGAAAATATTTATCCGGTACGCTTACGAGTTCACCGAGCAGCTGCCCAAACTCGATTTAAAAAGCATTCAATCGTATTATTTACCCGAGCTAATCAACCGCTTTTTTGAAACGACCTCTTTGCAGAAAAGTATTTCAAAAATATTTCTGGATATACCAAGCGCTACGTTGCAAATCTTTTTCGGATTGATATTGCTGTCGTTTTACCATCCTTTTTTTATTTTTCTTTCATTACTGCTGATACTTCTCGTCATTGCCATCATTTCATTAACCTTTAAGAAAGCAATAGAAACCAGTTTAGACGAGAGTGATTATAAATATAAGCTTGCTGCCTGGATTCAGGAACTTGCAAGAGTTTTGAAGTCGTTCAAATATTCGCGCAATACCAATTACCACCTGAAAAAATCCGATGAGCTCACTACGGGTTACTTACAGTCCAGAACGATGCATTTTAATGTGTTGTTGATACAATATTGGTCCCTCATAATTTTTAAGGTGCTGATTACATTTACGATGCTGAGCGTTGGAGCTTATTTATTAGTCAATCAACAGCTCACCGTTGGTCAGTTTATAGCATCGGAAATTATCATCATTACCACCTTATCCTCTATTGAAAAACTGATAGCAACACTGGAGAATGTATACGATGCATTCACCTCCATCGAAAAATTACTAAAAATCACGGAACGCCCTAAAGAAAAACAGGGAGAAATATTATTTACGTCGAATGCGCAAAGTCATGTACTGTACAAAATTAACAACATGAATTTTAGTTTTCAGGAAAACACAAATATTCTGAACAACATAAATCTGGAAATTCAGGCTAACGAAAAGGTTTGTATTATGGGGAATGACGGCGCAGGAAAATCTGTATTTTTAAAAATACTGAGCGGAATATATACTGCTACCAAGGGAACGGTTTTTGTCAATAATATTCCCATACAGAATTATTCTTTAGATTCCATTCGTGATAAAATCGGTTTGCTAACCAACAAACAGGATGTTTTTGAAGGAACTGTATTGGATAACATTACACTCGGAAACGATATTTCATTTGATACCATTTATGCTACTGCATCTCAAATCGGGCTTGTAAATTTTTTACAAGAGCTCCCGGACGGTTTGGATACAAAAGTACAGCCTTTTGGAAATCAGCTTTCTACCAGCGCCGTTGAAAAAATTATTTTGCTCCGATTGCTGGTGCATGAGTATGAAATAATGCTGATGGATGAACCCTGGATTCGTTCGGAGTCGAACATCAGAACATCAGTCATTCAGTATTTATTACAGCAAAAAAATCAAACAATCATAGTGGTTTCCAACGATGAGGCATATGCTTCAAAAGCAGATAAAATAATATACCTGAATAAAAACGGGGAAGTCGATTTTACGGGGAAATGGGATGATTTTAAAAAACGTTACAAATAAGAATTATGTCGATAAATGAGAAAATAAAAAACTGGAATTCTTATCAGTACATCTATTACAACAGGCATAACAACAGATTGAAGTATATGCTGATTTTTATCATGCTGGCATTTGTTGTTTTTTTGTTTTTACCATGGACACAAAGCATTACTGCAAAAGGAAATGTCACCGCATTCAATATTAACGAACGTACACAGCAGTTAAATTCAATAATCAGTGGTGCCATTGAAAAATGGTATATTAAAGAGGGAGATTTTGTGAAAGCCGGTGATACGATTTTAAAATTAACGGAAGTAAAAACAGAATACCTGGATCCGGCATTACTGGAAAACACCAGACAACAACTGATAGCCAAGCAGGATGCCGCGATAAATTATTCCGGAAAAGCAGGAACAGCCACACTTCAAAAGCAGGCATTGCTTCAGGCAAGAGATTTTAAAATTGAGCAAATCAATAACAAGATTGAACAGGCACAGCGTTACATAGAAATAGACAATGCCAATCTTGCGGCAGCTAAGAATGATTATGAAATTGCAAAACTGCAGTATGAGCGTCAGCAAACCTTATTCAATGAAGGATTAGTTTCGAAAACGCAGCTGGAGCAACGAAATCAGGCACTCCAGAATGCGCAGGCAAAATACGATGTGGCACAACGCAAATTAGCCAACTCAAAACAGGAACTCATCATTGCTAAACTCGAAAAAAGCGGCACCGAGCAGGATTATCAGGATAAACTGGCAAAAGTGGAGGGAGAAAAATTTCAATCCTTGTCTAATGTTGCTACGGCGAAAGGAGATGCTGCCAAGCTCAGCAATCAGTATACGAATTATGAAAACCGCGCTAAGTTTTATTACCTCATAGCACCACAGGACGGCCAGGTCATTAAAGTAAAAAATGCCGGTGTGGGTGAGATTATAAAAGAAAGCGAATTTATCGCGGAAGTGGTACCAACGGTCAACAACAGAGCTGTTGAAATGTATATAAAAGCGGTTGATATTCCGCTCATCAGTTTAGGACAAAGAGTAAGCTTAACATTTGATGGTTATCCTGCCATTGTTTTTTCCGGATGGCCGAATGCATCCTTTGGATTTTTCAGAGGAAAGGTAACGGTAATTGAAAGCGCCATCAATAAGCAGGGCTATTTCAGAATTTTAATTACGGAAGATGCATCTTATAAAATATGGCCGCAAAACCTGCGCTATGGAACAGGATCCAATGGTATTGCCTTACTCAAAGACGTTCCTATCTATTATGAAATCTGGCGAAAAATTAACGGTTTCCCACCGGATTATTATCAGGTGAAAACAGTAATTGACAACAAACAAAAGAAAGACGAAAGTGAATAAAGGCAGTAAACAGATTCTTTTATTTTTCCTGCTGTTGTGGAATGGTTTTGTTGTATATGCTAATGATACAACGACAGTTTTATCTGCTCAACGATACCTGCAGCTTGTTATGCAAAACCATCCCTTAATAAAACAAACAGATTTAGTAATCAAAGAGGCAACGGCGAAGTTACTGAGTGCAAAAGGTGCTTTTGATCCTGTTGCAGATTTCAGCTTTGAAAATAAAACATTAGACGGCAATCGTTATTACCAATACTTGCAGCCGCAGCTGAAAGCTCCTTTGTGGTACGGAATTGAATTAAAAGCCGAGCTCAGCGATGTGCGCGGCAGCAACACTGCCAATGAACTGACGTATGGAAATTCAGTTGCTGTAGGTGTTTCACTTCCCTTGTTAAGTGGTCTGGTCATGAATAAGAAAATGGCCGTGCTGAAACAGGCAAAAAACAATATTCAACTGTCAAAGGCAGAACAGCAGAATACCATCAATACATTACTGTTAGATGCTATCGATGCTTACTGGGACTGGAATGTTTATTACCAGGAGTACTTTTATAACATAAAAGCTAAGGAAGTTAGTTATAACCGTTTGCAATTTACTAAAAGAATGTTTGAAGTAGGTGAACGACCGGCGATAGATACCATTGAAGCATTTGCGCAATACAAGTTGCTGGAATTCGAAACTCAAAAATCATATTACAACTGGGTAAAATCTGCCATCGAACTGAGTTTATTTTTATGGGACGAAAATGAACAGGCGGTATTTATAAAAGACAACATAACTCCGCTTATTTACAACACCCGTTATTTATTGGATTCGATAACACTACCATCGTTGAACGACCTTGAATTACTGGTCTTAAACCACCCGAAATTAAACGCTTTTGATATAAAACTGAAAAACCTGGAGATAGAACGAAAGCTAAAATTTCAAAACCTGTTACCTTCCTTAAATGTCAATTACAATTTCATAAATAAAAGTTATAATCCCTTTTATAATGTTGGCGACAATTTATTGCTTAATAATTACAAAATTGGTGTTGATTTTAAAATGCCTTTGATGTTCAGAGAGGCCAGAGGAGAATATAAGCAGGCGAAAATTAAAATAGAAT
>ERZ724520.1892-NODE-1892-length-10081-cov-6.439557_pt1 | contig 10081 bp, 3 predicted proteins | sample MGYA00376053_ERZ724520 | MGnify/ENA primary metagenome ERZ724520 (study PRJEB28724, sample SAMN07190886) | activated sludge metagenome | isolation source: activated sludge of sewage treatment plant in Hong Hong | place: USA: Christiansburg, Virginia | collected... | reverse complement strand
GAGTAATAGCGACAGATTAACTATTATGCGTTGGAGTGGTGCTAGTTGGACTACTGAAGGAGCAGCTGGCTCTCATTCTACAAGCAATGTAACAAGCTTAAGTATTACAGCAGCAGATAATAACGATTTATTTGTTGCATATAACGACTTTGGCTTTTCTGGAAAAGTTTCAATTAAAAAAAGATCTGGTTCTTCTTGGTCAAATATAAGTGGATCAGGTATATCTGCAGCTGCAAGTGATTATGTTGATGTTGCTTGCGATAAAAATAACTTACCGTTTGTAGTATATAGAAATGGTGGTGTTGGTAACACTGCAATAGTTAAAAGATACAATGGAAGCAGTTGGGTAGATGTTGGTTCAGCGGCAATTACTACTGGCTCTGTTACAGATTGTAGCATTGCATTTAATAGATTAAATCGACCCAATATTGCTTATAGCGATGGTGCAAATAATAACCGTGCAGCTGTTAAGTATTTTGATGGTACCAATTGGCAGTCTCTTGGTGCTACTGCTATTTCTCCTAATACAGCTGCTTTTACAGAACTTACTTTTGATTATGATAACAATGCTTACATTATATATAAAGACAATTCCGTAAACAATAAAATTACTGTAAGAAAATACAATGGTACATCATGGTCTACTGTATCAAGTGCTGGTTTTAGTGCAGGTACGGCTGATTTTGCTAATATTAAATTTGATACCGACCAAAATATTTATATAGCCTATAAAGATGCTGGTGTAAGCAATAAGGCAGTAGTACAACAGTTAACTTGTAATAGTGCTGCAACACCCACTATAACATCGAATCCTGCAGGATTTAGCTTTTGTGCAGGTGGTGGTGTTACATTAAGCACAACGGCACAAACCAATACTACATTTTCTTGGTACGAAAAATTAAACACTCCTGATGTTATTGGAGAATCAGTTGATCTAAACGATAGTAGCAATAACAATAGTGCTGCATTTTCATTTACTACAGATGCAAATGGTACATTGTATGTGGTAAAAATGTTGCTGTCTGACAGTTCAATTAGAGTAAAAAGATTTACAGGTGGCAGTTGGCAAAATGTAGGAGGAGTAGTGGGTAAAAGCTTTGGGAACAGAAACAACGATGTTACCGATATTGCTTTTGATTCACAAGGTAATCTGTATATTGCTTATATAGAAAACAGTGGCTCAAAATCTGTTACACTTAAAAAATTTGTGAGTGGTAACTGGGTTAATGTAGGGCCAACTGTAACATCTGCCAATACTCATGCAGCATTGAGCATTAATAGCTATGGTGTAATTGCTTTAGCTACAGGTCAGTTGGGCACATCTAGCAATCCTATTGTGTATATAAATGATGGCAGTGGTTGGGTTGCAAGTCCAGTTCTTGGTGGAAATAATGTAGGGTATTTAGATGTATGCTTTGATAAACTTGGAGCTGTGTATATTGGGTTTACAGATGCTACAAACATTTATGAGCAAGGCATACCTAAAGTATTCAAATACACAGGTACAGTTTGGTCTGGCTTTAATCTTGGTATTACATCTCAATCACATTTTATAACATTGGCTTGCGATGACAATAATACATTATACTTATCTACCAATTTAATAACTGGCACTCAACCAAGCTTACTGCGACTATTAAATGGAGTTTCTTCATGGGTGAATATAGGACCAAATGATAACTGGAACTTTAACAAAAAAACCAATGCCATGGCATTAGACAATGATGGTGTTCCATACATGGCTTACACATTCCTTAATGCAAGTAATAATCAAGCAAGGCTCAAAGTAGCAAAATATGTAGGCAACACTTGGGTAGATGTTGTTACAAGCATAAATGATGCTGGTTTTGATAACCAAGCTCAACTAATATTTAATAATAGAAATGTAGCTTATTTATTGGGTTACTATTCTAGCTCTACAATCAATAGAGGTGAAGTTTTACAACTAGAAAAGAAATATTTAAGTAATGGAACAAGCAGATATGCAAATAATTCAACCAATTATTTTGTAGTAGCAAATGCAGGTTGTGGCAATGGAGTTGTTTCAAACGAAGTAACAGTATCTCAAACCTCACCTACTAATAATTGGACAGGTGCTGTTAACACCGAGTTCAATAATACTGGCAATTGGAGTTGCGGTTTAACCCCAAGTTCTAATGATGATGTGCTAATACCTTCAGGTGCACCTCGTTATCCTATTTTATCATCTAATTTATCGCCGAATGTTTCTATTAAAAAACTCATTATTCAATCGGGTGCTTCTTTAACATTAAATGGACAAAATATAAGCATAAGTGATAGTTTAATAATTAATGGTACACTAGATGCCAATGTAACTAACTCAAAAGTTACTATGAATGGTACTACAGAGCAAACAATAAGTGGCAATAGTTTCGCAACTGGTTTTAATAATTTAACTATCAATAATCCATTAAATGTAAAAATGAATTTAACAGCACCCACTGTTAATGGAACACTACAATTGAATAATGGTAAGCTCATTCTTAGCCTTGCTCTTTTTACCAATAATATTACTGGTTTTAATAGTGATAGATTTATCGTAATATCTTCTGGTGATAATACTTCAATGCTTCGTCAAAGTATTCCAGCTGGGCAATCTAAAACATTTCCAGTTGGTAACTCAGTATCTAGTTACACACCAGTAATTGTAAGTCATACATCAAATACAACAGCGGAATGTCGTTTAAAGGTTTTTAATGCTACTGGACCCTTTACAGGCAGCAATTCAGACAATTATGTAAATAAGCGATATAGATTTGCAGGTACACCTAATGTGGATTTTAGCTTTACTCTATTTTGGAATACTGAAGATGAAAACAGTGGTTTCAATAGAAACTCTTGTGCTATACTTACTGGATCGCATATTGGTCAGAATGGTTACTCTGTTGCCAATATTATTGACCAAACAACTTCTGCTGTTGCTACATCACAAAGTGCAACATCATTTAGTAGAACTATTACTGGGGTAAGAGACTTAACCATAACTGGTATTAGCACTACGTTCTACAAAGACATGTATATTACCAGTCAATTAACACTATTGCCAATACAATTGGTTTCATTCTCTGCTAAACCAATTAATAACAATTTTGCAGAAATTAATTGGCAAATTACTACTTCATCAAATCCTAAATACTTTGTTGTTGAAAGAAGTAATGATGGAATTGTATTTGAAAATGTTGGTTCAGTTAATGCAACTTTATATACTGAATATGTTCATATTGATAAAACAATTACTAAAACTGGAAATCAATTTTATAGATTAAAAATGATGGATATAGAAGGTAAAATAACCTACAGTAAAATTGCCAAATTATACATTAGTGAAGGAGGAATATCCATTAGCAATGTATATCCACAACCTTTGCAATCAGGCTCTGTATACTTAGTAGTAAATACTCCGCTTAAAACCGATATGCGTTTTGTTGTAACAGATTTATCTGGGAAAATACTTGTAAGAAAAATATCAAATATTAATAAAGGAGAAAATATTGTTGAATTAAATATTAGCCATTTATCTAAGGGAACTTATTTTGTTACAGGTTATTCGGCTGATATTAAAACAAATACAACTCCAATTATGAAGTTCTAACATTTCTAGATCTCACAGTTAGTTTAGTTTAAGTCCCCTATATTCTTATAGGGGGCATTCTTTTTTTAAAACAATAAAATTATTTCAGTGGTATATTTATAAGATCATTTTAATTCAATGATTTATTAAACAGTAATTAAAGAATAATATCAACAGTGTATGACATATAATTTAAAATGGATTTTACTATTAGTCTTTTTAATGTTGGGTAAGCTACTCTTAGCCCAACAATGTGGATACGAAAACTATTATCTCTTTGTAGTGAATGTGCATACAAAAGATAATACTGAAAAAATACCCAACCTTAAAATGTATTTGGTTGATGAGAACGATAAAGCTGTAACTGCAAATGTAGCTTACCAAGAAGAAAAACAATGGAAACACAGAAATGATACTTTGTTTTTTTGGAATAATAGAAAAGCCAAAAAACGTGCTGGGAACCGCCCATTAATTCGTCAAAAATTTTACAATATTGGTGATCACTATGTTGTAGCTTTTAGATTAGATATCAACCAATTGAAAGACCCTTTGCAATATCCTATTTACAAATTAAAAATAGAAGCTGGTTTAAATGAAAACACCAATAATTTTTATTCAACGCAATTATTTCATTTACCCATTCAAAAAGCAGTGAGGATTTGCAATAACAACGTAATTGAAAATTTTAAACCATTCAAACCTGTTGAAACTATTGATGGTAAAGCGTTTGAACCAATTGAAATTATATTAAATGAAGAGCAACAACCTGGAGTTGCAGAGGATGTTGAAAAAAATAGTTTACTATACACTGTTCGGTTTGAGTTTATGGAAAATAAAAATCAGCCTCTGGATTTAACAGAATATAATGTTGTTACTGCGAAAGTGTACAACACCCAAACAGGCAAAATGCATCAGGAAATTTATATTCCTAGTAAAGAAAAATCTATTCATAAAGAAAGTAAAAACACAGTTCAATTCGTTGATTTTTATAATAGAGGTATTGAAGAAGCAAAAGACTTCTCTGTATTAATGGAAACTTGGAGAGATGGAGAGTTTAAAGTAGTTAGAAATAAAAGACATTATTACATTTTTAACACAATTAAAAAACAGTATGAATTGGATGAAGAACTCAGTAAAGATGATGTGTTTTACTATCTTCCTTTGAAAAAAATGAGACGATATGTTTATGAAAAAACAGAAAAGTCTGATATCGTTTTTACTTATCAATTAGACAATAAAAAATGGGTATTGATCGATAAAAATGAAACACTTTTTAAACCAATTCCATCACCCATACAATATGCTCCTAAAGCCTGTGTTATAGTAAAAGATAAATGGCACACTTTACCTGTACAAGCTGTTATTGGCACCAATGCATCTAAACTAATTAAGGATACCTTTTGGCTATACAATGCTTGTGATGACACAGTTTATATAACAAAAGTTCAAAGCTCAAACAGAGATTTCTTTAGTATGAATCAAACGCTGTTGCCAAAGCAAAATACCCCTTTAATTTTTAATGGAATAGTTCAAAGTAGCAGCTTCGATTTTATTACTAAAAGCTTTGCTTGTTATCTTACATTAGCCGATAACCATACACTTAGTTTTGAAGTTTCTGTGCCTACTGTTAGCAATAATGCTATTGTTTATTACCATAAAGATAGTAGCGTAAATTATGCTATTGCACAACGGTTTAACAAAAGATTTAGCAGTGCAATATTTACTTATCCTAATGGCAATTTAAGAGCCAAAGGATTGATACAAGATGGAGATACGACTTTAAAAATAGGCAAATGGGAATTTTATAAAGAGGGTGTTTGGGGTATAGATGAAGTTGTTTATTCTAAAGAGATTTCCTTATCTGCCTTTAGTACAGAAAATGCAAGTCAGCACACGAATTTTAATATTAAAGTATTAGAAAATGGCAAATGGAAACAACCTATTATAGATCTCTATAATAATCAAAAAACATTTTATATAACCAAAAAAACAGATAGCATCATTGCATTTACAGATACTACTAGCTATGGCTTTGCTTTATTATACGATAAGATTCCTGCAAATATTGCAATGCAATTTTTCTTATTAAAACAAGATGAAAGAACCCTCAAAATTGGCAATTATCAAATGCCTTTTTCAGTACTAAAAAATCAATACACCATTATTCCAGATTATTCAAAGTTCACCAACAAAAACAGAACAACTTATCAAATTACAGACTCAATACTACAATCGGTACAAAAAAAATACCCCCAAATTGCAACTGTTTATGTAAGCAAACATCAACGTGGCATTGATTTAAGTAAACTCAGCTTCGAAGAACAATATAAAGTGGTGATGGAATTAACCAACAATCCAAGCATTTCTTTTGTTTGTAATTTATATACAATAATGAATAAAAACAGAATTGCATTTTGTAACAATGAAGTATATGTTGAAATTAATACTACCGATGTAGAAGAATTTAAGAAAAAGGCTTTAGCATTGGGTTTTGCAAAAATTAGAGCATATATGGGTAGCAATAGATATTGGCTTACTCATGCAAGTGCTAAATTAATTGATGAAGGTTTCTTCGAAGCGTTTGATCGATTGACTAGAAATCCAATGGTTGTAAGTGCAACTTTGAATAGTTATCACGAACCTGAGTTGGATAACAAAGTAAAACACTAAGGGTATGAAAAGTATATTTTTTTTACTTGCATTCACAATTAGTCTAACTTCTCTAGGGCAAACCAAAAGTGAAAATAATTTAATTTTCATAAGTGAATTTAGTTACAAGTTTTCTCCTCAAAAACCAAGTACACCTCGAGAAATTTCTCACAAATTGCCAATCATAAATCTTATTGGTTCTAATGTATCAAAAGAAATTCAATATACATTTTGGTTATTCAATGATAGTGATGATACGCTGATGATTACTAATATTGAGAGTGTATATTCAGCATATTTTCAAATTACCAATAAGCTTTTACCAAGCCAAAAAACGCCATTCGTCTTTAGATGTACATTACAAAACAACGAGTATGATTTCACAACCAATCATTATTCTGCAATAGTCAGTTTATCTAACAATACTCAATTGTTTTTTAATATAGTTATACCCACTATTAGCAATAATATGGTTGTTGTTTACAAAGATGATGGGGTAACTAGCAACTACGCTATTTCTAAGCAAAAAGACCACCTATATAATCTTGTGATTTTTATGAATGAAAAAGGAGGATTGTTGGCAAAAGGCTTGGTTAGAGATGGCGATACCACTCAAAAAGTTGGAAATTGGGTTTGGACAAAAGATGGTTATGAAACCCTTAAAATGGTACAATATTCAAAGTCAATTTCATTAAGTGCTTTTGATAAAAACATTCAAAATCCACATACCAACTTTTCAATTAAAGTTTTAGAAAATGGAAAATGGAAAGAACCTATTGTGGATATTATCGATAAAGAAAAAAGAATTTTCATTACTTCCAAAACTGATAGTATCGTTGCTTATACTGATTCATCGAGTTATCGATTTAAACCGAATTATAAAATTCTTTTTCCGCATACAAGCAAGCAGTTTTTCTTACTAAAGCCAAATGAAACTTCTATACCAATTAAAAAGTATGATATACCTTTTACTATACATAGCGATTCTTATGCAATAGTTGTAGATAATACAATAGCTCAACAAAATAGTAATGAGCATGTAAAAAAATATCATTTTTTAATGGATAAGTATCTGAAGCAATATCCAAAACTCAACAGAACTAGTTACAACTCTTTTAACTTACAAGCACTGTCTGTAAAAGAAAAAAAACAATTGCTACAAGAAATAAATAACGATAGCTTAATAACATTAGCAAGTAATTTGTTTTCATTTCCTTTTTCAAAAAGTGAAGCATTTTGTGAAAATCGTATTTATATAGATGTTGCTGAAAGTAAACTCAATAAATGCAAAAGAGTTATAGAAAGACTTGGCTTTAGCTTTTCAAAAAAAGAAAATAAAGAAGTAGACTTTTGGCATATTTTTTATAAGCATAAAGTAGTTGATGAAGCATTTTATGAGGCCTATAAAAAAATTGCAAAAATGAATTTTGTAAACAATATTTCTTTAAGCATAGTTGCAGATAAAGAAACTAATAATCAATTAAATAAATTATAACGATGAGGCAATTTATAAAGTTGTTTTACTGATTATTTTATTTAAAACATTACCCATCAGGTTTAAGGGCAGGTTATAATACTTAATATCAAACAGAAATTAGATAATAAAAACACCTTTTTAATGAAATTAATTTACACAATAATAGCTTTAGCAATTGCATCTATTTGCGTAGCTCAAAAGAAAAAAGCAATTGTAATGAGTAAAGAACCCAACCTCAATGTGATTTATCACCCTATCTACAACAATGTGCAAATGGTTGAAGTAGATGTAAATTCATATCAGCGTTTAATGCACATTAGACAATATGCAGCCACAGATTTATATGTTACTTATTTAGACATTCACAATCCCATTTATTTAAGGAAAAGCAGTGGAGAAATAATTGAAGTTTTTAATGATGATAAACGTGAATATGAAAAACATATACAACTATCTGTTGAGCAATCGTTGAAAGTTGCAATCTATCATATCAATTACAAAAACTTAGCTCTTCCTAATTGGGATAAGGCTATGGAAAAAAGCAGTGAATCATTTGATTTTGAACACTACAAAAATACTAGCTTCAGAAAAAATATGACTGCACGTCCATATATACCATATGCAAAGCCTTATAAATGGATATATGTGGTAAGTAAGAATAATAAATATGGCGTTATTGATAGTTTAGGTAATTATGTTTTACCCATTGCATATTTTAATATTGTTCCCTTTAAGTATGGCTATTTTATATGTGATAGAGTCTATAAGAATTTTACATCAGAATTTTATTATCCTTTCGATGGTTTCTGGGGATTTATCAGTAAAGATTTAAAACAAAAAATTCCTTGCTATTATCAATCTATTGAGTGTATTAATGGAGAACAATTCATTGTAAGGAGTTTTAAAAAATATGGAATCATTAACGTCAACAATCAAACCATTGCCAATAATGAGTTTAAATCTATAATACCCTATAAACATTTTTATTTTTATACACAAGAAACTAAAGTAGATACTACTAAAAGTGGTTATCCCATTACAAAGTGTGGCTTAATAAAAAAAGATGGAACGATAAAACCCTTGCAAGATGTAGTATCAATTACTAGAACTGAGTATGCTATTTATCCCAAACAAAATATAAGGTACTTTCTTGCACATACTCATAAAGGCACTTATATTATGGATGACTATGGCAATAAACTTTGTAATTATTATTTTGAGTATAATCCTACTGTAAATTATTACAAACAATGGCAAGGCTACATAAGAGATAGTTTAGTAAATAATGAGCTAAGAGAAATATTCTTAGACAGCAACTTTAATGAAATTAAAACAACTAAATATTATTCTGCAAGACATTTAGGTAATTTGGACACCTTAATAGCTGTTGTAAAAGAAGAAAATGGGAAACGATTTTTGCAATATGGCATATCACGTTTTGGGAAAATAATATTGGATACTGTTTATGATCAAATTCATAAAATGGCTGAGTTTAACAATCTATTATTTGCTCAAAAAAACAAAAAGACTTCTGTTTATTGGAGCACAGGACAATTGGCTATAAAAGATACCAACTTTATGTATTTTATGTATAATGGATCAAGCACCATAAAAGGCACCAAAGAAATAATTTACGAAGAGAAAGATGGTGTTAAAACTGCACGCCCAATATTTGAATGTTTTAAATGTTTGTACAATCAAATAATGCCCTGGAAATGTGATTAATTATGCAACCATTTTGTAATAGTATCTATGAAAATTTTTTGTTGATCGATAAATACATTGTGAGAACAATTATCTAAATACATGATGTTATTCAATCCAACAATTTGCGTTAACGCATTCATTTGCTCAGCAGAATAAAGCCCATCATCTTTTCCATACATACCATAAAAATTCACTTTCTTGATGAGTAATTGTTTAATTTTTTCAGAAAGATTAATACTAGTATAAGCTTCGTTTTTCCAAAATCCTTTTGGTGCTTCAATACTCATTGAAGATGCATATTTTATAAGTGTAGTATCAGTTTTGAATAAAGCATAAGTCTTTTTTGCATCTTCTGTAAAAATTTTAGGTGTATAAAAACCATTCTTCATAGCATGATAAAAACATGCACTGCTATATTCTATACTTTCAGTATCCATTTGTTCTAACTGTTCCAAATAACTTAAGCCTATATCATCGTTTTTGCTTGTGTAAATATTTTTGCAAGTATTAATAATGGTTCTAAAAGTTTCCTGTAAGGCAATGGGTGCTCCAACTAAAACAATTGAATTAATTTTATCCGGATATTTTTCTGCAAATAAAGTGGCTACTATTCCACCAAAACTATGTCCCATCAATGTAGCTTTTTCAATCCCATA
>ERZ724520.1891-NODE-1891-length-10084-cov-4.856815_pt1 | contig 10084 bp, 8 predicted proteins | sample MGYA00376053_ERZ724520 | MGnify/ENA primary metagenome ERZ724520 (study PRJEB28724, sample SAMN07190886) | activated sludge metagenome | isolation source: activated sludge of sewage treatment plant in Hong Hong | place: USA: Christiansburg, Virginia | collected... | reverse complement strand
CACTAAAAGTACGTAAAGAGCCGGGCTATTTTGCTGGTGTTGCAGGAGCCTCGATGAGCTCACCGGGTCCTTATGAAAACAAAGGAATATCGTATTACAACGTCGGAACATTGGATGGATGGAGTGCAGAAAAGTCAGAAAGTTATTTACGAGAGTATAATCATTATGTATTACAAATTCTAAATATTCATGAAGCCATTCCAGGGCATTTTGTGCAATTGGTTTATAGCAATAAATCGCCGAGCATTATAAAATCTATTTTACCAAATAATGCCATGATTGAAGGATGGGCGGTTTATTCTGAATTAATGATGCTGGAAAATGGATATGGAAATAATGAACCAGAAATGTGGTTAATGTATTATAAATGGAATTTAAGAAGTGTTTGCAATACAATACTTGATATAAGCGTACACACTAAAAACATGAGTAAGGAAGATGCTTTGGATTTATTGGAACGACAAGCATTTCAACAAAAAACGGAAGCAGAAGGAAAATGGAACAGAGTACAGGTTTCTAATGTGCAGTTGTGTTGTTATTTTACAGGATTTAAGGAAATATTGGACTTAAGAGCGGCTTATAAAAAACAACAAGGAAATTCATATCAATTAAAAAAATTTAATGAACTTTTTTTAAGCTTTGGAAGTGCTCCAGTGAAATATATTCGCGAATTAATATTATCTAAAAAATAATGTGTTAAAAAAGTTGCGACATTAGAAAATATTGCGCAACTTTCATACGAAGATTGCAATCTTACATAACAGACTTAAAAGTTCTAAAGCGCCTAATGGGCGCTTTTTATTTGCAAAAAAAGAAACAGTCAAACATAAATAATTTGTATAAATAAACTAACTTCATTGAATTTTAAAATTTTTCGAATGAAAACATATTTATTGCTTCTTATGTTAGCCACCATTACTGTTGGTTGTAAAAAAGAAAATAGCAAAACTCGAAAAGCTCCTATTCCGAATCAAACGGACATCAACAAATTAAAAATAAATCAACTACAAATTTTAGGAAGCCATAATAGCTATCACCAACACATGGACAATCGTCTATTTGCATTTTTAACGAATATAAATTCCTTATTGCCTACACAATATAAAGTAGAAGAATTGGATTATTCTCACGAGCCATTTGATGTACAATTAAATACTTATGGAATGAGAAGTGTTGAGATTGATATTTATAACGACCCAAATGGAGGTTTATTTTATAATAGAAATGGAAATCGATTTGCACACATGACAGTAGAATCACATATAGATAAACTAAAACAACCGGGATTAAAAGTATTACACATTCCTGACATAGATTATGAAACACTTTTTTACACCTTCAAGGATGCACTACAAGCCCTAAAAGATTGGTCTGATGCACATCCAAATCATTTACCTTTTGTTATTCTAATAGAATCCAAAGAAGAAACAGTTGGCGATATTTTAGGGTTTCTTGGGTTTGTAAAAGCAATTAAATTTACACCTGCTTTCGCTGATAATATTGACACAGAAATCAAATCTGTTTTTGGAGAAAATTTAGATAAAATAATTACTCCAGATAAAATAAGAGGTAATTATGCAACTTTAGAGGATGCGGTATTAGCAGGGAATTGGCCTACAGTTGGAGAATCAAGAGGAAAATTCATTTTCACTATGGAGGGCAAAGCTGTAGATGATTACTTGGAAGGTCATCCTTCTTTACAAGGCAGAGCCATGTTTGTAATGGCTGAACCTGGCAAGCCGGAAGCTGCTTTTACCGAAGAAAATGATCCAATAAAAGGGCAAGAAAAAATAAAAAAAAATGTAGCAAAAGGTTATTTAGTGCGCACACGTGCCGATGAACCTAATAGACAAAATAAAACTAACAATTATAGCCAAATGAATGCTGCCTTTAGCAGTGGTGCTCAAGTTGTATCTACCGATTATTATCGTGCAGCCCCAAAGCATAAATTATATCCAAATATGTTTACGGATTATACCTGTAAATTTCCAACTGGTGAATTAGCAAGAATTAATCCCATTTCTGCAGCTGACAAACAAAATATCGGGAAAATAGCTGAGTAAAAAAATCAAGCAAAACTTTCTATATGCGTACTTATCTAGCATTACTCTTTGTCCTAAAATTATTATTTATTAATTTCTATTCTTATTCAAAAGATGATTCTTGTTTGTATAATATAAATGAGTTAAAAATAAACCAACTGCAAATTTTAGGCAGTCACAATAGTTATCACAAACGTGCCAATAAATTTGTATTGAGATTCCTAAAAGGATTGAGTGGAATTCTTCCAAAAGAAATAAATCCAAAAGAATTAGATTATGCACACGAGCCGCTTACCGTACAATTAGATAGTTTTCATTTACGCAGTGTCGAAATAGATATTTATGCAGATCCTCAAGGCGGACATTATTATTCTCGAAAAAAAAACAATCTACTCGGCAAGCCAAAAGCATCGGGAATGGAGGAATTAAAACAACCTGGATTTAAAGTAATGCATATTCCTGATATTGATTACAATACAAATAATTATACTTTTAAGAGTGCATTAACAGAATTAAAAATTTGGAGTGATGCGCACCCTTCTCACCTACCTATTTACGTTTTGATAGAATGTAAAGAAGAAACGATAGCCGATAAAATATCAAAATTACATTTCACAAAAGCCATTCCATTTTCTGTTGAAATAATGAATGATGTAGATAAAGAAATAAAATCAGTATTTGGTGATAGCCTGCAGAAAATTATTACCCCTGATAGGGTTCGAGATACCTTTGCAACGCTTAGAGATGCTGTATTAGCAGGCAATTTTCCAACACTTGAATCAGCAAGAGGAAAATTTATTTTTGTAATGATGGAGGTGGGTGCTGAAAATTATTTACTCAATCATCCTTCTTTGAAAGGCAGAGTCATGTTTAATTTTTCTACTCCAGATAAACAGGAATGTGCTTTTATAAAATATGATGATGCCATAAAAAACGAAACTGCCATTACGGATGCAGTCCAAAAAGGGTTTATCGTTCGCACCAGAGCCGACGAACCGAATCATCAAAATAGAAGTGGTGATTATGCACAGCAACAAGCTGCTTTTAGAAGTGGTGCTCAAATTATTTCTTCGGATTATTACACGCCTGATGTACGTTATAAAAAACATCCTAAAAAATTCAAAAATTTCTTTACAAAATTTCAGGGAAATGATATTGCAAGAGTGAATACCATTGCTATGCCTAAGTTAAAAATTAACGAATAATACTATTTATTTCAGGATAGTAATTTTGGATAGATAATTTTCAGTATCATTTTTTAAAGAAAGAAAATACATTCCATCTGCTATGGTTAAATTTAATTGTACTATTTCTTTATTTTTTATTTTCTCTGAATATACCAAAGTACCGTCTATTGAATAAATTTCTAAAATTGATTCTTTATTTTGTAAAATTTTAGGCATGGTAATATTCAAATTTCCATCGGTAGGATTGGGAAAAAGTTCAATATTTTTTGCAATATTATTGCGTACAAAAGTAGGAATACTCGGACTCGTAATACGATATAAAAAGTCGGTTGTTTTTTCTAATATCATACGGCGGGAGGCGGTATCTTTTGTCTGATCAACAGGATGTCCAGCTTCATTTACCGGATAAAATTCACCATACGCACCTATTTTTTTTACTCTGTCTATAATTTTACTATCGCCATAATATGTACCCAACCAACAAGCCACCGTTACAAAGCAACCCTCCCCATAAGGAACCGTAAAATCAGGGTTATTATGAAATCCGAGGTATTGAATATCTTTTTTTCCATTCATATATCGTAAATCCTCCAGAGCACCACTACAGCTTACTATTGCTTTAATTCCGTTGGTAGATGAATATCCAGGATTACCACTGTTTCCTTCTAAACCTCCTAATTCATTATACGTAATTTTAAATAATGAACTCATATCAATGGTGTCACGTAAATACACAGAATGTAAGGCTGTGATAGCCCCTGCAGAGGAACCATAAATAAAAATAGTACTGGTATCAATTTTATAAATATTGCCATTTATAGCTGCATCTTTTTTAAAATACCTAATGGCTGCTTTCAAATCTTGCGTAGCTCTTACTATTGCACGATACCATTGATAGGTATCAGCAAAATCTATAATAGGATCTATAAAAGTGGTTTGCTGCAAACGATATTCAATATTTGCTGTAACATATCCCTTACGAGCAAAAAATTCTGCTGATTTATTGATTGATTGGTCTTCCCTATCGCCGCCTTTAAAAGAACCTCCGTGAATAAAAACAATAAGAGGACGCAATTTTGCAGTATCTCCTTCTGGTTCATATACATCTAATAGCAAATGTGTCAATTGATTTTTGTTGTCGTAATTGCTACCATATTCAATATCTGCATGCCTTGTAATGCTAAACACGTCGTCTTTATATCGAATTTGTGCAAATAATGTACAAATTATATTACTGAAGAGAAACAGCGTAAAAATTTTCTTCATAAAATTACTTTTCCTTAAATATAGGTAAAATTAAAAAAAATAAAAACATAAACATTTATTTCTCAAACAGATAGAAATATTTTTTTTTGTAGAATCTTAAATTTTATAAAAATCAATCAGAAATAAATATAAAATAGTAACTTTAAAAGTAACAACGATTTTAAACCTTAAAAATTAATTTTATGAAATTGAAATCATCTGTAATATTACTTACTGCTGTTTTATTATTTTCAGCATGTAATGACCATTGCAATAAAAAAGCAACGGATGCAAGCGATTCTGCAGTAATTGAAAATCCAACTGTGATAGAGCAAGATTCTGCCATTCTTAGTGATGACTCTGCAACGGTGGCTACTGCAAAGGGCGTAAAAGACGAAGAACAAAGTGCGATAAAAGCCGAAAAGAAAGAAGCAGAAAAATTAAAAGCCGACGAAAAAAAGAAATAATAAATTTGGTTATTTTTCACTATTGGTTGGCGAGGACACCAACCAATAGTTAAACTCAACTTACTTCGTGAGCAACCAATTTTTAAATCCTTCAAAATCAGCATTCATTGGGATGGATTTTTTTTCTCCATTTACGATTGCTTGTAATCGTTGAGGTATTTCTACTTTTTTACCAATCAAAGGCTCTACTACTTCGCCAAATTTTACAGGATGTGCCGTAGATAATACAACCGCATTTATTTCCAACGGATTTAAATCATTTTCTTCGATAAATTGTTCCATTCCTAAATATCCAACTGCTGTATGAGGACACATTAAATATCCAAAATTTTGGTATATTTTTTGGATACATTCTTTTGTTTGTTCGTCGGTAAATGAATAGGCTGCAATTTCTTCTTGCACTTTAGATAGTTCATTTTGATACAAATCCATCATACGAGTAAAGTTGCTCGGATTGCCCACATCCATTGCGTTTGACAAGGTTTGTACTGATTTTTTTGGAGCAAAATCTCCAGTATGATGATATACAGTAAAGACATTGTTTGCATTTGTAGAGGCTATCATTTTCATAACTGGCAAGCCCATTTTTTTTGCAAATAAACCCGCTGTTAAATTTCCAAAATTCCCAGAAGGAACTGAAAAATACAAAGGAAGATTTTTGTTTTTTAGTTGTTTATAAGCGTATATATAATAAAAAGATTGCGGAATTAATCGTGCAATATTAATAGAATTAGCAGAAGAAAGTGTTAGTTTTTTATTCAATTCTTCATCTAAAAATGCCTGCTTTACCAATGCCTGACAGTCATCAAACGTGCCGTCTATTTCGAGTGCCGTAATATTGGCACCCAAGGTTGTAAATTGTTTTTCTTGAATATCGCTTACTTTTCCTTTTGGATACAAAATGGTTACTTTAATTCTATCTACATTCAAGAAACCATGCGCTACTGCACTTCCTGTATCACCACTGGTAGCCACTAAGATGTTTACTTCTTTATCATTATTTCGTAAAAAATATCCCATCAATCTTCCCATAAAACGAGCTCCAAAATCTTTGAAAGCTAAAGTAGGTCCGTCAAACAATTCTAAAATATTTACCGCTCCAACTTCTACTAATGGCGCTTCAAAATCATACGCACTTTGAATAATTTTTTTCAACTCTTCACTTGGCACATCTTCACCTATCAAATGTTGTGCAATATGAAAAGCCATTTCAGTAAATGTATAATTTTCTAAGTTGTTCCAAAATTCTTTTGGCAAAGGATTTATTTCATAAGGCATATATAATCCGTTGTCTGATGGAAGCCCTTTTAATACGGCTTCTTTCAAATCTACATCTGGTGAAATATGTTTGGTGGAATATAATTTCATGTTGTACAAAATTTATGTTTTACTTTTGTTTAATTCAGTAATATTCAATCTTTGTCTTTGCTTTGTTTTATGGCTTTATATACAATAATAAATACTAAACCAGATATAATTATTGGTGTAAAATATTTTGTTAAAGTATCAGCCATCAATAGAGATTCTTCTGATTTTATGATTCCAGAGTTTATGATAAAATAAGGAATATAAATTACGAGAAGAATGGCAATTAATACCAATGTTTCGGTTCTATATTTTGAAAAAAAATCTTTCATCGTTAGTCTGTAATAGGTAAAACTTTGGGTCCGTGATTATTGACTTTGCTTACATATACCTCCGCACCAATATTTATATTATCCATTACTTGTTTCATTGCCTCGCCTGCTTTGTATGCTGTTTCTTTTCCATGGCACAAAGCAAAAACGCTTGGTCCTGAGCCGCTAATGCTTCCGCCTAATGCCCCTGCATCTATGGCAGCTTGCTTCATTTCATAAAAGCCTGGAATTAATTTGCTGCGATAAGGTTCGGCAATATAATCTACTAAACTTCTTCCAATTAATTCATAATCTCCGCGCAACAAGCCCACCATCATTCCTCCAACATTTGCACTTTGGCGCAGTGAGTGTGTTAGAGAAATTTCTTTTGGTAAAATCTCACGAGCATCTTTGGTTAGTACAATTACATGTGGATTAATAACGGCACACCATAAATCATCGGGTACGGGGATTTGTAAAATATCTAAAGGTTCATAACTTCTAACTAAAATAAATCCTCCAAATAAACTTGCTGCTACATTGTCTGCAATGGCCGCATCACAAGCCGCTTTTTCAGCATTTATCAAAAATGGGAGCATTTCTTCTTTGGTCAAACGTTCGTTGCATAACATGTTTATTGCAAATACGCCAGCTACTGCACTGGCAGCACTACTTCCCAGTCCGCTGCCGCTCGGCATCATTTTTTTCAACCATATTTTACAACCAAAATCTGCTTTTATATAATCCAAGTAATCTTGAATAGCTACTGTGGCAGAGTTTTTCTTTGCATCCCTTGGTAATACACCATTATCTCCTTCTATATCTACTATTTCAACACCTTTTTCTTTTGTAATTTCCATGATAAGTTCATCGCCGGGCTTATCAATGGCAAATCCTAAAATATCAAAACCACAAGCAACATTGGCTACTGTTGCTGGGGCAAAAACTTTTATTTTATCTCCAATTTTCATATTATTGAGTATTGAGTAGTAAGTATGAGTATTGAGATAATCTCATTTCTCAAATCTCATTTCTAATTTCTTAATTAATTTGCCATATAATTTCCGATAGCAATAATTTCTGCAAATACGCCTGCAGCGGTTACTTCTGCTCCAGCTCCCGGCCCTTTAATAACGAGCGGATTATTTTTATATCGTTCTGTAGTGAATACTATCATATTATCACTTCCGCTCAAATTGTAGAATGGGTGTTGGCTGTCCACTTGTTTTAACTCAATAGATACTTTTGTATTTTCTATAACTGCCATATAGCGCAATACATTGCCTTTACTTTCGGCATCTTTTTTCAATGATTCGTAAGTGCTGTCCACCTCTGGCAATTTTTCGAGAAAAGTATTTACATCTACTTCACGTAAATTTTTGGGAACTAAATTTTCTACTTTAATATCGTTCAACTCCATTTGCTCGCCACAATCGCGAGAGAGAATTAGTGCTTTTCTGGCAACATCCAAACCCGATAAATCATCGCGTGGGTCGGGTTCTGTAAAGCCTTTTGCTTTTGCATCCAATACAACTTGTGAGAATTTTAAATCGCCTTTAAAATTGTTGAAAATAAAAGATAAAGTTCCTGATAAAACTGCTTCAATTTTTAAAATTTTATCTCCTGAATTTAATAAGGATTGCAAAACTCCAATCACTGGCAAACCTGCACCAACATTGGTTTCATACATAAATCGAGCGTTGGATTTTTTTGCCAATTCTCTTAAACCATCATATTTTGCTTGGCTGAGTGTATTGGCAATTTTATTTGGCGTAACAATTGAAATACTTTTTTTCAATAATTTTTCATAAAATTCCACCACAAATTTACTGGCAGAGCAATCTACAAAAACGGCATTGGCAAAATTCAAATCAATTATTTTATTGGTAAATGCTTCCAAATCAGATGCTTCTCCTCCATCGTTTAAAGTTTTATCTAAATCGTCTAAGTTAAATCCATTGCTGTCTATCAACATTTTTTTAGAGTTGATAACACCTGTTACATTTATCTCGATTGATTTTTCTTTTTTCAGATAATCAAATTGATTTTTAATTTGATTCAATAATGTTTTTCCTATCAATCCTGATGGTCCTACTAAGAAAACATTAACGGAGTGCGCATCATTTTCAAAAAATATTTCATGAAGTGCATTTAATGCTTTTGCTTCATTGTAATTATCAATTACAGTGGTGATGTTTAATTCGGAGGAACCTTGTGCAATGGCTTTTACATTAATACCATTTTTCCCTAGTGCTTTAAACATTTTAGCAGATACTCCGGGAACGTTTGACATATTTTCTCCAATCACTGCAATAATAGAATTGCTGGTTTCTACTACTAAAGGTGCTATTTGACGATTTTGAATTTCAAAACGAAATTCTTCTTCTACACATTTTTGTGCTTTTTTTACTTCATTTGGAACAATGCCAAAACAAATAGAATGTTCTGAAGAGCCTTGTGTAAGAAAGATAATATTGATTCCTGCTCTGGATAAACAGCCAAATAAACGCGAAGCAATTCCTACAACACCTACCATTCCAGTACCTTCCATACGTAGCAAAGCAATATTGGAAATGGAAGAAATTCCTTTAATAGTATTATTTGATTTTCCTGCTTTTTTTGAAATGTGCGTTCCAGGGTGCTCAGGATTAAAGGTATTTTTAATAATTAGGGGAATATTTTTAATATACGCTGGCTGGATACTTGGAGGGTAAATTACTTTTGCCCCAAAATGTGAAAGCTCCATCGCTTCTTTGTAAGATAAAGTTGGAATGGTAAATGCCTGTTCCACTCTTCGTGGGTCAGCGGTTAATACACCATCTACATCTGTCCAAATACAAATTGCGTCTGCCTTTAGTGCTGCTCCAAAAATAGCGGCTGTATAATCAGAGCCACCACGACCTAAGGTAGTAACATTTCCAAATTCATCAGAACCAATATATCCTGTAACTACTGCTGTACCATGCATGGTTTCAAAATAATCTAAAATATTTTTATTGGTTTTTTCAAAATTAACTTTAGCATTTAGATAATTAGAATCGGTACGTACTAATTTGGTTGCATTTACATAAACTCCGTTTAAACCTTCGTTTTTCAAAACCCCAGCAACTATAAAAGCAGAAAAGCGTTCGCCAAAAGAAGCTAATTGCGCTAATGTTTTATCAGATAATTCACCTAATAAATTGATTCCTTTCAGAATATCTTCTACACGAATCATGCTATCATCAAACTCTTCCATCATTTCATCTTTGATAGTTTTATTGGTCACCAAATCTTGAATGACTATGCGATGGCGTTCTTTAAAATTTTCAAAAATTTCTATATACGTCGTATTGTCTTTTTTCTCTGCCAATTTACCGGCATTAATCAGCTGGTCTGTTACTTTGCTAAATGCAGAGCATACCAATACCACCTCTGAGTTATTTTCTTTTTCCTTACGTATAATTTCTATAATACGTTTAATGTTCTCTTTAGAACCAACCGAAGAACCTCCGAACTTAAATACTTTCATTTAATTATATATATTA
>ERZ724520.1890-NODE-1890-length-10085-cov-3.756929_pt1 | contig 10085 bp, 8 predicted proteins | sample MGYA00376053_ERZ724520 | MGnify/ENA primary metagenome ERZ724520 (study PRJEB28724, sample SAMN07190886) | activated sludge metagenome | isolation source: activated sludge of sewage treatment plant in Hong Hong | place: USA: Christiansburg, Virginia | collected... | reverse complement strand
TAGCGTTGCCTTCTTGATACTCAGCTAGGCGCTTTGCCACCAGCTTTTCTAGCGCGTCACCCGCCGACGCTTCTAAAGATTCCAGTCCCTTAGTCAGCGAGTCTGAAAGTGCCGCATTCCCGATGGCCCAGTGTCCAATAGTGTTAATGGTGAATTTTGTGGCGGCAGGTAAGAGTGCCGCACCCAACTTCTTGCCTGCGGTCAGCAGCTTGGTTTGAATTTCTGGCTTTGAGGCGGTCGCGAGTGCGATTAATTCGCCCGCAATCATCGTGAACGGATCGTCCAAATGGTCGCGCTGAAAGCAGTCAATGTATGCAGTCTGAAATCCTGCGTCCTCCAACGACGCGTTCCAACGGCGGCCAAACCAAGTTTTGCCCTCACCCCATTGAGAGTCAATAGCAATCACAGCGCCATCGGGAAGCCGGTGCAAAAAACTCGTCAATTGCTCGGCGAGTTTGCTCCGCTGAAACAAGTCTCCCTCAAAGCGGTTTGCTGGTACATCGCATTCCGATGTCTTACGGCGAAGTGGCAGTAATTCTTGTGTAGCCATTTCTCATCCCTTAATAATTTGACCGGTGCTGGACCCCTTTTCAACGGGGGCCGTCGATGATGCGCACTGTGGTCTTCTTGGTCATGTCACTTATCCGGTGCAATAGAATAAATGCAAAATTTAGCCCATGTAGAATCTGCACAAGCAACTATAAAAAACATAGCAACTACACAGCGCCCCGCAAGTCAATCTCCCCGGTTACTGCGGCGGAGATCAGCGCGGTGCGGCGCTCTTGCAGCAGGTCGATGGCGCGTTGGGCTTCGGTAGTGAGGGTGTCGAATTTGGCGGCTTCATTCTCAATGTATTCGGTAACCGCTTCCTGTTCAGCAATTGGAGGCACTGCAAGCATGACCTCTTTCAAGGACTCACGATTTATCTTCGGCATTGCAACTCGCTGAGACTCCAGTACGGCCAATGCAGAAAACTGTTCAGAAAGAATGGACCACAACAAAAAAGCGTTGACTAGGCCAGAGTGAGCGCGCAACGGATACATATCAGCGCTGCACAAGCAATCCTCAGGTGCGATGCAGACTTTACGCAAAGCGGGTCTTATTTTGCTGTAAACCACGTCACCAGCTTTGCAGAGGTACTTCCCGCTCACGGCACCTTGTTCACTGGCGGATTCAAGTTCTAATAGCCTGCCGGTACCTGATTCGACGTGATTAGGTGCGATCAAAGGCATTTCGGAATATGTGGGATTCTCGGGATCTACCTGTCCTTCAGCCACGTAGACGCATCGTTGAAATCGCTTCACCTCCCAATGCTCCGGCACATCCCCCAGCCATTCAATACCAGACGGCTTCATGGGGGCATCGGGATTCAGGCCCCAGGTGACGGCGTGGGAGATGACGGCCTGGCGCTTTTCTTTCAGCAACGCCATCAGCCGCCTCTGCTCTGCCACCAGCGCATCAATCTTCGCGGTTTCGCGGTCGAGGAAGACGGCTATTTGGGTTTGTTCCAGGATGGGCGGCATCCCCAGCATGATGTTGCGCATCTCTGAATAGTTGGTACTCCATAGGTCGGCGACTATGCCTTTGCCATTTCGATAAAACTCTTCTTGGAAAGGCTGGCTGCGAAGTAGGTGATGTACGAAAGGTGTATGCACCTTTTCTTGTGGCTGCATCACTGTGCAAATCAATGACACTGACCCATCAAGGTCTGACGCCCCAGCCGAACCCTTGCGGTCAGAGCGGCTGTTGATGACAAAGTCGCCTTTGCAAACTCGCTTGCGATTGTCGCCATCGTCTGATTTGGCTGCAGTATCGAGCTGTGGGACGATTCCATTCTTTGTGACAGACAGTGCAGGGAAGTCCTTGTCACTGACCTTTTCGCGCCGTTCTGTGAAGAAATAGCCAATGCGTCTCAAATCCCAATGTCCCGGCAATTCCCCCAGCCACTCCACACCACTGTCTTTGTACACCGGGTAACGCGGAAAGCTCATGCCGTCAGCCCGTTGATCAATGTCAGGATGCGGTCGGTCACGCCTTTCAGTTCGGCATCAATCTCAGCCAACGGGCGCGGGGGCTTGAAGACGTAGAAGTGGCGGTTAAACGGGATCTCGTAGCCCACCTTGGTTTTGTCGGCGTCGATCCACGCATCGGGCGCATGGGGCAGCACTTCGCGTTTGAAGTAATCCGTGATGTCATCGGTGTAGGGCACGTTCTCGGTGTCGCGCAGGGCGCTATCAGGCTGTGGCTTGCCTTTTTGCTTGCCCTTGACTCCTAGCACTACACTGCCGTTTTCGTCGCGCAGGGGGCGCTCTACGGTGATGGTGTGGTAACCAAAATCTTCGTTGTCGAAAATGCGGCTGATGGGTACGCCATCCCTTGTGCTTTCCGCAAAGTTTCCAAATAGGCGGGTGATGTCGTCAATATGCTCGGCGCTCAGTTCTTTGCGCTTGCTACCCAGGCTCTTGCGCATCTTCTGCCAGAAGCCGCTGGCGTCGATCAGTTGCAACTTGCCTTTGCGCGCCTTGGGCTTGCGGTTGCTGACGATCCAGACATAGGTGCTGATGCCGGTGTTGTAAAACATGTCGGTAGGCAGGGCGATGATGGCTTCGACCAGATCGTTTTCCAGCATGTAGCGGCGAATCTCGCTCTCGCCACTGCCAGCGCCGCCGGTAAACAGCGGTGAGCCGTTCAACACAATGCCAAAGCGGCTGCCGCCATCGACCGCCGGGCGCATTTTGGAGACAAGGTGCAGCAAGAACAACAGGGAGCCGTCGCTGACCCGGGGTAGACCGGGGCCAAAGCGCCCGTCGTAGCCTTGTTGTTCAGCCTCTCGGCGGATTTCCTTCTCGATTTTTTTCCACTCCACGCCAAAGGGTGGGTTGGACAGGGCGTAGTCAAACACCTTGCCATGCAGGCCATCGTTTGAGAGGGTGTTGCCAAAGATGATGTTGGCAATGTCCTGGCCCTTGATCAGCATGTCGGCCTTGCAGATTGCGTAAGACTCAGGGTTGAGTTCCTGGCCGTACATGACTAATCGGGCGTCCGGGTTCAGGCTGGCTAAATGCTCCTCGGCAACGCTTAGCATGCCGCCGGTGCCCGCCGTGGGGTCGTACAGGCTGCGCACCACGCCGGGCTTGGTGAGGGCCGCATCGTCTTCAATGAACAGTAGGTTCACCATGAGGCGAATGACCTCGCGCGGAGTGAAGTGTTCACCAGCAGTCTCGTTTGACAACTCAGCAAACTTGCGGATCAGCTCTTCAAACACCGCGCCCATTTCGGCATTGCTGACTACGTCAGGGTGTAGGTCGATAGTGGTGAACTTCTCGGCCACCATATAGAGCAGGCCAGATTTGGCGAGCTTGTCGATCTGCGTGTGGAACTCGAAGCTCTCAAAAATGTCGCGCACCTCAGGCGAGAAGGCTTGAAGGTAGGCGCGCAGGTTCTCACCAATGTGGTCCTGGTCGCCCATGAGCTTTTTAAGGTCCAGTGGCGAGGTGTTGTAGAACAACTGGCCGGCCTTGCGCAGCAGGAATGGCTCTGGATTGAGGCCTGCGGCTTCGCGGGTGGTCTTTTCGGCGAGCACGGCGGCCTTGGTGGACTCCAGCACGCAGTCGAGGCGGCGCAGCACGGTGAATGGCAGGATGACCTTGCCGTATTCAGACTGCTTGTAATCGCCGCGCAATAAGTCTGCCACGGACCAAATGAAACTTGAGAGGTTGGAGGTTGCCATGTTTCCAAGTGTATGTCGCGAATTCGAGCTGCAAAGCTAGGTAAACCGGTGTTGCCACAGAGTGGAAGCGGTGACAAAAATAGCGTAACTGTATAAAATAACAGTATGGCAAATGCCCTAGCTTTAACAGCCAAACAGGCCCGGTTTGCGCAGGCCTGCGCCCTGCATCACAACGCCAGTTTGGCGGCCCGGGAGGCGTCTTACAGCCCAGGGTGTGCCAGTGTGACGGGAGCGAGATTGCTAGGGAATGCTAGTGTTTTGGAGCGCATCCGGGAGCTGGAGGCGCAGACCGCAGAAGACATGGGAATGAGCCGGGCGCAGTGGCTCGTGCGGCTGCAAGAAGCGGCGGCGTTGGCGAAAGAAAAGCGCGAGCCGATGGCCATGATTGCGGCTTGGCGGGAGATTGGGAAAGCGTGTGGGTTTTATGCGCCTGAGCGGGTGCGGGTTGAGATCGACACCATTGGGGCGGTGGAGCTGGAGAGGATTGGATCAATGTCCGATGAAGAGCTGCTGGCCTTGATTGCGCAAGGCGCAGCAGTTCTCTAAACAGCGGCCTGTTACGCGGTTTCGTCGGTGGAAATCCCCCCTGAACCACCCAAACCACCTGTGGCAGTGGCGGCGGCGCGCTCTACGGTTTCAGTGACTTGCCAGAGAGCGACACCGTGCACTTTGCCTGCTCGCACAAAACGCAAGCCTCCATTACGTTGCTCGGCGTGGCGTTCAATCCAGCGACCTAATATTCTCGAATTGATTCCCCCGCGCTGCCCCGCGATTTCTTCAATAGCATCGGCGAGCGCTGCACTGCGCACCGGGTCCATTGCGATAGCAGTCGCCACAGTGGTTGGAGTAGAGCCGAAGGTCGCGTGCCAAGCTTCCAGAATAGCGCTCAGCTTGGCCTGATCTGGGTTCTCTGACTCCGAGCGGGTGATGGACTCTGCTGGGTCCGCAAACTGCGGCAGATCTGTGCGACCGGAGGCATCGGAAAACTGCTTGAGCCAGCATAAGGGCTGTCGCACCAAGTCGTCCCACGACTCAAACGATGCAATGCGGCCGGGTGCCGACTTTAGGCGGCCTGCGGTGATGAATGCCCGCACGATAGTCAATGCCGCCACCACCATGCGTTGGCGATCTCTTATTACCCACGCCTGAGGGTCGAACGCAAACTCGCGGGTAAACGGGCGCTCGTGTTGTGCATCCAGGCGAACAGTCAGCACGCGACGATGGGTGTCCCCTGTGAGCACCAAGTTGTTGCCTGTGATCAGAAAGAGTGCCTTGTTGGGCAGCTCTTGCGTGGCGGATTCGCCCAGGATGCGGTCTTTGTACGTGGGCGACGTGATGAAAGAGTCGATCGCCGCATTGCCCAAGGGCTCGCGTACGTTGTCTAGCAGCAGCACGGTGTCACCACCGCGCAGCCCCGCAAACAAACGCTTGCGCCATTCTTCTTCATCCTTGGCAGGCGGCATGACGGACACATCGCCGCCTGTACAAAGAGCGCCGACACACTTGGCAATCAGGGTCTTGCCGGTGCCAGCTGAGGGTGCATCAAACCCATAGGCGGGGCAGGTAGGTAGCGCCGGGCGCAACGCCGCAGAAAGCAGAGACGCAAGTAGCACCCCCCGAGATACTGAATCCACAATCGGAAACGAGCTGAAAGGGCTCCAAAGCACGGCGAGGGCGTCTAGTGCGTCAGCCACAGTCGGAGATTGCGGCACAGCGAGTGGACTTACTTCAGTTGTGACATACAGCAGACCCGTTTTTTCGTCGTGACCTGGTACATCGAGAACGCTGCCGTCGAGGCGCAGGATGGGCGCTGTGCAAATGCCGGTCAACCTGCGGAAGTTGCGACTACCGTGTTTCGCCATGATGGCACTTGCGACGGCTGGCGGCGCATCTTCTGCGATCTCTTGTACAGAAGTTGTTTCGCCTTCGGAGTTCCGATTGACCTTGACGCTGTAGCAGTCGACGACACGACCAATGTGGTCGAGCAGCCAGTCGCAGGTGACGGGCGACGCCTTTCCATCTGCCACATAGGCGATAGCCTTGTCGCCGTAGTCGAACAACTCACTGCGCTCGCCAAGCACGCGCAAAGCTGAATCGGTAGCCTCAATGCGCAACCCCCGGCCAATCTGCACACGGGCCGATTGGCGGCGTAACTCATAGCGCATACCTCCGTGACGGTGCGAAAAGATGTCTGGCCGGCCTCCATTGAGCAGCCGCGCAACGGCCACCCGGCGATCATCATCAGGGTCTAGCGGATCGGCATAGCGTGAGTTGTGGTACCGCTGCGGGTTGTCCAGTAGCTGGGCAACGGTGATGGTCGTGCCGTCGGCGCACAGCAATTCAAAGTCGCCCATCAGCACGCAGTGCAGGGTGGCGCGCTCTAGGATGCTAACGGCCTGAGCAAGCTTGATGCCACGCGCTTGAGCCAGCGCCGGAGCACGGTTGGCGGCCCATTCTTTTGCCTTTTTGCTGCACTCGGCTTTGGCTGCGCTTCGTGCTGCCCTGCGGTTGGCTTCTGCCGCTGTGCGAACGGCGGGTGTCGCGCTATCGATCAGGTGAAGGAGATCAAAAAGACCATCCTGCTGGCCATAAATGACTCCGGCGATTTGCGGACGTGTGACGCCATCCTCCAAGATAGGCGGGCCAGCAAAGTCCAGGCGCTCGGGTTGCCATACGCTGGTGTCAACAAGGCAGCGCATCAGCGCTTGGCCTGCAGCGCCGATGTTGACCCAGCCATTCCCCGCGCTAGCCCACATCAGGTCGTTCAAAGCCTGGCCGGCCTGAGGTATCAGCGACGCATCCAGCACAGGCACATACAGACGGTGCCGATCAAGTGCGGTCAACTGTGTGCCATCCGGACGTTGGCAGCCGCTGGACGCGCTCGGGCGGCCCAACATAGGCGCAGTAGTCAAAGCCGGTACCGCCGCGAGCAAGGTTGAGCGAAATTCGTCCAGCGTCAGGGACCCGGCAGGTAAACCATCGTGGTCCAACATCAGCAAACCCGGTGCATTGGGAAACCGGAAGTTTTCGCGAGTGCGAGCGATGGCACCTTGGGCATTTGCTTCTTCGCTGGCCTCCGTGCAAAAGTCAGCAGTTTGCGCATGGGTGCTTCCCCAGGTAAGCGCCTGTGCACTCGTGAGCCTGTCCAGGTGGACGCGCAACGCATCCAGCCCGTCAATCTCGACTCGGCAGCAGGTGCCCTCGTAGAGTTGCGCGACCGACTCCTTGCGCAAGCTGTTGTCGGGATGTAACCCGATGATCTTGGTCAAACGGCTGGGGGATGTGCCGGTGATCTTGGTGAATGACAGCCGCTGAGACGCTGACATGGTCGTCACGCTTGCTGCCGGTTGTACCGCTTGGGGAGCTGTATTTGGCAGGACCGAGGTAGTCGACGAGTGGGTGGTTTGGCGGGTTTTGGGTGGTTTTTTGGCGGTCGCCATGATTTAGCCCCCCACTTTCGGCGTGACACCCAAGATGCGGCGGATGTCGTCGACCGGCCAAGCCAGGCGGCCGTTTACCCGGATCGGGCGGAGCGGGCCGTCCTCATTGCAAGCCCAACCTCTGGCAGTCTGCTCCTTACGATCAAGGTGGAAGCACATCACCTTGGTGGATACGTGTGTGCGGATTTCTTGATCGAGTGGGACGAAGCCACGCAGATCGCGCAAAGCCTCGCTTAGCGGTCGTGCGCTAGGGACGGGAGTGATAGTTCCTGTTGACATGATTGATTTCCCAGAATGCACCACGAAAATGTGCTGCTGGAAAACCAATCTGGATCGCACAACCGTGTTTGGCGGTCGTTGTAAAACTAAGCTTCAAACCGCCCCGGAGGCGCATGAAATAAGGCTTGCCGGCAAAGTTGCACAACTCAATCGGGATTGGCAGGGGCCGGTTGTGCAACTTGTGCAAGTTGTGCAAGTTGTGCAACGTGCGCCTGAGCTTGGTCGCGACTGTGCGTAGGGGGCTCCCATCCGCTACTGCCGCCTAAGATGGTATTTCTTATGGTTCCAGCTTTTGGCGACACGCCGGTGCGCGTGGTGACGCCGTTGTCTGCACACCATCGGGCCATGGCGTCGCAGATGGAATGAATAGAAGGGTTGGCCCCGGTCGCCTTGAGGCGAATCCAATGTTCGTATGCTTCAGCTTGGATTCTCATCCTGCCGTCGGTCTTGGCAGGTGAGGTGCTTGATGCTGTTTCCGCGGGCGCGGATTCAGGTGTGTAGTGGTCACCACGCAAACTGGACAAATGCGTTTCCAGATCTTTCACACGTTTGCGAGCCGCTGGCAAGGACGTCCGCCTGAGCACGAGCTCAGACGGGTTGAGGTTGTATCTGGTGGCTTCTAGGGCTTCCAGGTACTCTCGCGCTTCGTAGAGTTCAGTTATGAACGCGGAAATCTCCTCGTCAGTCAGAGGACTTGCAGGTAACGACGAACTAGCCGCCAGCTTCTGATTTTTTCGCACCAAGATAGACCCTTTCAAGCGTAGCTCGCCGTGGCACCGCCATCCTGTGAGAGTAGTGGTACTGCGCTCGGGGTGCAGGCCTAGATGTTTACTAACTTTCTAAGCCACCACTGATTGCGCGCAACTTGGTGTGTGGAGCTGAAGCGTCAAACGACACACCGGCCTGTTCCAGAATCCACCCTTCGATCTTTTCGTGATGCACCCTTAGCAGTTCCAGCGGTCGTCTCTTGTAGTGTTTTTCAGCGGTGGCGCTGGGCTTGTGGCCTTGGATCTGCGCGACGATGCCGGTAGGTGTTTCCAGCCACTCGGTCAGACTTGAAAAAGAGCGGCGCAGGCCATGCAAGGTTAGACCTTCCAGTCCAGCAGCTTTGCAAGCGCGGGTGTGTGGGTTGTTAGGCTCAGTCAGGCACCCGCTCGCACTGGTTGGGCTGGAGAAAACCCAAGCGTTTCGGCGGGGCAGGGTGGCCAGAAGGTGCAGCATGTATGGCGTTGCCGGAATCTCGCGGGTGCCTTCTACCTTATCGCGAATCGAGATCCCTTTCCATTGGGTGTTGATGTCGTCCCAGCGCAGCGCCAGCACTTCACCTGGCCTTGCACCGGTCAGAAGCATCATTTGCAGGCAAGCCGCAATGATCGGGTTGGGCAACTGTTGCACGGCAGCGAACCACGCAGCCAGTTGTTCGCGCTGTAGCACGTCTGATTTGGTCCCAGGCTTGCCCAAAGCTTCGCGGGCTTTTTTGGTCTTGGCGGGGTTCTTAGCGGGTAGCAGGGTGGCGTACTCTGCCTGTTCACCGCACCATGTCAAAAAGACGGTGAGCAGCCGCCAAGCAAGGCGGGCCGATGAAGGGCGCGTTTTGCCTTCGGTCGCGGCCCATGACTCGATCGTGGGTTGGTCCAAATCGCGCAGGGCGAGCGGCATCAATGCGGCCAGCGGCCCAGGCTTGGTCAGTTGCTTGCCGCCGCCACGGCGCCCTGAGGGCAATCCGCCCACCTTTGCTTTGTCGATATGGTCACGGTAGTGGAGATCTCCCCAGTGCGGGCGACGCTCTTCTATATAGATAGCCCAGACTTCGCCCACAGTTAGCGCGGCCAGTTTGTCGGCCGCTGCGGCAGCACTGGCAGCGGCTTGCCTTCCAGCTTGATCGGCCAGCGCGTCCCTTTTGAGATCGCGTGGGTCTTTGCCGTCATCAATTAGGCGTTGCAGAGAGCGTGCCTTTTCGCGGGCCTGCTCAATGCTCCACGCACTGGGGCTACCGATGGTCAAGCGAACGTCTTTGCCTTGGTACACGCCTTGGAATACGTAGGCGGGCTTACCGGCAGGTGTTGACCGTAGGCCCAAGCCCGACACAGTAGCGTCCCAAAGAAAGGCCTGGGCCTTGTCGATTGGACAGGTGAACGATGAAACCCGGCCCGCGGTGAAGACGACTTTTGCCACATTGATCCCCAGAAGTCTTACATCCTGTAGATGTAAGACCGTTACGACGCCCCAGAAGTCCAACCTTCCTCTTGTGGCTTACATCCACGGATGTAAGGGAGGATGTAAGACGATTTGGCGAATATTAACCTGTTTCGATCAACGCGAGGTCGCTTGTGGCACAGCGAGAAATTGCATAAGCTATTGATTTGAAAGGTATAAATCAACAGAATTCAACAATGCAAAAAACTATAAACTCAGGATTGTGATTCCTGTTGTCGTGGGTTCGAGCCCCATCAGCCACCCCAAGAAATTCTAAGCCTCGCTGTTCACCGACAGCGGGGCTTTTTTCTTTGTCGACTCTGGTGATCTCAAGCCCTGTTTTTGCGGGACACAGTCCATTCAGATCATGGCGAGCACGGCAGGCGAAAATTTCCTCTGATCTTGCTCATTCCTATCGAAAACCCGTACTACAATGCGAG
>ERZ724520.1889-NODE-1889-length-10086-cov-8.061808_pt1 | contig 10086 bp, 10 predicted proteins | sample MGYA00376053_ERZ724520 | MGnify/ENA primary metagenome ERZ724520 (study PRJEB28724, sample SAMN07190886) | activated sludge metagenome | isolation source: activated sludge of sewage treatment plant in Hong Hong | place: USA: Christiansburg, Virginia | collected... | reverse complement strand
GCGATTGATTTGCATGTGCCGATTGTAAGCCAGGCACTTACAGGGCCTTGACAACCGCGTCGCCCATCTCGCGCGTGCTGACACGGGTCGTGCCTTCGCTGTAGATGTCGGCGGTGCGCAGGCCTTGTGCCAGCACTTTTTGCACGGCGGCCTCGATGCGTTGCGCAGCGGCTTCCTGGTTCAGGCTGAAGCGCAGCATCATCGCGGCGCTCAGGATGGTGGCCAGCGGGTTGGCGATGCCTTTGCCGGCAATGTCAGGCGCACTGCCGTGGCTGGGTTCGTACAGGCCTTGATTGCTGCTGTTCAGGCTGGCCGAAGGCAGCATGCCGATCGAGCCGGTCAGCATCGAGGCTTCGTCCGACAGGATGTCACCAAACATATTGCCGGTCACCACCACGTCAAAACGCTTGGGTGCCTTCACCAGTTGCATGGCGGCGTTGTCCACATACATATGGTCCAGCTCCACGTCCGGATACTGCAGGCCGACCTCGGTGACTACGTCCTTCCAGAACTGGAAGGTTTCCAGCACATTGGCCTTGTCGACGCTGGTAACACGCCCCTCTTTACCCATTGCTTTGCGCTTGCGTGCTGCCTGAAAGGCGACGTGGGCAATGCGCTCGATCTCGGGCTTGCTGTAGCGCATGGTGTCATACGCTTCCTCGGCACCGGGGAAGTGGCCATCGGTGGCGATGCGGCGGCCGCGCGGCTGGCCAAAGTAGATGTCGCCGGTCAGTTCGCGGATGATCAGGATGTCCAGACCCGAAATCAGCTCGGGCTTGAGGCTGGAGGCTCCCACCAGTTGTTCGTAGCAGATGGCCGGGCGGAAGTTGGCGAACAGGCCCAGGTTCTTGCGCAGGCCCAGAATGGCCTGCTCGGGGCGCAGCGGGCGGTCGAGCTTGTCGTACTTCCAGTCGCCAACGGCGCCGAACAAGACCGCGTCAGCCTCTTTGGCCAGCTTGAGCGTGGATTCTGGCAGGGGGTGGCCGTGGGCCTCGTAGGCGGCGCCGCCAACCAGGGCGGTTTCCATTTCCAGGGGCAGGCCCAGAACGTTCAAGACCTTGACCGCCTCGGCGACGATTTCGGTACCAATGCCGTCACCGGGCAAAACTGCAATTTTCATATTCAAACTTTCTCAATCAGGCGGGGTCAGAGCACGTCGCTGCGCGAGTGGTCTGACCCAAAATGCTCTACTATTAATAGCAACTCATGCAGTCATGCTGCGGGCTAGCCACGGCTTTTGCGTAAGCCGTTCGGTCTCAAAGGCCTTGATCTTGTCGGCATGGCGCAAGGTCAGGCCAATGTCATCGAAGCCGTTGAGCAGGCAGTATTTGCGGAAAGCCTGCACTTCAAACGGAATCTCTTCGCCCTGGGGCTTGACGATGACCTGACGCTCCAGGTCGATGGTGAGCTGGTAGCCGGGGAAGGCCAGGGCCTCATTGAACAACTGGTCCACCAGCGCTTCGCTCAGCACAATGGGCAGCAGACCGTTCTTGAAACTGTTGTTGAAGAAGATGTCAGCGTAGCTGGGCGCGATGATGGCGCGAAAGCCATATTGGTCCAGCGCCCACGGCGCATGTTCGCGCGACGAACCGCAGCCAAAGTTCTTGCGCGCCAGCAGGATGCTTGCTCCGGCATAGCGCGGCTGGTTCAACACAAAGTCCGGATTGGGTTTGCGGCTGGCAGGGTCCTGGCCCGGAAAGCCCGCGTCCAGGTAGCGCCACTCGTCGAACAGGTTTTGTCCAAAACCGGTCTTGCGGATGGACTTCAGAAACTGCTTGGGGATGATGGCGTCCGTGTCCACGTTTTCGCGGTCCATGGGCGCTACCAGCCCCTTGTGAATGGTGAATGGGTTCATTTTTTGGCCGCGCCTTCGATCTTCTCACCGGCCTTCTGGATGTCCTGGCCCACACCCTTGACGGTGTTGCAAGCGGTGACCAGCAACAGGGCAGATGCGCACACGGCGTAAACGATGGTTTTCATGGTGGTGTCCTCGGTGGGGTGGGGTTAACTGAATTTGCGGATATCGACAAAATGGCCGTGGATGGCTGCTGCTGCTGCCATCGCCGGGCTGACCAGATGGGTACGGCCACCGGCGCCCTGACGCCCTTCGAAATTGCGGTTGCTGGTGGACGCGCATCGCTCGCCCGGCTCCAGTCGGTCGGCATTCATGGCCAGGCACATGGAGCAGCCGGGTTCACGCCATTCAAAACCCGCGGCCTTGAAAATCTCGTGCAGGCCCTCGCGCTCGGCCTGATCCTTGACCAGGCCGGAGCCCGGGACCACCATGGCCAGCTTGATATTTTTGGCGACTTTTTGTCCCAACTTTTTGACCACGGCGGCGGCTTCGCGCATGTCTTCAATGCGGCTGTTGGTGCAGGAGCCGATGAAGACCTTGTCGACAAACAAATCGTCCAGCGCCTTGCCGGGCTCCAGGCCCATATAGGTGAGCGCGCGCTCAATGGCGCCGCGCTTATTGGCGTCTTTTTCCTTGTCGGGGTCGGGCACACGGGCGTCAATGCCCAGCACCATTTCAGGCGACGTGCCCCAGGTCACTTGCGGAACGATCTGGGTGGCGTCCAACTCGACGACGGTGTCGAAATGCGCACCGGCGTCGGAGTGCAGTGTCTTCCAGAACGTCACGGCCTGGTCCCACTCCACGGCCGCGGCCTCGGGGCCGGCGGCATTGGCACCGGGGGCGAGAGGACGGCCTTTGACGTAGTCAATCGTCTTCTCATCCACGGCGACCAAGCCTGCTCGGGCTCCAGCCTCAATGGCCATATTGCAGACCGTCATGCGGCCTTCCATGGAGAGGGCACGGATGGCAGAGCCGCCAAACTCGATGGTGTAACCGGTACCGCCCGCGGTGCCGATCTTGCCAATGATGGCCAGCACAATGTCCTTGGCCGTGATGCCGTGGGCGACCGTGCCTTCGACCTTGACCAGCATGTTCTTGGCCTTCTTGGCCAGCAGGGTTTGCGTGGCCATCACATGCTCGACCTCGCTGGTACCGATGCCGTGGGCCAGTGCACCAAACGCGCCGTGGGTAGACGTGTGCGAGTCACCGCAGACAACCGTCATGCCAGGCAGGGTGGCACCGTTTTCGGGTCCGATGACGTGCACGATGCCCTGGCGCTTGGACAGGAAGGGGAAGTAGGCCGCGGAGCCGAATTCGCTGATATTGGAGTCCAGCGTCATGACCTGCTCTTTGCTGGTGGGGTCGGTGATGCCGTCGTAACCGCGCTCCCAGCCAGTGGTGGGCGTGTTGTGGTCGGCGGTGGCCACGATGGAGCTGACACGCCAGACCTTGCGGCCGGCGACACGCAGGCCTTCAAAGGCCTGGGGGCTGGTCACTTCATGGACCAGGTGGCGGTCGATGTAGAGGATGGCGGTGCCGTCGTCTTCGGTGTGGACGACATGGTCGTCCCAGAGTTTGTCGTAGAGCGTGCGTGCCATGGTGAGGTTTTCCTTGTGAAATTGAATTTTAGGCCTGGGTCCCTGGCTGAGGGGGCATGGCGGTCAGGTGGTCCACCAGCAGCCGTGCCGTGCGCGGCAGCGTGGAGAAGTCGCGGGCCACCAGCTCGATGCGGCGCGTGGTCCAGGCATCGGTCAAGGCAACGGCCGTGAGCCCGCCCGCGCTGTGCATCAGGGTAAAAGCGCGCAACGGCATGACGCCAATGCCCAGCCCGTTGAGGATCATGCGGCCCATGGCGTCCAGCCCGCTGACCTGGATGCGCAGTTTGATGCTCTGTCCCAGCGCGGCAGCGGCCTGGCGCATGGCCACATAGATGGAGCTGTTGGAGTGCAAACCCACGTGGTCAAAGGCCAGGGTTTCTTCAAAGGCCACGCTGGCCTGGGCCGCCAGTGCATGGCCCGTGGGCACGATGAGCACGAGCTGGTCTTGCCGGTAAGGCAGGGTCTGCAGCTCACCCACGCCATCGGCTGTGTTGCAGACGCCAAGGTCAGCTGCACCTTCCTGCACCGCGCGCAACACCTCGCTGCTGAGGTGTTCCTCCAGGTCGATTTTGACGCCCTGGTGCCTGCGGATGAAGGCGCCCAGATCCTCGGGCAAAAACTGCACCGTGGCCGAGATGCTGGCATGCATGCGCACCTGGCCGCGCGCGCCATCAGCATATTCGCTGAGTTCGGCCTGCATGCGCTCCAGGCTGAACAGCACGCTACGCGCATGGTGCAACAGGCTCTGCCCCGCAGGCGTGAGGTGGACACCGCGCGAGTGGCGGTGCAAGAGCGGACTGCCCAGCGTGGCCTCCAGATCACTGAGCCGCTTGCTCAGGGCTGAAGGCGCAATGAATTCGCGTTGCGCCGCCTTGCCAATGCTGCCCAGCTCGCAGACGGCAGCAAAGAGCTGCAGCGAGGTCAGGTCTATGCGGCGGGCAAAACTGCGGTCTGGAGTGTTCATGGGGCGTTAAAGACATCGCCAACAGCGATGTGTCTGAACATTATCTCAAAGTATTGAGTTATTTGACATCGCTTTTTGCGATGGTAGGTGTGGCAAACCATGCTTGCAAGAGCAACGGTACGCCTACAAGGGGCTGGCGCGATGGCGTCGATGCGTTTGAATGGACGGGTGTTGGACGACCTTCGCCATCCTTATGGCGTTAGGCGGCAAGCGCCGTCGACGAGTCTCGCATCTGCTGGCGGAGTTGGGGTATTCGGTTGGCGAAGCGGGGTTCAATTTGGCTTGCCGCTGTTAACCAACCAATGAGTCGCTCCAGCGCTGCTGGGCGTTCATGCGGATACAGCTCGCCCAGCCCGCGGAGGGCCTTCCACATTTCTAATTCTTTGCTCGGCAATATGGTGGCTTTAAGCCCTTTGAGCAGGACCCCCGTCACCAGGCGGTTCTGGTGCGCGGCAAAGCAGCGCCCCTTGTGATGATCAAAGCCATGCCTATGCACAATTTGCTTTGCCTTCCAGAGAAAGCTTGGCGTTGCATTGGCCCCAGACCATGTCAAGTCGTCGACGTAGTAGCTTTCACGGACTCCTGCTTCTACTGCCAATTGGTGCAGCTCATCAAAAAGGGGTTTCGTGGCATGGAAAGCTAATGTCTGGCTAACACAGCTCCCAATCGGAAGGTGGTTGTCAAATGTGCAGAGACGGGTTAATAGGCCAGCAACGTCTGGACTGCATCCCATCGCAGAAGCGAAGAATCTATAAATCCTCGCCCCGTCCACTGAGGGGTAGTATTTTTTGATGTCCAGGTTCACGAGAGGCACATTTCCTATGTGAACCATTGCGTTGGTTACGTAGGATCTTCCTGCGACGCCAGAATGCAGATAGTCCGGCGTTTCTAGTTTCGCCAGCAGAGTAAAGAGTTTGAGATGGATCTTTTGCAGGTTCGAGCATGGAAGTTCGATACGACGCTCTTTTCCCCCGGTAACTCTTTTGAAAACGCTGTAATTTGACCTGCCGTTGGCTAGGCGTTCCAGAAACGGAAAGTCAACGCTGAGGACGTCCTGCGCAAGTCTTTTTCTGCTGGACAGTCTGAACAACGGCGACTGCTCTAGGGGGTAGATTGTTTGACCCACAAGTACTCCAAACACTTGTTGCCGCTGCAAAGAGGACATGAGGTTTTGCTAGCTATGAATTGACGTATAAATTGAGCCTTGTTGCCAGGCTTGCGGTCAGGAGCCACCCAAGAAGCAGTCCAAATGCTCAAGATGCTCACGACAGTTCTCACTATCATCAGCACAAACTTCAACATTCTGAAAATGCGATTCAATCGCTTTTTCTGGTTTCGCTTCCTGGATGCCAGCCGACGGCTTGGACCTCTTTTAGGCATGTCGTGCCTCCTTCTCAGAAACGACTCTGCGACATGCAGAGTCTCTCGTCAATTTCGAAGAAAGTGAGAGGACGCCAGCTGCTTTTACTCCAATACCCACAAAGTTTCCCGGATCTCGTCCCGGAACGGTTTCAGCGCAACTACATGGGTGATGTGATCGCGAAGAATGGTAGAGCTTGTGGCTCCGCGAATCAGGTTTTCTGATTCCACTTCTAACGAGTGCTCTCTATAGTCCAAGCGCTTTAATGGTGCCACCACATGGGTGCTTCCGGTCATCGAATTTAGTCAAAAGACATTTGACCAAACGTGCGGTAGTCAAGTGGACAGGCAAATAAAAAGCCCGCCGACGTTAACCGCCAGCGGGCTTTCGAAGGACTACGGAGATTTAGCGCTGGGCGATAGGCAGTACGTCGCGGCGGACCGAGCCGGTGAACAACTGGCGTGGACGGCCAATCTTGTATTCGGGGTCGCCGATCATTTCGTTCAACTGGGCAATCCAGCCGACGGTACGGGCCAGTGCGAAGATCGCGGTGAACAGGCTCACCGGAATACCGATGGCGCGTTGCACAATGCCAGAATAGAAGTCGACGTTGGGATAGAGCTTGCGTGAAACGAAGTACTCGTCTTCCAAAGCGATTTTTTCGAGCGCCATCGCCAACTTGAACAAAGGATCGTTTTCCAGGCCCAGGGCGGTCAGGACTTCCTTGCAGGTTTCCTGCATCAGTTTGGCGCGTGGGTCGTAGTTCTTGTACACGCGGTGACCAAAGCCCATCAGCTTGACGCCGGAGTTCTTGTCCTTGACCTGTTCCATGAACTGGCCGACCTTGGAGATACCACCCATCTTCTGGATGTCTTCCAGCATGTTCAGGCAAGCCTCGTTGGCGCCACCGTGGGCGGGGCCCCAAAGGCAGGCCACACCGGCCGCAATGGCTGCAAAGGGGTTGGTGCCCGAGCTGCCGCACAGACGTACAGTGGAAGTGGATGCGTTTTGCTCGTGGTCCGCATGAAGCACGAAGATGCGGTCCAGGGCGCGTTCGATCACGGGATTGACCACGTACTCTTCGCAGGGCGTGGCAAACATCATGTGCAAGAAGTTACCAGCGTAGCTCAGATTGTTCTTGGGGTACATGTAAGGCTGACCAGCGCTGTACTTGTACGCCATGGCAACCAGAGTCGGCATCTTCGCGATCAGGCGAATCGCGGACACTTCGCGGTGTTCCGGATTGTTGATGTCGGTGCTGTCATGGTAGAAGGCCGACAGGGCGCCCACCAGTCCGGTCATGATGGCCATGGGGTGCGCATCGCGGCGGAAGCCACGCAGGAAAAACTGCATCTGCTCGTTGACCATGGTGTGGTTGGCCACGCGCTTGGTGAAGTCGGCCTTGCCTTGTGCGTTGGGCAGGTTGCCGTACAGCAGGAGGTGGCAAGTTTCCATGAAATCGCAGTTGGTTGCCAACTGCTCAATCGGGTAGCCGCGGTACAGCAACTCGCCCTTGTCACCATCAATGTAGGTGATGGCGGACTGGCACGACGCCGTCGACAGGAAGCCGGGGTCGTACGTGAACATGCCGGTTTGCGCATACAGCTTGCGAATGTCCACAACATCCGGGCCGACGCTGCCCTGGTAGACAGGCAATTCGACGCTGGGGCTGCCATTGCTGAATGACAGGGTGGCTTTGTTGTCTGCTAGTTTCATTTTCGACCTTTCAACAGTTTTTTCTCAACATACTTAGAACTTCGTGCACATCTTCGCGATCCAGCGGCTCCGATACCTGCGCCACCGATTTCCGTGCCAATTGCACGTCCAACAAATCGTTGTCGCTCAAGTCCATCAATAACCCCAGTGCATGGGCTTGGCGTACCGTCAGCGACTCGCTGAAGTTATTGAAGAACCGCTCGATGAACAAGTCGTTCTCCAGCAGCCCACGGCGGCACCGCCACCGCAGCTTGCTCAGAGCCCGTTCGTCGAGCAGTTCGTCGTCGACTTCATGCATATCCATCAAATGGTGCGCATCACCATCATTTCCTTGATCTTGCCAATGGCCTTGGTCGGGTTCAATCCCTTGGGGCACACGTCCACACAATTCATGATGGTGTGGCAGCGGAACAGGCGGTATGGGTCTTCCAGATTGTCCAGGCGTTCGCCGGTGGCCTGGTCGCGGCTATCCGCGAGAAAGCGGTAGGCTTGCAACAGGCCGGCTGGACCCACGAACTTGTCGGGGTTCCACCAGAAACTGGGGCAACTGGTGGAGCAGCTCGCGCACAAAATGCATTCATACAGGCCGTTGAGCTCTTCGCGTTCTTCCGGGCTCTGCAGACGTTCTTTTTCAGGCGGCACCGTGTCGTTGATCAAATACGGCTTGATCGAGTTGTACTGCTTGAAGAACTGTGTCATGTCGACGATCAGGTCGCGGATGACGGGCAGGCCCGGCAGGGGCTTCAGGACAATCTTGCCGGGCAGCGTCAGCATATTGGTCAGGCAGGCCAGGCCATTCTTGCCATTGATGTTCATGGCGTCCGAACCGCACACACCCTCGCGGCAGGAGCGCCGGAACGAGATGGACGGGTCAATGGCCTTGAGCTTCATCAAGGCGTCCAGCAGCATGCGCTCATTGCCATCGAGTTCCACCTCGATGTCCTGCATATAGGGCTTGGCGTCCTTGTCCGGATCGTATCGATAGATGGAGAAAATGCGTTTGGTCATAAATGTTCCTCAATCTCTCAGAATGTACGAACTTTGAGTGGCACGGATTCAACCGTCAAGGGCTTCATTTGCACCGGCTTGTAGCTCAGCGAATTGCTCTCGCTGTGCCACAGCGTGTGCTTGTGCCAGTCGGTATCGTTACGGCCATTCGGGTGCTCGGGCGTATCGTTGTAGTCATCCACCGTGTGGGCGCCACGGCTCTCATGGCGTGCTGCCGCCGACACTATGGTGGCCTGGGCTGCTTCGATCAGATTATCGACTTCCAGGGCTTCGATCCGTGCGGTGTTGAAGACCTTGGATTTGTCCTTCAACGTGATCGCGTTGACACGCTTGCGCAGCTCGGCGATCTTGACCACGCCTTCGTCCATGCTCTTCTGGGTGCGGAACACTCCGGCGTGCAGTTGCATGCTGGCGCGCAGGTCATCCGCCACATTTTGTGCGTATTCTCCGTTGGTGGAGTTGTCCAGGCGTGACAAGCGGGCAATGGTGCGGTCGGCCGCATCGGCAGGCAGCGGCTTGTGGGCCTTGGTTTTGCTCGCGAAGTCCACGATGTGGTTGCCGGCCGCGCGTCCGAACACCAGCAGGTCTAGCAGTGAGTTGGTGCCCAGGCGGTTGGCGCCGTGCACGCTGACGCAGGAGCATTCGCCCACCGCATACAGGCCATTGACGACGGCATTGTGCACATCGCCTTTGGGAACGACGACCTGGCCATTGACGTTGGTGGGAATGCCGCCCATTTGGTAATGGATGGTGGGAACGACGGGAATGGGCTCGCGCGTAATGTCCACGTTGGCAAAGTTGACGCCAATCTCGTACACCGATGGCAGGCGTTTGTGGATGGTCTCGGCGCCCAGGTGGTCAAGCTTGAGCAGCACGTAGTCCTTGTTGGGCCCGCAGCCACGGCCTTCCTTGATTTCCTGGTCCATGGAGCGGGACACAAAGTCGCGCGGTGCCAGGTCCTTCAGCGTGGGCGCGTAACGCTCCATGAAGCGTTCGCCATTGCTGTTGAGCAAAATGGCGCCTTCGCCACGGCAGCCTTCGGTCAACAACACGCCGGCACCAGCGACACCGGTGGGGTGGAATTGCCAGAACTCCATGTCTTCCAGCGGGATGCCGGCACGTGCCGCCATGCCCAGGCCGTCACCGGTGTTGATGAAGGCGTTGGTCGAGGCTGCGAAGATGCGGCCGGCACCGCCAGTGGCCAGCAGCACGGTCTTGGCGTGCAGCACATGCAGGTCGCCGGTTTCCATTTCCAATGCGGTCACGCCGACCACGTCGCCTTCGGCGTCTCGGATCAGGTCCAGCGCCATCCATTCAACGAAGAAGCTGGTCTTGGCTTCCACGTTCTTCTGGTACAGCGTGTGCAGCATGGCGTGGCCGGTGCGGTCGGCGGCAGCGCAGGCGCGTTCCACGGCTTTTTCGCCGTAGTTGGCGGTGTGGCCGCCAAAGGGGCGCTGGTAAATGGTGCCGTCGGGGTTGCGGTCGAACGGCATGCCCATGTGCTCCAGGTCATATACGACCTTGGGTGCTTCGCGGCACATGAACTCGATGGCGTCCTGGTCGCCCAGCCAGTCCGAACCCTTGA
>ERZ724520.1888-NODE-1888-length-10092-cov-6.609943_pt1 | contig 10092 bp, 8 predicted proteins | sample MGYA00376053_ERZ724520 | MGnify/ENA primary metagenome ERZ724520 (study PRJEB28724, sample SAMN07190886) | activated sludge metagenome | isolation source: activated sludge of sewage treatment plant in Hong Hong | place: USA: Christiansburg, Virginia | collected... | reverse complement strand
GTTGGATTTGTTTGTATAACTTACTTTATTATTCTTAATTGATTTGAATATGCGACCAACAAGGCCTGGACAGAAAAAGGCTCCTGCATCACAGAATGCCCTGAATGCGGTATAACTTGAATCACTCAGAAGAAAGGACCGAAAAAACTCGAAATAATCCATCCTAATGAGGTGAATGTGGTCAACTAATAATAAGATGACTAAAACCAGGTACTACCATTTAAACTCAGAAAATAGCAGACGCAAACCGGTTGTCAGCTGCCTAACTTAATCTCACAGTTACAAGAACTCTGGTTGTGTCTAACCCTCAGGCTGAGCCTAACCGAGTGATGTATGATTATTTGGAGCGCAAAAATAAGGTTAATGACACTGTTGATCAATTGGTGATCCACTTCAGTTTGGAAGGTGACTATATCCACACAAGTTCAAACGAATATAAAATTCAATAATAAATTTAATACGTACGCAAGACTAAGTTTGAACAGGTCAAGAGACAGGCCTAACAGGAGGAACCTGGGTCTGGTAAAAATGTTGAAGCGATTAAACAGGCGATGAAAAACAAATTCGATTATAAAAACAGGGAGGTTCAGACTATATATCCTAACATTAAGGAAAGAGGAGCAGCTACATGTCCTCCAATTACTGATAATTTGAGAGGATAAGTTACACAATGGGAAATTTGGGATACTTATATTGAGGAATTTAAAAGAGAGAATAAGGATGAATAAAAGGGAGGAAATGAAAAGAAGGAAAAGAAACCCACTGATACTGGTGGAAGGTACTCAACTTCTTTCAAGCGTTGCATGAAGATTATGGAGAGAATGATTCGTCAAAACGAATAAGACAAGAAATACAACGATTATAAGTACTACTGGCAGGAAGGTGAAGAGGCTCAGAGTATTGAGGGTGAACTGCTCCCTATTTGGAGACTCAGTTATGAGAAGAAAAAGAAACATGTAACATCGATTTCTTGGAATCCGAGATATAAGGATTTGTTCGCTATATCTTTGGGTAGTTATGATTTCGCTAAACAAAAAGCTGGTCAGATCTTAGTATGGTCTCTCAAGAATGTGACTTATCCTTAGTATAAGTATGAAAGTTTACCAACTGGAGTTATGTGTGTTGACTGGCACCCTTCTTCTCCAGCTCTTTTAGCTGCAGGTCTTTATGATGGAACAGTTCTCGTCTATGATGTGAGAAATAAGCATAACAAGCCTATCTATGAGTCAACGGTAAGAACTCAAAAACACACTGATCCAGTGTGGCAGATTAGATGGAATCCCGATATCGATAAAAAGTTTAGTTTCTACTCTATTTCTTCGGATGGTCGAGTGATGAATTGGAGTCTTATGAAAAATAAGCTGGAACCCGAATAAGTATTTAGACTTAAATTAACTGGATAGAAAGAAGAGGAAACTTCATTTATCGGATTGGCTTGTGGACTTTGTTTTGATTTTAACAAATTCGATAACTTTTCTTTCCTTGTGGGTACTGAAGAGGGTAAAATTCATAAATGCTCTTTAGCTTATTCAGGTCAATATCAAGAAACTTACAAAGGTCATTTGTTGGCAGTTTACAAGGTTAAATGGAATTATTATCATCCTACTACTTTCATCTCTGCATCTGCCGATTGGACTGTTAGAATTTGGGATTCAACCTATCCTCAAGCTCAGGTAATGATCTTTGATATGGGAATGATTGTTGTCGATGCGATGTGGGCACCTTATTCATCAACAATTTTTGCTTGTGCTACTTTGGAGAAGATCTATGTTTATGATCTCAATGTTGAAAAACACAAAGCTTTAGCTGAGAAAAAGCCAGTGAAGAATCCAAAGTTAACTAACTTAGCCTTTAATACAAAGGATCCAATTATTCTTTTAGGAGATACTTTTGGAGGTATTACTGTTATTAAGTTGTCTCCTAATCTTTTGAAGAGAGGGCCTGAGATTAAGAAAAAAGAAGAAAACCAAAAGAATGTTCCTCCTCCCCCAACAGAGGAATAAATTAGAGCATTTGAGAAGAAGAAGATGGATGATTTGATTTCATTGGTATCGAAATGGGATAGGGAATGAGAATGATTGCCAGAATTATATATAAAATTACAATTAGTATTAATAATTCATATCATATCATTGCTTCTTTTTAGTATATTCCCTCAAAATTTGTTCTGCTTTTGTTTTTGCCTATCTAATCTTAGTCATATAATTTTCCGCTTTTTAGACCTTTTCTTCATTCTGATATCCTCCTATTTATGATTTTTATTGTTTTTATGCTTTTTATCCTCCTAACTCTATTTTTTACAGTTTGGTTACTTTTTATACTCTTTCTACTTTTTAAAACTTGGTGTTCGGTACTGGATTTTGTGTAAAAGAAGGTGAATGTTGATATTGTTTGGTTTAAGTTTTAGAGGGATTTTTTGTTTAAGGTTAAGTATGAATAATATTGGGATTTGATTTTAAGCCAATTCTTTAAATGATTTAATTTATGGATCTAATTCTATTTGATGAGGTTTATCTATTCTGTTTTGCGATTTAGGGATCCTATAATTCTTATAATGAATTTTTAGTTTTTTAAACATTACTTTTTTTATCTTTTTAGCTTTATTGACCATTTTATTTTGGAATTTCTTATTATTTTGAGTATGATTTGTTACTATTTTCCTATCTTGAATTGGATTGATTGTTATTTGACTACCGATAATTAAGTTTAGATTTTAATTCCACTTTGTTCGGATTGTTTACATTGGGTTTACTCGGACCGTTATCTCTCGAATTTTAATTTAATTATGTTTTATTTGGAATGTTTGCTTTTTGATTGTTGGAGGTTAGCTCATTAATGTTGATTTTACCTGATTTGATGCCCTATACAATTTATTTTTCAAATTCCTAAACATTTTTTTCATCTCCTCCCCCCTCAATCTATATTTCGTGTGAGGTTATAATCTTCATTTTATATTTATTTAGTTTTTATTTCTTTTCGTAAGAATCATTATTGCTACTAATATTTCCGTTACTTAAATTGGTGCTCTGGTTATTTCCATTTCCATTACTTCCTTTGCTAATTGTGAGATCAATTTGCTTATTTGATTCATTTTTCGCTGTAATTATTTCTGGTTTATATTAACTTTTAACTTTGTCATATGCATGATTGTTATTATAGTTTTTTTGTTCTTCTTTGGCTTTGGCAATCTCATTTAAATTTGGTTTTTTTGATTATGTTTACTATTTTTATTTAGCTATTTTTTTCAGCTAGTCTTAGAGTGAGTCTAGATACTACTTTTCTTAATAAATATACGTTTTTTATTTTGTAAACTCTTCTGGGATAAACTCTGGTTCAAAAGATTGATCAAAATCTACGATTGGACCTTGAACTGATTTTTTTGGCTTATTATTATTGTTCTCTGTTTAATTCTTTTAATTTGTGGTCTTTTGTCTTAAATTTTGATGATATGATAAACTTTATGCTTCTTGATTGATTTTCTTATTTGAAGGTACCTTAACATTTTAATAGATTTATTTTTGTTATACTGGAACTTGTGGTTACTTTCTATTGTTTTTTTCATTTATTTAAGGAGCTGACTATTTTTATTTTTATTACGAGTTGATGAAAACAAGTTTTGTGCCATTAATGACAAAATTAGGGGATTGTCTTCTTTCGATGGGTTAAATTATTTTTCCTAATATTTTCTAAACTAATTATTCAAAATCTAAAAAAAGTCGTTTTCTTTCCGCCTAATAAAATTATTGCAAAAACTCTATGTTTATCCCCTGTCTATCTTTTTTCTTTGAGTCTTTAGCTCTGTATTTGTGTTACACTAGTGAAAGATATTCTGCTTCACTATCGACAAAGAGTTTTACTAAGAACGGTTATTCTTTGGATAATCTCACGCAATAGATCAAATTTTGTAGGGATATTGTTGTTTTTATTTCAGCTTTGATTAAAGATTCAATTATGCTATCGATATTGACTTTGATATCTGCTGCTAGAGCTTTAAATTTATCTCTGCTGATACTGGTTTCACCTCCCATCTTTAAGCTCTACACAAAATTTTAGAGAGAAAATTATTCGTATTAGTACACTAAATAGATGTTTGAATCTTCCTTTAAAAATTTAGTGAGTTTTATGAAATTTTGGTTATGGATGCTCCTAAATATTTTGCTTTTTTGCCTAAGTAATGCAATCTCGTCTTCGTTTAGATTTTATTTGGTTTCTTGCAAATAGGTAATTTCACTCTATTTCTTTATTCCGAACGGATAGCTTCCGTGATACAAATGGACAATCTCGACCATGGTGACTATTATATCGAATTCACGAAAAATTATATATTTTCCCATTTTTATTCCCATTGTATCGAAAAATCACTGAATTTTAACTTTTGCGAAAAGTTCAATGATGATTCATAATAAGTGATGGCGAATATCTTGAAGTTATTTTGGTATATAATAATTGGAGAGAACAATGTAAAAATAACCTGAGTAACAAGTGGCCGACATCCTTCCAACTTTTGTACAGTCTCTTTGATTTCAGACAGCGAGTGTGAAAGTAAGTGATCCTGAGCCGGATGCAATTAAGGGGTTTTATACCTATTTGATATCGGGGACTGATGATTTAGGATCATTTGAAATACGAAGGCGTTACAATGACTTCTTTTACTTTCGGTAATCTCTGGCAAAAAAATGGCCGGGAATATACATTCCTCCAATTCCTGAAAAAAAGATCGCCGTACAAGACAAATAATGAAGGGTAACAAAGACGTCGAAAATATCGAGATTCGCAAGAAATTTTTCGATTATTTTATGAGAAAGTTGGGTCGGATAAAACATTTGTTTACTTGCCCCATAACTCGTGAATTTTTAAGAAATAAGAGTGTCGATATGTAAAAAGTAGCTTTGATTAAATATAGTTTTTGGCGACTATGGTTCCTCCGAGATATGATGATTTGTTGATGGACTATAGGAAAGTATACGAGAAGCTAAATCTTAAAAACTAGCATACTCATGAAATAAAGAATACGATTCTAAATTTTGATAGTTTTTTGAAGAAGGCATAAAAATAGCTGCAGGGGCTGCGAGAACAAGTATAAATTATAGTGGATGCTCGTGCTGGATTTACAATGAATTTAAGTATGACATGATTGAAATAGATAATTGTAGTTCGACGATATTGCCTTAATACGAGCAGAATGTGTATTCTGAGTATCTTCCGGAGTAAGAGAAGAAATAACCAGCTCTTATTTTTGCAAATAATATGAAGGTTCATGGTAGTATTAAGCTGTTGAAAGATGCTTCAGTGGTCAATTCATTTGTGGTTTGTTTGGATCATATTACTTACTAGATTTTATAGATTAGAGCAATGGAGGAGGCTTTGAAGATTAAAGAGCGTTACTAAACAGATAAGAAGGATAAGGAGAATGAGTTGCTTGAAAAGCAGGGATAGTTGGCTAAGTTGAACAGTGGCAAGACAACTTTGAAATCTATTTTTTCGAGGGGTTCAAAAAATGAACAAATTCAGAAACTTTAATTATATATTCCTGAACTGCAAAGAGAGATTGCTTCATTGGAGGAGTTCAACAATGTCTTAACTGTGGTGCTGGGTATGGCAGAATTGCCAATTTTTAAGAGAAACAAGCAGGTGCAATATTATCGTATGATGTACTAGGTTTCTTAAAACTAAATCAAATATTTGGCAGCTTATGGGGAGCTGATGAAGTCTATTATGCAGGGAATCGGTAAATGATAAATGATGATGAATATAAACAGTTATTAATTATCAATGTGCTACTTTCATGTCCAAAATTTAATGATTGAAAGCTTCGAGATTAGATATACGAATGTGCTTATTTTAAGATTTTCCTCGGTTTCTCCACAATATGCTGCCTTCCATTTACTTTTTGCTCTATAATGTTGTCTAAAATTATCTTTTTTCTGCAGATTCGTGATTTTAGAAGAAAGATGACCGACCAGTTTTATTGGCTACTTCTTCAATGGAGGCAAAAATATTGATATTTGAAGAATTAACAATAGGTATATGTGACTTGAATCGATGAGAAGAATTTTAGCTATTAAATTGAAGTCTTGATATTTCTTATACAGGTCTGCGTCTGGAAGCAGTAGCCTATATGGTGCTCTATGATAGGATGATGCCATAGTTTAGGTTTAAGAAAGGTATCGAAGATATTTGTCTTTCTCCACCATTGGTAAATTCGTCGTTACTGATTTTCATCTTTTTCTCTAAATGACAAGAAATGTACTGAGTTTAGATACGAAAGAAGATTTTTTAGTTCCATTCACACCTCCGACTTTGGACTAGATCGTTTTTGTTAATTTTTATTCTTATGGATTAAACTACAATTGAATTATATGAGTCTTTGGTGGTTGCTTTGGTTGTCCATTAATTGTTATTTTTCCATTATCAGTTTATACGTTTGTCAACGGAGGTGCTTATCTAAATTTTCCCTTTAACTTTTTCTTTAATTATTCGAAATTTTATTTGGTTCGTTTATCCTTCATTCTCATCTGATTTAAAAAAAGTATACATAAGCATCTAATTTGGCAATTTCATGAGCTTTTTCGTTTTCTTACTATTGTTGATCTCTTTTGTAGCGTCTGAATCGATTGGCTGTTTAAATTTCCTAAATGATATGTTTGGGTATGTCTTCGTTTACTTTAACTAATTTTTATTATTTGTCTTTGCTGTAAACGATTGCTTTTCTCCTCCGAGTGTGGCAGGTTGCTGCTCTTTTTTCCTCAACCTCTTCTAATTTACTGTCGAGTAGCAAGTTATTTTGCCGATGTTTCTATCTTCCAGTTTGAATAGTCATTGGTCGCTATTTGCTAAGGACAATAGGAGAAGTTAATTAATTTTATTCAAGCAAATTGAAACTATCGCTAATATTTTGAGCGTTTAGATGCTTTTCAATTGATGACCTTTGGCTGTTAACAATAGTTTGATACTTTGTACTTTTGCCGAACGTTGTATTTTTTGGACTGAGAGTCGATAGTTCGCTGTTTTGTTTTTTTACAGAAATTCTTTTGGGTGCACGGTTGTCGATGGGTACTTGATTTATTGTGGTAATTGGAATATTTTATATTTTAACTTTTATGGGCTAAGCTACTTCATTGAGATTGAGGTTGTTATAGAGGGTTGAGTTGTTTTGATGATGAGCATGCTATGGAAGTTTATGAGTGATGTATTTTTCGTACAATTTTTCAGCTCCTTTTTATAGAACGATATCGATAGTTTTGCAAACTGAATGAATAGCAGAGCTCGCTTGCATGGTTATTGTGATTAGTAAATATATTTTATAAAATGTGATAAGTTACTAAGCAAATGATATTGATTTTAACATGATAAGATATAATTTATTAATGGTGAATTATGCGAATGCTCTTTAATAAATAGTATTTCAATATGTATTTTACATATATTTTTGAAGGGTTAATCTTATATTTTACGCTTTTGATTGTTCTACATAGCATAATAATGAGTGTTTCTACTCTTTTTGGCTTAAATCGAGCCAGGACTAAAAAATAGCAAACGAGTAACAAAACAATAAGAATAAAACCGACAAGTCTATGAACTTGCCCTCGATCAAATGACTGGCGAAGCACTAAGAAAACTTGGCTATTTTTTTTTGAAACAGTCAAATGGGGGTTTAAGGGATAAAAAATTGTGGAAGTAACGGTAGAATGAGGTGAGAGATGGAAAGAGAGGGGAAATGATAGAAGTGAGTTAGATATTTAATAAGATAGAAATGGAGATGGGGAGTCATTGGAATGTGATTGAGCTGATGACCTCAATTTTTTGAATTGGAGATCGAGTGAGAAGAATTTATTCACTTCTTGGCTTTTCTTCTCCTGAGTGTTAGCTGTTTTATGGTTTCCGTTAGCTTGAATGAGAGAGAGAGTCACTTGTTGAAATTGCTTAGAATTTGAGATTGTTGTCCATTAGTATTTCTTTGTACTCACAACGTATTCTGATTTCTTGATCTTCCTGTTTGCACTAGCAAGACTCCAGAGGGAGTGTAAGGTCGTATTAGAACATATCGGATTTGTACTGCCTCATCAGGGTCTTGGCAGTAGAGTAGTTGATGTCATAGTTGATTGCGGACTAATTTCAAAAATAGGTACATCTCTGATGGACATCCCCTCGACCACAACTTTTCTAAGGAATTTAACCTTAGTTTTTAAGGGAATTTTGGCATATTTGGATCTTAGTTTCTGAAACCTGTTTTCTTTTTGTCTCATATTACTCTGTGATATAATAATTATGTTGAATAATTCGTCATCATAGTAATTTATCTTGAGATTTGGAAGCTGTTTAAATATAGGAGGTAAAAATCAAACAATATATTGTTTATTCATTTTTGTTGATGTTCTACATATTTATTCCTTAAAATATTTAAACTAGAGTTATTTTAAATATAAGGAGCTCAATGGGTTTGGATGACCCTATTTCTTGGTTTGGTAGTTGGTTACTCTCGATTTATCTTTATTAAAGATAAAAAATATCCTTTTTTTCCGAAAGATTATTTGCTCCCAAAGACTCATTATCATTCATAACATCTAAAAATGGGCTCTTTTGTGAAATTTGATCATTTTAAAGATCAAATGTAAGTAAGTAATTTTTGTATGATAATTTTTAGTATTATCAAATTAAATTCAAAATATGAAAGCTGAACGGTTCAGATATGAGTGCAAGCTGATAATATGCCTCGCAGTATTGTTTTCAATAAATTTGTGTGCTTCAAATGCTCCTATCACCTACAGCAACAAATGGTTTACAGGTATTTTGATTTAAACAAAGGCACCAATAGCTTTCCTACTTCAATTTTTTACAATAACCCAAATATGGCTGTTCAAATTTCATATGTTTATTCAATAACTCTTACTCAAGCGATGAACGATACGATCTACCGTGTGGGACTAGGAGTTCAGAGTCAAAACACTTTTATTAGTAGTGGAGATTATTTTTTTTATTTCGAGTTGTCAACTCCTTTGACTAAAACAGCATTTCCTATCATACTGTCTACTACCCACATGAACTTAGTGCAGTTATATACATTTAATTACATAACAGTTGTATCTAACTGGGGCAATATTGCTTTCAATACTATCGCTGTTCAATTGGCTACAACTATTACGAGTTCTACTTCATATTCGGGCATAGTATCCACTAATACTGCTCTGAATACAACTAGTCTTGTGAAAACCTTTTGTATATTTACTGGATTTGCATTAACTGCATCGAGCAATACTGAGTTAAGTCTGATCATTGCGGCAACTCGTAGTAGTACGAGCATTAACTATATCTTAACTTCTAAATCGGCTTCTAATATTGCAGTTAAATAAATTAGTTTTACTGAGTTTAGTTTTAATGTGGCTGATATCGCTGCTATACCAGGACAGATAGTTTTCCAGAGTTTTAGTTCGACTGGAGGGCAGGTACAATTTAGTGATCCTGGAGCTGTATTGCAATCATCTAATACCCTTTTTGGAATATCTGGGTTTCATAATATTAACGAAGGATTTATAAATTGGCAGGGCACGCTTACACCATAGACTTCTATAACTATTACCTCAACAAACTCCTATAAGTATTACTAGTTTAGATTTTTAACTTTTAAAAATGTTGTTTGTCAGGCAGCTACTCCTTACTATATGCCTTCTGACAAACTATGCTATGACTTTTGTCCTTCTGGTTACAGTGGAGATGCGAACTTATATGCTTGTGTGAAGGATAGCGGTATTAATGTTAAACTGATTTTGGCGATAGTGTTACCGATTGGTGGGGCGATAATCATTTTTATAACGGCTTTCTGTATTTATAGGAAATGCTACAAAAAGAAAGAGGAAATAGATATAAAAGAAGGTAATTAGTAAATCAAAGTGTCCGACAATACCCAGATGGATGCGAATGACCCTAATGGTTTATAATTTTGTTTGAAAGGCATTGATGATTTACACGTGCAAGGCACTGAAACCAAAATACAGGATTTAACTTTGAATACTTTGTAGAATTAAGCCAACCTCTGTATTATGATTTACACGTGCAAGGCACTGAAACCAAAATACAGGATTTAACTTTGAATAC